>Ga0222653_1000661_pt1 | contig 19304 bp, 14 predicted proteins | sample AntAcemetagen419_FD_179856 | JGI IMG/M metagenome (GOLD analysis project Ga0222653, IMG submission 179856) | Saline water microbial communities from Ace Lake, Antarctica - #419 | ecosystem: Environmental > Aquatic > Non-marine Saline and Alkaline > Saline | place: Antarctica: Ace Lake...
CGCCGCGTTTCGCGGGAAAACGATCCTTGATCGTTTTCTATTCCGCTTCACCCTGGATCGTGCGATCTCCCCGCAATGCCTCAAGCGCCACCTGCGCCTTGAAATTGTCGGTGAACTTTCGTCTCTTCCGTCCCATCCTTGGTATCCCTTGCTCGTTCGGGATATACCTTAGCATCCTGTCCAGTTTTCTGGGACCAGCTCACAGGTCAGCGCAGAAGCCGAAATCGAAAAAGGAGAAAGCGTCAACTTGGCCCGGCAGTTAAACCCGAAAGATAGTAACAAGGCGGGTTACTTCTCGATGGAAACCCCCGGTCAGTTCTGAGCGGAAAACAAAAATTGGGGGCTTCGCCGACCACTCACTGCCGAAATCAAGGCGCAATACGAACACCGAACGTGGCCTCAATATGGTTCATGCAGGCTGGGTCCGTGAGCGTTGCTTCGGAATCTAAATCCCCAGTGCAGAGCACGCGCACCAGTTCATCGTCGTCAATGCCAATTACTTCGACGGCGATAACAGCCCCATCAGCCTTTAGGCGGACAATGACTAGGCGCCGGCCATCCACTTCGATTACGGTGCCCTCTCCAATCACGGCTTCAGTCGGTGACAGCCATCCGCGATCTTTAGCATACTTCTCGGCGTGTTTGTTGGATCGACTGGCAGCGTAGTCCGCAAACCGCTGTGCACCAGCAGCGTCTATATCAGCTTCTGTCACGCCCTGCGCTTCCTGGCGCGTCACCATCACTCGCTTTTCGGCTATTTGATCTTCAGATTTCGGCGTACTGGGGTCTTTCCGCACCATGCCAAACAAGGCCGCTTGGAACGCGATCAGTCCGGCAATCAGAACAACCCAAAAAACCCATCCGAGAACACTTTTCATCGGATCTACCTGACATTCCCCGTTGTTTAGCCATCGTAGACTAATACGTTTGGAATGCGAGGAAAATGGATTTGATCGGGTTCTCCGATATACTACTTGCATCATTTTTCAGTGGCCTGTTTCGGCCTAAGGTTGCTGGGCGACGTTAATTTCGCTACTCGCTGAAATTGCTAACCTCAGCCCCCTATTGGTTCCGTGGATAGTTTCCAGCTCTACTTTGGAGCCTGATCCACGCACTCTATCGGTATGTGATACCTCTCAGAAATTGCACGCTTTTCATCGTCAATTTGGGCTCCGTACAATTTGATAACAACCCAATCGACCGACGCGGTGTATGCGAAAACTGCGGGATACATGAAGACGATCGCAAATAGGAGTATAAGCGAATTTGGGAATGGGAGTTGAACAGCTTCGGAACTCATACTCAGGCCAATGAAGAATAGGCCTAGCGGGATTATGGCAACTCCAGCCATCCCGAGAAAGTTCTTAAGCCTGATCGGCGCGAGCTGCTGATACCTCTCCCAAGCTTCAATATGATTCTGCTTGCTTGCAAATTTTGGCTCCTCAGCTCGCAGCCAATTCAATACCGTTTCAGTGTCGACCGAAAAAAACTCTGTCCCGCCTAGTTCCAGTTTGCTTGGGCGAAATCGTTCATGAGCTCGGCGCTCCAACTGCTTTGCCCGCGGCGAGGCAATGTAGCCCGCCAATGTCAATTGAGTTGCGGAACCAGTTTGAAGCTCGCGCAGACGCTTCATTGGATCTCGAGTGGTGAACCCAATCTTCGAAACAGGGGTCCCGTCGTTAGCGGTAAGACCGGTGCGGAGAACATAAACGTAGCTCATCACAATACTCCCTGATTCTTGGGTTGAACAGCTCCGACTTTGGGTTGTAGCGCCAATTGCGAGAGTTGTCCGTGGCTACAACGGATCAACCGCGTGACGTAAAACCAATTTGGTCCAGCATTAAGGACGTGTAGGGTTGTTGAACAAGTCGATTATTTGTGCCGGATATCACTATACCCCCTCTCTCCCGAGGGAGAGGGGAGCAGACTACCCCCTCAAAATGGCGATTTCGGCAGTGACAGCTTGAAGATGATCGCCAGGGCCCGGAGGGTAAAAGCTGATGCCAGCCCGCCGATGAAGGCGCTGGACTCGGGCAGGCCGTATGTGGTGAGGCCGAAATAGACGCCTGCGCCGAGCAGGGCGGCGGTGGCGTAGATATCCTTCTTCAGGAGCAGCGGCTCCTCATTGGCGACGACATCGCGCATCAGGCCGCCGGCGCTGGCTGTAAGGGCGCCGATGATGAGGACGACCGCGAGCCCGTGATCGAGGTTCATGGCCTTGGCCGCGCCGGTGACCGCGAAGAGCGACATGCCGAACGCGTCGGCCCAGCGCAGGGGACGGAAGTTTTCTAGGAAGCGGTGAAACACATAAGCGGTCAGCCCGCCCGCCAGCGCGAGCAGCAGGGTCGGCGTGTCTGACAGCCAGAAGACGGGCTGGCCGAGGATCAGGTCGCGCAGCGTGCCGCCGCCAATGGCGGGCAGGAAGGCGAGCACGATGACGCCGAACAGGTCCATGTCCTTGCGCACGGCGACGATGCCGCCGGAAATGGCGAAGACGAACACGCCGATACGGTCGAACAGGGTGAGGACGAGGTCGGGGGACATGGCGCTGCTCCTGTGGCCTGGTCATGGGGCGCGCCGGCAAGCGAGGCGTCCTCGTTCCATGGCAGATTGTGGGTTGCGCGGCGAGTGGGGTCTCCCCACACCCCCGGCCCCTCTCCCTGGGGAGAGGGGAGAAGAGGTGCTATTCCTGCGCTTCGAGCTTGTCCTGCGTCCTGGTGTCGAAGTCGCTGGCGTCGTGGCGTTCGCGCAATTGCGATTCCGGCTTGCCGAAGGTGCGGTTGACCATCTTGCCGCGTTCGACGGAAGGGCGGGCGCCGACCTGTTTCATCCAGCGGATAACGTTCTTGTAGTCCTGCACCTGCAGGAACTCGCCTGCATCATAGACCGCGCCGGTGACCAGCGCGCCATACCATGGCCAGATCGCCATGTCGGCAATCGTGTAATCGGCGCCGGCAATATATTCATTGTCCTTGAGCTGACGGTCGAGCACGTCGAGCTGGCGCTTCACTTCCATGGCATAGCGGTTGATCGGGTATTCGTATTTCTCCGGCGCGTAGGCGTAGAAATGGCCGAAGCCGCCGCCGAGGAAGGGCGCGCTGCCCATCTGCCACATCAGCCAGCTGAGCGTTTCGGCGCGCTGGGGATTTTCTGTCGGCAGGAAGGCGCCGAACTTTTCGGCCAGATAAATCAGCATCGCGCCGGATTCGAAGATGCGGGTCGGCGGGGTCGTGCTGTGGTCCATCAAGGCCGGGATCTTGGAATTCGGGTTAACGGCGACAAAGCCGGAGCTGAATTGCTCGCCCTCGCCGATATTGATCAGCCAGGCGTCATATTCGGCGCCGGCATGGCCGGCGGCCAGGAGTTCCTCGAACATGATCGTGACCTTGACGCCATTGGGCGTGCCCAGCGAGTAGAGCTGGAAAGGATGTTTGCCGACGGGCAGCTCCTTGTCATGGGTCGGGCCGGCGATCGGGCGGTTGATACTTGCGAACCGGCCCCCGCTTTCCTTGTCCCATGTCCAGACTTTCGGTGGGGTATAGGTCGGGTCGCTCATGTTCAGTCCTCCAGCTTGGCGCTTCACCTTGGCCCTTCATGTAGGGACGCGGGGCCGATTGTGAATAACAAACTGGTGAGCTGCCCGGACGCCGGGCCAAGAAAAAGCCCGCCCGGTGTCCCGGACGGGCTGGGCGGGGGATCGGTTCGCCTCAGAGGACTTCGAGCATTTCCTGCACGAGCGGGTGGCGGACGACGTCGACGCCTTCGAGGCGGATGACGGCGGCGCCGGCCAGTTTTTCGAGCCGTTCGGCGGCGTTGGCGAGGCCGGAGAATTCCGGCAGCAGGTCGGTCTGGGCCGGGTCGCCGGTGATCACCATGGTCGAGTGCCAGCCGAGCCGGGTGAGCAGCATCTTGATCTGGGTATAGGTGCAGTTCTGCGCCTCATCGACGACGATGAAGGCATTGTTGAGCGTGCGTCCGCGCATGAAGCCGATGGGGGCGATCTCGATCACGCCTTCCGACAGCATGTGTTTCAGCTGGGCCGGCGAGAGCCGGTCGGACAGGGCATCATAGAGTGGCCGCAAATAGGGCGCGAGCTTGTCTTCCATGGCGCCCGGCAGGAAGCCGATCTGTTCGCCGGCCTCAACGGCGGGACGCGACAGGATGATGCGGGCGACCTTGCCGGCCTGCAGGGCTTCGACCGCCTTGCATACGGCGAGATAGGTCTTGCCCGTGCCGGCGGGGCCGAGCGCCGCGACGAGGGCATAGTTGTCCATGGCCTTCATCAGCTGGGCCTGGTTTTCCGACCTGGGCTTGACGGTTTTCTGGTAGCGCTGGGTGCGGTCAGGCTCAGCGGCGGTCGGCTTTCGCTTGCGTGTGTCTGCATCGTCGGGATGCCAGCTGCGGCCCCCGTCTATAGCGTGGAGAAGGGGCGGCTGGCCGCGACCGGCATCCTGAATCCAGGCAGTGGCTTTCACCTCTGATGCTGTCTTCATTCGCTTGGCGGCGTTGCGTTTAGCCATGGGAGGACTCCTTGGTTCCAGGCAGAAAAAAAGCCGTCAGCAAAATTGCGGACGGCTTGGCGAAAAAACGGGGGCAGATGGGGGGACCGCCCTGTGGGCGGCGTGGCCAGTCCGGAAACACTCGGTCCCGGCGGCGAGGTGCGACTGGGCCTGTTTATGACCGTCTCCACGTCCGAATCTGTTGTTGATTAGACTCTAGCAGGGTTATCAAACCCTTTACGCGATATTCCGCAGGCGAAATGAGAGGACGAATCATCATGGCAATCTACCAGATCGGAGAGGCGAAACCGCAACTGCCAGCCAGCGGAAATTATTGGGTGGCCGAAAATGCCCAAGTAATGGGCAATGTGGTCCTGAAGGAGAACGCCTCTGTCTGGTATGGCGCAGTCCTGCGCGGCGACAATGACCCGATCACAATCGGCGAGAACACAAATATCCAGGATGGCAGCATCCTGCACACCGATATCAATGCGCCGCTGACGATCGGCAAGGACGTGACGGTCGGGCACATGGTGATGCTGCACGGCTGTACAATCGGCGATGAGACACTGATCGGCATCGGTTCGACCATTCTCAATCATGCAAAGATCGGCAAGAACTGCATCATCGGCGCCCACACCCTGATCCCCGAAGGCAAGGAAATTCCCGACAATTCGCTGGTGATGGGTTCGCCGGGCAAAGTGGTGAAGACGCTGTCGGAGCCGCAGGTCCAGATGCTGAAAATGTCGGCGCTGCACTATGTCGAGAACTGGAAGAAGCACCGCGACAGCGCGAAACGCATCGACTGACCGGGTTACTGGCGCAGGTAGCGGATTGCGAACGTCTTGCCGGTCACGCGGACGACTTCGCCGCGCACATTGCCAGCAAATACCGTGTCGCCCACCATGGGCGTCGTGCGTTCGGCCTCGAAGCTGGCACCGGTGAGCGAAATGTCGAGGACGCGGCACTTGATTTCGCGCCCGTCATCAAGCGTCAGCAGGGCAGGCCCGCCGGCGGCGGCCCTCTGACCGGTGCGGTCATCGGTTAGATCGAGCCTGTCCTTGTTGAGAAGCCAGGTCAGGCGGTCGGCCAGCTTTTCGCGCTTGTGCTGCACGATCCGGAAATGCGCGGCAAAGCCGGTCGGCGTTGCGCGGATGACCGTCGCGGCGACGCGGCCAAGCTCGTTGAAATAGCAGATTACCTGGGCGCCGGCGTCCGGGCGGTGCTCCGACCGGATCATTGCTCCGGAGCAGGAAATGTCGATTGTCGTCATCTCATGGTCGACGCCGTCGTCATCGAGGACGCGTCCGGCAAGACTCAGGGCGACACGCTTGTGGAGGCGCCGGTCCTTGTCAGGATTGACCAGCGGACTGGTGCTGACCGTTGAGCTGCGCGGACCGGTCATAAGCTGCTCCCGAAAGCCCAAAATTCCCGCGCTTGTCCCACCGTGAACGCTTTACTTAGGCGATTTAGGTTCACAAAGTGTTGCAGAGCCAGGCCGGAACACGCGTTCCGGACGCGTCATTCATTATCCACCCGGGCCGGAGCCGCATTCCATGGAAACTTATGATTATGTCATCGTTGGCGCCGGCAGCGCCGGGTGCACGCTGGCGAACCGCCTGTCGGCTGATCCCGCCATCAAGGTCTGCCTGATTGAAGCGGGCAAGAAAGACAATTCGCTGATGATCCGGATGCCGGCCGGTGTCGGCAGCCTGATCAAGCAGGCCAATGACCACAATTGGGGCTTCTATACCGAGGCACAAAAGCACATGAACGGGCGCAAGCTTTACTGGCCGCGCGGCAAGGGCTGGGGTGGCTCGTCCTCGATCAATGGCATGGTGTACATTCGCGGCCATGCTGGCGACTATGATCAATGGTCCCAGATGGGCCTGCAGGGCTGGAGCTTTGCCGATGTGCTGCCCTATTTCAAACGGTCAGAGGCCTATGAAGGCGGCGACAATGCGTTCCATGGCGGCGCAGGCCCTCTGCGCGTGTCGGAAAGCCCGATGTCGAGCCCGATCTACCGGGCCTTCGTGCAGGCTGGCGAACAGGCCGGTTACGAGCGGACCGACGATTTCAACGGCGCACAGCAGGAAGGCTTTGGCCGTTACCAGCGCACGATCCACAAGGGCGAACGCTGGAGTGCATCTTACGGATACCTCCGCCCGATCGAAGGCGTGCGTCCCAACCTGACCGTCATCTCCACCGGCCTGGTGACGCGGGTCCTGATCGAAAATGGCCGGGCAACCGGCGTCGAGGTGGTCGAGGGCAAGGGCGCGCTGACACAGGTGATTCAGGCTGACAAGGAAGTCGTCGTGTGTGCGGGCGCTGTGCAGTCGCCGCAAATCCTCATGCTTTCAGGCATCGGCAACCCGGAACACCTTGATCGATTTGGCATCAAGGCGAAGGTCAGTTCGCCGGGCGTTGGCCAGAACTTGCAGGACCATCTGGACGTGACGGTGATCCATGAAATGACGCAGCCCGTGTCGGCCTACTCGGCGCAGAAAGGCATCAAGAAAATGGGTGTCGGGCTGCGATACCTTTTCAATCAGACAGGCCCTGGAGCGGACAATTTCCTGCAGGCCGGCGCCTTCATCAATTCACGCGAAGGATTGTCCATGCCGGACATCCAGCTACACCTCGTCAATGCCATCATGATGGATCATGGAAACCATGATCCGCAGAAGGATGGTTTCACGGTTCACGCCTGCCAGTTGCGGCCCGAAAGTCGCGGAACGATCTGTCTTGCTTCAGACGATCCATTTGCACATCCGGCGATTGATCCGAATTACCTGGCGGCGGAAGAAGATCGCCGCGCCATGCGCGAGGCCGTCAAGATGGTGCGCGATGTCTGCGGTCAATCGGCACTGAACGCACTGCGCGGCGCCGAGATCATGCCGGGTGCAAGCGTGGTGACGGATGAAGACATTGACGGATTTATCCGCCGCATGGGCGAAACGATCTATCATCCGGTGGGCACGGTTGCGATGGGAACGGGAGATGACAGCCCGGTCGACGGCCAGCTACGGGTGCGCGGTGTCGACGGGCTTCGGGTTGTGGATGCCTCGGTGATGCCGACGCTTGTAGGCGGCAATACGAATGCACCCACGATCATGGTCGCTGAGAAAGCCGCCGACATGATGCTTGGCCGTCCAGCGCTTGCGCGAGAGGAAACGCTCGCGCCGGCCTGATATCAGGCGTTGCTGGCGACGAGGCGGAGCTGGCATCCTTCGACACGGGTATCGGGCGGGACAAGCATCGAGATGCGATGGCGCCAGACGGGGCGACCACCCAGCATGGGTTCTCCGCCAAGTGTCTGGTACAAACCGAGCAGGCGGGGCGTGTCGTTGAGCGCGCCGGCGCGGACCAGCGGCATCAGCGTGATTTCGACTTCCACACGCTTGCCCGCCAGGGTCTCGCCGCGGCCACGGATAACGCCCGGTGCGCCGTCATAGCGAATGGCTTCCATGAAGTGAGCCATCATGAACCGGTCCGGTCCGGTCCACAGTTCGAGAAAGTCGTGATTCGTCAGCTCGCGGCCCAACAGATCACACAGGCCCTGGCCAGCTGTGCGGAACATCCAGCCCCTGCCGGGGCTGTGCTGGACCACAAACAATTGCGTGATCAGGTCGGGGTGCTCTGCCACGCGCGGGTCGTCCACGGCATTGGCGACAGGACTGGCGCTCATCCTGCGCCATGCGTCAATCAGGATCCGGGTGTTTGGGTGTATCGACCGGTCATTCATGACAGGCTCTCTCCGTGAAGTTATAGCGGTCCATGCAGACCGTCTCGACGAAGCATTCGCAATATCCATTCCAGTCCCAGCGTTATCTGTCTGGGGAAAATCGGGCGCAGAGCACGCGAAATTCGCCTGTCAGGGACTGCGCGCTGACGAGGAGGCCGGTGGGAAGGGGCGATTGACGGGACCGAGCGTATCAGCGCGACACACTCTACCCTTGATCGCCCGCCTTCCCCGAATCGGGGACAGCACTCGCCTGACCTAGCGTAAGAAGTCGGTCGATATGACGGAATTGTCAGAAAGGGGTCTTGCTTAGAAATTAGGCTCAGCTAGTTCTCCCGTATCGTTACTACCCGCCGCCGCGAATCACGCGGCTCCTCTCAAACTTGACTACAAAACTCCAGGGAGAATACCGAGTGTCCCAGACACCTTCGCGCCCCCGCGCGCATTCAAATCTCAAAGCCGCCCTTTGCCTCGGCGTCGGCTTTGCCGCCATTGCAAGCGCCGCTATGCCGGCTGTCGCCCAAGAAGAACAGGAAGAGTCAGCGCGCACGCTCCAAACCGTTACCGTTACGGCGACGAAGCGCGAGCAGACCCTTCAGGATGTTCCGATCGCCGTTTCCGTGGTCGATGAGAGCGTCATTGCCAAGGCCCAGATCCTTGACCTCAATGACCTCCAGTCTGTCGTTCCTTCGCTCAGCGTCGGCCAGCTGCAGTCATCGGCCAACACGAACTTCGTGATCCGTGGCTTCGGTAACGGCGCCAACAATGCCGGTATCGAACCTTCGGTCGGCGTGTTCATCGATGGCGTTTACCGTTCGCGCTCTGCCTCGCAGATTTCCGACCTTCCGAACATCCAGCGGGTCGAAGTGTTGCGTGGACCCCAGTCGACCCTGTTCGGCAAGAACGCCTCGGCCGGTGTCATCTCGGTCGTGACCAAGAAACCATCATTCGAGTTCGGCGCCAATGTCGAAGGTACGGTCAGCAACTTTAATGGCTATCGCGCAAAGGGGTATGTCACCGGACCGATCAGCGACACGCTCGCGTTCAGCCTCGGCGGCAATTACAATGTGCGTGACGGCTATGTCGACGACATTGGTACGGGAGAGACGACAAACGAGCGTAACCGTTTTGGGCTGCGCGGCGAATTGCTGTTCGAACCGAACGAAAACACCTCATTCCGCCTGATTGGCGACTATGACACGATTGATGAGCTCTGCTGCGCCGCGGCGAACATCGTCAACGGTCCGACCGGTGTGGTCATCAATGCGCTTGGTGGTGAGCTTAATCCTCAGAACCCTTTCTCCTATGAAGTGGCATACAATTTCGGTTCAGAGAACAAGATCGACAATGGCGGCCTGTCGTTGCAGGGCGACTTCGATATCGGCAACATGACGCTGACATCGATTACGGCCTACAGGGAATCGGATCTGGAGCAGAACGCGGACTCCGACTTCACGTCGGCCGACCTGATCGGACGCAACTTTAACAAGACCAATATCGAGACCTTCACGCAGGAAGTTCGCCTGACTTCGTCCGGCGAAGGCCCGATCGACTGGATGGTTGGCGGCTTCTACTTCGATGAAACAGTCGCCATCGACAACGAGTTCTCCTATGGCGCGGACTTCCGCGGATATGCTGACTTCCTGTCGGGCGGTGCACTGGCGGCTGTTGAAAGCGCGCTCAGCCTGCCCGTCGGATTCGTCTTCCAGGAAGGGCAGGGGCTGGTCGAGGAATTTGGTCAGGACAACACGGCCTGGTCTGTGTTTGGAACGGCCGACTGGCATCTGACGGACCGTTTCACGGCCACGCTGGGCCTGAACTATACCGAAGACGAGAAAGACGCTTACGGCAACATCTTGAACACGGACGTGTTCTCGGGCCTTGACCTGGTCGCTATTGGCTTTGCCCAGGCGCTCGGTGGTTTCGGCGTTGATGCGACCGATCCGGCTCAGGTTGCCGCCTTTGCTGGTGCCAATCCTGGAGCCTTCGCGGCCATCCAGGCTGGGGTGCAGGATCCGGCATCGAACCCGCTTCTTGGCCTCCAGCCGCTTCAGTTCCTGCCGCCATTCCTGGCGTTCCCGAACGCTGTTGAAGACGGCCAGTCGAGTGACAATGACCTGACCTACACATTCCGTCTGGCCTATGATGCGACCGAGAACCTGAACCTCTATGCCTCGTATGGCACGGGTTTCAAGGCGACGTCGTGGAACCTCTCGCGTGACAGCCGCCCGTTTGCGTCTGACTTCACGCCGGGTTCGCCTGTGACCAGTCCCGGTGCATCACCGATCCGCGATGCGGGCCTGGCTGTGACGAACCTGACGTCCGGTACGCGTTTCGCCGGACCGGAAGAAGCCAAAGTGATCGAATTGGGTGCGAAGTTCGCCTATGATGCATTTGCGTTCAACGTGGCGTATTTCGACCAGGTCATCGAAGGCTTCCAGTCGAACGTGTTCACTGGAACCGGCTTCGCACTGGCCAATGCCGGTAAGCAGTCAACCAAGGGTCTTGAAGTGGACGCGTCGTGGAATGTCACGGATAATCTGCTGCTGACCTTCGCTGGTACGTTCCAGGATCCGGTTTATGACGATTTCCCGAACTCGGCGAGCGGTGATATCAGCGGCACAGCGCCGTCCGGCATTTCGGACACGGCGACGTCGACTTCGGCAACCTACACGTTCGACGTGAACACGCTTGAGGCGTTCATTCGCACAGACTGGCAATATGAAAGCCCGACGGCGTACTTTGACGATCCCGCCAACCAGGCGCTGATCGGCAACCAGCGTGAGGTCAGCACCTGGAATGCGTCAGCAGGCTTTACGACGCAGAATGGTCTCGGCGTCACCGTTTGGGGACGCAACATCTTTGATGACCAGTACATCACGACGGCCTTCCCATCCGTGGCGCAGGCGGGTTCCCTGAGCGGTTACCCGAACCAGCCTGCAACCTACGGCATCACGGTACGCAAGTCGTTCTAGGCTCTGAGCTGACGGCAAAAATTGGAAAGCCCCGTCCATTGAGGCGGGGCTTTTCTGCATTCAGCGCCCAGCGTTTGCGCGCAGGGCGAGAAGGGTCAGCGCGAAGCAAACGACTTCAAAACCGATAAAGGCGTAGAAATCGGGTGACGGGGGTGGACCAAGTGCCAGGGCTGCGCCCCGGGCAAGGACATATCCGCCGAGATAGGCAGTGAGGAACCAGAGCGCCGGGCGTGTCATGGCGGGCCGCATGGCTCCGGCCGCCGCCAGAGCGGCTGCGCCGAGGCTGACGCCGCCATAGATGCCGCGCATTTCATAGGCGCCGTTAGGCCCGCCAACCTCCACGCCGAGGCCTGAGGCCATTAGAATGGGGTTCAGGAACGACCACAGCCCGAACGCAGCAAAGCTGGTCGCCATGGCGGCGAGGAATATCCGGATCATCATGACGCGCAATCTAGCGTAAAGCGCAGACGAGGGAAGATGGCGCCGTGCCGATTTCAGGCGGATGCGCCGACGGCCTGCCATTACCCGCGACCGTGTCTATATAGAGAACAACCTGATTCCCCATTCTGGAGGCTGCATGGCCCGCAATCCCGGACGTCCGCCGATCATCAACGCCCCGCCCTTGGTGACGGCGCTCGCGCTCACCTTTCTGGCCGCGCATGGCGCGCGGATCCTGCTGAGCGAGGCGCTCCAGAACGCGCTGCTGTGGAACACGGCCCTGATTCCCGAGCGCTTCTGGGGCTTTGTGGGGGCCAGCCTGCCCCCGGGCGCGGCCGAGCCCTATTCCAATGTCATTGCGGCCATCGTCCCGCTTTTCACGATTGCGTTCGTTCACAGCGACTGGGTTCATGTTGGCCTGAATTCTGCGATGCTGTTGGGCGTCGGCAAGCCGGTCTTCGGATACCTGGAGCGTGCGCGCGGCGGCCGATCGCGTCGAACGGTTGAATTGTTCCTGTTTCTCTTCTTCGTGAGCGTCGCGGGCGGATCACTCGCGCACCTGCTTGCGAACTATCCGGTCGGTCAGCCGGCCGTTGGGGCCTCTGGCGGCGTGTCGGGGCTTATCGCAGCCGTCCTGCTTGGCCAGCAGGGGCTCGCGACCCGCCTGTTCTCGCGGCCCTTCCTCACGGCGTCTGTGCTGTTCCTTGTCGCCAACCTCGTACTCGCCTTTATCGGACCGGCCATGCTGGGGGCAGGAATCGCCTGGCAGGCCCATATTGGTGGCTATGTCGCGGGCGCGCTCGTGTTTCGGTTTTTGATGTGGCGTCTGGAGCGCGTGGAAGCCTGATCTCTGTTCCCGTTCGATTCGGCGGATATGTTGTGGTAGTATCCCGCCATATAGAAGTCGGACCCACCGACTGAGGCTTGGAGGATGATGAATGACGATTGACCAGATTCTGAACGATAAAGGGCGCGAAGTGATCTCTGTCGGCGCCGAGGATACGCTTGGCGCAGCAGCCAAGGTGCTGGATCTGCGAAGAATCGGGGCGGTTGTTGCGCTCGATTCCGACGAATCGATCATGGGGGTCCTGTCTGAGCGCGATATTGTGCGCCAGGTTGCACGTCTCGGACACGCCGCGCTCGAGATGAAAGTCGGCGACGCCATGACGCGTGATGTCGTCACCGTGCCCTCCACGATGCGTATTGATCATGCCATGCAGCTTATGACCGACCGCCGGATTCGTCATTTGCCGGTTCTGCGGAACGAGCGAATGATCGGTTTCGTATCGATCGGTGATCTCGTGAAATGGAAAATTGCCGTGACCGAAGCTGAGGCAGAGGCGATGAAGTCCTATCTTTCAGCCCAGTACTGAGCCGATTGCAGCGAAAGTTGCAGTTTTCTGACAAAAGGCTGTTTTAGGGGGTTGCGGCCTCACGCCATGGGGGCTATCTCCCGGCCTCCGCTGAAGACGCCCTTGGGTTTCTGACGCGGGGCCCGCAGACGGGCTGCTAATAGGGAAAAAAACTTCTTGCTTTTCTCCCCGAACGGCGGCTATATATGCGGCTCCTCGAAATGCCTGAATTTGCAGGCCGTACCAACGGTCGATAAACTCATTTGTGCCGAAATTCAGCAGGAAACGTGGTTAAACACGAAACTGCAGAAAGCACGATAAAGGGTGTTGACGGGTAACTGGGTGGCCCATATAAGCCGCCTCTTCCGGAAGGGGCGGCGCCCTGGATGGACTACCGGAACTTCGGTTCCAGCTGTTTGACATTGTAAGAGATTAGGAAGAGAAACGCAGGCGGCGTGACGGCTAGCGGACACGGGCTTCGGCCACGGTCCAAACGATCACGACGGATGCGTTTCTTGAGAAAATTCTTTTTCCATCGATCAGGTTTCGGCCTGGTCTTTGTGACTAAGGGTTTCTCGTCAAAGAACGCAATTACTTGATGCTTATATAGCAACAGTTGCCGTCCTTATTCCAAAGGACGGATCGTCAGATCAACACTCAACTTGAGAGTTTGATTCTGGCTCAGAACGAACGCTGGCGGCAGGCTTAACACATGCAAGTCGAACGATATAGTGGCAGACGGGTGAGTAACGCGTGGGAACGTACCTTTCACTACGGAATAGCTCTTGGAAACGAGTGGTAATACCGTATACGCCCTCCGGGGGAAAGATTTATCGGTGAAAGATCGGCCCGCGTTAGATTAGCTAGTTGGTAGGGTAATGGCCTACCAAGGCGACGATCTATAGCTGGTCTGAGAGGATGATCAGCCACACTGGGACTGAGACACGGCCCAGACTCCTACGGGAGGCAGCAGTGGGGAATCTTGCACAATGGGCGAAAGCCTGATGCAGCCATGCCGCGTGAATGATGAAGGCCTTAGGGTTGTAAAATTCTTTCGCTAGGGATGATAATGACAGTACCTAGTAAAGAAGCCCCGGCTAACTTCGTGCCAGCAGCCGCGGTAATACGAAGGGGGCTAGCGTTGTTCGGAATTACTGGGCGTAAAGCGCACGTAGGCGGACTTTTAAGTCAGGTGTGAAATCCCAGGGCTCAACTCTGGAACTGCATTTGAAACTGGAAGTCTAGAGACCAGGAGAGGTTAGCGGAATACCGAGTGTAGAGGTGAAATTCGTAGATATTCGGTGGAACACCAGTGGCGAAGGCGGCTAACTGGACTGGTACTGACGCTGAGGTGCGAAAGTGTGGGGAGCAAACAGGATTAGATACCCTGGTAGTCCACACCGTAAACGATGAGAGCTAGTTGTTGGCAGGCATGCCTGTCAGTGACGCAGCTAACGCATTAAGCTCTCCGCCTGGGGAGTACGGCCGCAAGGTTAAAACTCAAAGAAATTGACGGGGGCCCGCACAAGCGGTGGAGCATGTGGTTTAATTCGAAGCAACGCGCAGAACCTTACCTACCCTTGACATACCGATCGCGGTTTCCAGAGATGGATTCCTTCAGTTAGGCTGGATCGGATACAGGTGCTGCATGGCTGTCGTCAGCTCGTGTCGTGAGATGTTGGGTTAAGTCCCGCAACGAGCGCAACCCTCATCCTTAGTTGCCATCACGTTTGGGTGGGCACTCTAAGGAAACTGCCGGTGGCAAGCCGGAGGAAGGTGGGGATGACGTCAAGTCCTCATGGCCCTTACGGGTAGGGCTACACACGTGCTACAATGGCAGTGACAATGGGATAATCCCCAAAAACTGTCTCAGTTCGGATTGTCGTCTGCAACTCGACGGCATGAAGGTGGAATCGCTAGTAATCGTGGATCAGCATGCCACGGTGAATACGTTCCCGGGCCTTGTACACACCGCCCGTCACATCATGGGAATTGGTTCTACCCGAAGATCGTGTGCTAACTTCGGAGGCAGCGAGCCACGGTAGGATCAGTGACTGGGATGAAGTCGTAACAAGGTAGCCGTAGGGGAACCTGCGGCTGGATCACCTCCTTTCTAAGGATACGTCGGATTGTCTGGTTCGCCAGGCTCTGATGTTCCAAAGAACATATCGCCCCCTTGAGGGGCAAAACTATAGCGGCTTTCACGCCGTCTTCGTTTCTCTTCCTTCGTTCGTACTTCGGTTTGCTTTGCAGCAATCCGAACATTAAGCGAGCCCCGCGGGCGCTTGTTATCGCCTGTCTTCGACTTTGACTGTGTGGCTCTACCGAGTTGCTGGTCAGGGGCCGGTAGCTCAGGTGGTTAGAGCGCACGCCTGATAAGCGTGAGGTCGGAAGTTCAACTCTTCCTCGGCCCACCATCGAAGCCTGTTCCGGCAGGTTAAGGGAGCGCGCTTGCGGATGCCCGGTTTGGGGCCTTAGCTCAGCTGGGAGAGCGCCTGATTTGCATTCAGGAGGTCAGCGGTTCGATCCCGCTAGGCTCCACCATCCGCTGTCGGTACGAACGAAAGAAGTTTACCGTTTCCGGGCCCTTTGGGCTCCGGGATATTTGTCATTGTAAGGGAAAGATTGATCCGGCTGGCCGCCACCCCTCGTGGGCGTGCGTAACCAGCCTCAGCCGAATAACCGGCCTCGCAGCAATGTGTGGTATTGGTAAAGGGTCAGTCTGCAAGAAACCAACATGTCTGATCGAGATCCATGTTTGTGGCGAGCGCGAATGCGTTTTTCACTGCACATGGGTTTCAAAAACGATCAAGCGTCAAAAGGGCATCCGGGGGATGTCTTGGCGGTAAGAGGCGATGAAAGACGTGGCACTCTGCGATAAGCACCGGGGAGGCGAGAGCACCCTTTGATCCGGTGATTTCTGAATGGGGAAACCCATCTCCGAGATGTTGGATAATTCGAGCGCTTCGGCGCTCGACCTGTCTAACATTTCACTAGTGAGATATTTTAACCTGAATACATAGGGTTAAAAAGCAAACCCAGGGAATTGAAACATCTAAGTACCTGGAGGAAAGGACATCAATTGAGACTCCGTTAGTAGTGGCGAGCGAACGCGGACCAGGCCTGGTCTGAAACAAGGCGAAGCATCTGGGAAGGTGCGCCATAGTGGGTGATAGCCCCGTAGCCGTAAAATGAAGACCTTTTAGAGTAGGGCGGGACACGTGAAATCCTGTCTGAACATGGGGGGACCACCCTCCAAGCCTAAGTACTCCTTACCGACCGATAGTGAACAAGTACCGTGAGGGAATGATGAAAAGCACCCCGATGAGGGGAGTGAAACAGATCCTGAAACCGGATGCCTACAAGCTGATGGAGCCCTTAGGGGTGACATCGTACCTTTTGTATAATGGGTCAGCGACTTAGTGTTGCGTGCAAGCTTAAGCCGTTAGGTGTAGGCACAGCGAAAGCGAGTCTTAATAGGGCGAATGAGTACGTAGCATTAGACCCGAAGGCAAGTGATCTAGGTATGGGCAGGCTGAAGGTGCAGTAACATGCACTGGAGGGCCGAACCGTTGAGCGTTGAAAAGCTCTCGGATGACCTGTGCCTAGGGGTGAAAGGCCAATCAAACTTGCTGATAGCTGGTTCTCCGCGAAAACTATTTAGGTAGTGCGTCACGATGAGACTCTGGGGGGTAGAGCACTGAATGGGCTAGGGGTTCTCACCGAATTACCAAACCTTCTCAAACTCCGAATACCTAGAAGTTATGCGTGGCAGACACACGGCGGGTGCTAACGTCCGTCGTGAAGAGGGAAACAACCCAGACCGCCGATTAAGGCCCCCAAGTTATAGCTAAGTGCGAAACGATGTGGAGGTGCTGAGACAATCAGGAGGTTGGCTTAGAAGCAGCCATCCTTTAAAGAAAGCGTAACAGCTCACTGATCAAGCGCCTCTGCGCGGAAAATGTATCGGGACTAAAGTTATACGCCGAAATCGCGGGCTCAGTAATGAGCGGTAGCGGAGCGTTCCGTAAGCCTGTGAAGGTGAACCGTGAGGTTTGCTGGAGGTATCGGAAGTGAGAATGCTGACATGAGTAGCGACAAAGAGGGTGAGAGACCCTCTCGCCGAAAGACCAAGGGTTCCTGCGTAAAGTTAATCTGCGCAGGGTTAGCCGGCCCCTAAGGCAAGGCCGAAAGGCGTAGTCGATGGGAACCACGTTAATATTCGTGGGCCAAGGGATGAGTGACGGATTTCGAAAGTTGTATCCTCTTATTGGATTGAGGGTGCAGCCTGGAAGTCCCAGGAAATAGCCTCCCTATTAGACCGTACCCGAAACCGACACAGGTGGTCAGGTAGAGCATACCAAGGCGCTTGAGAGAACTATGTTGAAGGAACTCGGCAAATTACCTCCGTAACTTCGGGAGAAGGAGGCCTCACATTGGGCAACCAGTGCTGAGGGGCACAAAACTGGGGGTTGCGACTGTTTATCAAAAACACAGGGCTCTGCGAAGCCGTAAGGCGACGTATAGGGTCTGACGCCTGCCCGGTGCCGGAAGGTTAAAAGGAGAAGTGCAAGCTTTGAATTGAAGCCCCGGTGAACGGCGGCCGTAACTATAACGGTCCTAAGGTAGCGAAATTCCTTGTCGGGTAAGTTCCGACCTGCACGAATGGCGTAACGACTTCCCCACTGTCTCCAACATAGACTCAGCGAAATTGAATTCCCCGTGAAGATGCGGGGTACCCGCGGTCAGACGGAAAGACCCCGTGAACCTTTACTACAGCTTCACAGTGGCATTAAAGAATATATGTGTAGGATAGGTGGGAGGCTTTGAAGCATGGTCGCTAGATCGTGTGGAGCCAACCTTGAAATACCACCCTTGTCTTCTTTGATGTCTAACCGCGGCCCCTTATCGGGGTCCGGGACCCTGTGTGGCGGGTAGTTTGACTGGGGCGGTCGCCTCCTAAAGTGTAACGGAGGCGCGCAATGGTAGGCTCAGAGCGGTCGGACATCGCTCGTTGAGTGCAATGGCATAAGCCTGCCTGACTGTGAGATCGACGGATCGAGCAGAGTCGAAAGACGGTCATAGTGATCCGGTGGTCCCGAGTGGAAGGGCCATCGCTCAACGGATAAAAGGTACTCCGGGGATAACAGGCTGATGATGCCCAAGAGTCCATATCGACGGCATCGTTTGGCACCTCGATGTCGGCTCATCACATCCTGGGGCTGGAGCAGGTCCCAAGGGTTTGGCTGTTCGCCAATTAAAGTGGTACGTGAGCTGGGTTCAGAACGTCGCGAGACAGTTTGGTCCCTATCTGCCGTGGGTGTTGGAGACTTGAGAGGATTTGTCCCTAGTACGAGAGGACCGGGATGAACACACCTCTGGTGGACCTGTTGTGGCGCCAGCCGCATTGCAGGGTAGCTATGTGTGGACTAGATAACCGCTGAAAGCATCTAAGCGGGAAACTAACCTCAAAACTAGGTCTCCCTGAGAGCCGTGCAAGACCAGCACGTCGATAGGCTGGGTGTGGAAGTGCAGCAATGCATGGAGCTAACCAGTACTAATTGCTCGATAGGCTTGATCGTGAAACTCGTGTGTAGTGTAAAGCGCATCGCTTTCGCTCATACTTGGGCCTCGAAAAGACATTTTGGTTTCATATTGCATTATACCTTGCTGATTTCCGCCGACCCGGTGGTTATGGCAGGGGGTCCCCACCCGATCCCATCTCGAACTCGGTCGTTAAGCCCCCTTGCGCTGATGGTACTTCGTCTTAAGGCGCGGGAGAGTAAGTCGCTGCCGGGTCCGCAGAAATCAGTAAGTATATTGCCTCTTGCAGACACAATCTTTTCATTACTTCGAACAGCCGTCTCGCGACGGCTTGCCGTGACGGACTCCGGTCCACACGGCTCTTGTCCGGCCTCAGCCTGGAAATGGCGGGCCGGATTTGCATTTCAGGGCTCCAGCGCCTTAAATGCTGATACAGTTGACGCGGGATGGAGCAGTCCGGTAGCTCGTCAGGCTCATAACCTGAAGGTCACAGGTTCAAATCCTGTTCCCGCACCCAAATAAGCCCCTGATTTCTTTGCGGAAATCGGGGGCTTTCCTTATGCGCGCTATGTCTGGAATTCCGTAAGCGTTCGGTAAGCGTCCGACGAAGCCGCCCTTGATCTGATCGTAAGCGTCGTCTGGACCCCACCTTTTTCTGACCCATGATTTGTGTGAATTCGTGCCTGTCTTGGAACAGGGATGGAGTTTCTCCGTGGATGATACGTTGGAGTTTTTCCGGTCGGGTGGAGTGGTT
>Ga0222653_1000662_pt1 | contig 19303 bp, 16 predicted proteins | sample AntAcemetagen419_FD_179856 | JGI IMG/M metagenome (GOLD analysis project Ga0222653, IMG submission 179856) | Saline water microbial communities from Ace Lake, Antarctica - #419 | ecosystem: Environmental > Aquatic > Non-marine Saline and Alkaline > Saline | place: Antarctica: Ace Lake...
TCTAATATTGGCGATTTAGTTGAATATATGATTGGCGATGGCAATGTGCTGATCCATGGATTAGCTCGCTATATACCGTCCGCTATTAGCAATATGACACTAACAAACCAAGAAATTATAACCGCAGTTAGCAAAGGGTACGCCAAGGGCGGCGGAAAACTGCCTGAGATATTTAAATCTTATTTTGAATCTGAATCATTTTCATGTGCAGCAGAACAGAACTAGGGAACAAATTATGTCTAAACATTGTTATAAAATTGGATCAATACTCTTCTTATTAGTGAGTACTTTCAATTGCGCCGAAAAAGAAAACAATCTTTCCTCAAAACCAAACTCCTCAAAGGGCAAAGAAATAAAAGTAGAGCAAGACAAAAGAGAGGTTGTGGGTGTCGATTCCTACCAAGAGCTCAAAGGAAGTGGTTTCGTCGTTAAAAACTATATTCAGCTTAAAGCTGCCGCTAAAGCCTGCCTGGGGGGTTACGTAGGCACAGTAGACGATAGTATGTTTGCAGCAGCAAGATGCCCAGGACAGGAAGCAATTCCTGCTGATTTTGCCGAAACCGGCAAAATTGCGATACTAGGCAAGGATAAATGTACATTTAGAAAAAGTAACATTTACGATTCATTAAAAGATCAGCTTTGGGCACCAGAACTAGCCGGTAGAACTGAGACGCTCACTAACGAAATAACCTCTTCCTATCTACAAGCACTTGCTGTAGGTGCTGACGTTTATGCCCATACTGTTGAGGACCCCATGTCACTTTGCAATGACAAGGAGAAGTCTCTAGAATTGGCAAGTAATTGCTTGCCTCAATACTCAGAGAGCCAATTGAAATCAGTTGCAAAGGACTTGCAGGAGAGCTGTGAAAAGGGGCCGATGGAGGCCAGACAAGCTATAGCAACCATTATGGGCTCAGCAGCCTTTGCAGCTGCGGCATTGCCCGTAAATGCACAAAAGGAGGACTAACGATGTCTTTTATCAAGAATAACGCCTTCAAAACAGAGTCCGATAGAAGAAGGTTTTTGAGAAACATAATGCTCGGGTCTGTTGGTCTTGGATCAATGGCATTTCTAAAGAAGCTTGGACCAGAAAATCTCAACGAATTCTTCGCAAGCCAAATGGATGTGAATGTTTTTCCTTCGCTAAACGCGATGGATATAATGAAAGATGCGTTAAACTTTGGGTCTTCTTTGGGTTTCGTTAGCCAAGCAATGGCAGCAACTAATCCAGATGCTCCCGCGGTCTATAGAGTGTTCTATCAGACATCGCATGACTCGCGGAATGAGTTGTATTTAGGGAATTACGGCAATCAATATAATTCCATGAATCAGCTTAATTTTGCCGCAAAAGGTGGTCAGTTGGCGGGTCTAAACAAAGAATCACCGATTCCCATTCTAAATGAGTGGGCATTTCAACTTCTGACCACTGGCAAAATCTACGGAACCAGCAATTTTGCTGATATCGAAGAGAAGGCCGCTCTAACAGAAGACGAGATCGATAAAATTTCTGTAATCGGCTCTGTCGGCATGACCGGCACCGCTGGCGTTCATAGAAACGGCAATATTCCGAATGTCGGTACCCTAGAATATGCAATGTTAAATGCCTACAAAGGCTATAGCCCTATTGGATCGGTGAGTTTAAATGCACCGATTATTGATGCCGCTGGCGGAATCAACAGTCCTGCCCGTACAATTGCTAGTTTTGCTAGTTCTATAGACGTGCCGGGAATTTATATGTCTAGGGATCAAGTTGATAACCCTGTCAGAGCTTTAGATGATTTAACAGGAAGCAAGCGCGTAAAGGTTGTGCGAGATCAAATGCTTGATGCTCATAAATTACTTTCCGAACAAATACAAAAAATTCAAACCTACTCAACTATGGGAGACAAAACCTTCAATGAGTACGGTCAGAGAAACCTGCAAGGTCTCGCATCTATGATGATGTTTGCTGATTTGTTCGAGGCTGGTCTTGCGACCATAGGTTCTGTGGGTATGGACACCCACGATTTCCATGCTACAGATGCGCTTAGGTCTCCTAGTGGAGCCAAAGGCAACATGCTAACAGAAACGTCGCAAGCACTCGCCGGCGCATTCCATATTGCCAAAGCTGCATTTGCATCTAAAAAAGATGCCATTGTACATTTCACCACTTGCAGTAACCGTTCAGCAGACTGGGTTAAGGACGATTCTCATGTCAGCACTATTACATTAATTTTCAAAGGTTCGGAACGTTCAAAAATGGACGGCTTATCCTCTTCAATTGCACTGGTACCAGATACGATTCGTAGTATGTATGCAGAGGGCCCCGGCGCCAGCAAGCCGACCTATACTAACTCTGATGCCGAGGATATTAAACTAACAGGAGAGGTGACTGTGGGCCGCCTTGAAGCCACTATAGTTAGTGCCGCCGGCAAATGTATCGAAAGTAATCCCGATATTGCCTTGGAAGAACCGGTAGGAAAACTAACTTAACTACTTTATTTCTACATCTGCGTTCATAAATATGCACACCAAGCTAGTGTTTTAGGAGGTGCAAGAGTACAGGGTAAGTTTTGACGATGCTAAGGACATCGAATGTTCGGGCATGACTGGAGTTCGCGGTTATGCAAACAGATCCTTCGCGACAGCGACGTATTAATTGCTTCAGGTGAAAGTCAATCGATAGCGAAATTAAATTAGTTAGTTTCTTTGAGAACAACTAAATATAGGTTTAGTAGCAAATTATGAAGTTCTATCGATTGGCGAAAAATTGTTGTCTTTCCACAAGCAAAAAAATAGGGCTCACTCCAAGAAGTAAGCCCTACATCATATTTTGAAATTCTAGGTACCAGTGGCAGTTGCTTGTTCATTAGTACCAGGTGTATAACCGGTAATTGAAAAATCAATGGTATTGGCTCCTGAAGTAGAATCTAATTGCCACATACCAGATATTTGGCCTGCGGCATCAGTCGTTATTGTTGCTCCCGTAGTCATGTTATTAACTTCTCCATCCCCAGCGATTGTTAGAATAACTACAGCACCTTCAATAACTGCTGCGCCTGCCGTATCATCTTTTACTACTGCTACGAGTGGCATTGCCAAGGTCGCACCAGCTACTGCAGTCTGCGCATCGCCTGAAACAATACTTATTTCATCCGGCACCTGCGGCGTTCCATTAAACGTAAGATCAGCATTACTACTGTAACTCACACTAACAGTGTCCGGAGTAAGAGGTGTCGTCGCTACATCCCCCAGCGTCCAGTTAACAGTTACTTCACCATCGGCATCAGTAGTACCCGTAACAAAGTTTGTAGACGTTGCTGCCCCAATTGCTAATTCGCCATCCGCTGCACCGTCATCCAAAGTAAATGTAATAACCTGCCCTGCAATCCCGTCCCCCGATTCGTCCTTCAGACTTGCAACCAACGGGTTAGTGAGTTGAGTTTCTTCCATGCGCGATTGATTGTTGCCAGATTCAATCGCTAATACAGAGATATATGATGCCGCAGTGGCATAAGTGACGGAACTATGTCGAACCCTTACAGAGCCATCGCCAGTAGCATCTAACGTCCATGTAGTCTGTGCCAAACCTTGAGCATCTGTAGAAACTGAAGCGTTCCCCACAGAGCCACCAGACATTTCTGTAAAACTAATTAATTGGCTAGCGATGGGATTGCTATATTGATCCAGTGCTTTGACAATGAGTGGCTGAGGCAGTTGTGCTGAGGCACCACCATATTGGTTGTTCCCAGAGACAATGGAAATACTCGCGAGCTGCGAATCAGCGCCCCCAAAAAATGAGACGGTAGGACTTAAAGAAATAACATCGCCAAGCTTGGGTCCGTCTACGGCTCGCACCTTGATTCCGCTATAGCTAATTTTAAGACTAGGTTCTTTTGTGGCATCCCCTTTTGTTTTCATAATGGGCGTTAGCTTCATTACATTGCCAGTAATATCTACTGTAACTTGCTCGGAGGCTTTGTTTGCAGATACGTTAGGGGCAAGTTCAGCGCCATTGTTACCAGAAAGCGTTCCCGTAATGTTATCAACCGTTTCAGGGTAGAGTTCTATGTTTTGGTTAAAAACATAGCTGATACTCCCGTCGGGAGAGGGACTATTATCATTGGTCGACATGGATTTAACAGCGAGAGGGATATTGATATGGTCAAGTGCAACATAGTAATGAAACGCCCCATAATTTCCCAAAGGAATTCCAACCTGAAAACTGCCTTTGGCTGCGGAAATGCGAAATTCACCCGCTGGCGGTAAAACAACATACTGGTACTTAGCTCCCCAGGATAAATCCCCAGCAGGAAACGTCGCATTGCCAAGAGCATCGGTTACTAGATTTTTAGTAGCGTAGCGAGTCGCTACATTAGTTAAAGAGTTGGACGTCGGCATGGCAAAGCCAATTCCAGTAGGCCGAAGTTTGACGTTTGCACCGGCGAGCGGAGCGCCGTTATAATTAACTGTAAATACATAATCGTTTGTCAGTGCCTTGAGCTGATAAAGTCTGATATTGCCGGTCATAGTAGGGTAGTGACGGTTTACATCTGAGTCAGAGTCAGCGCTTTGGGCTGCCACTGACGAATCGATTTTGATAACAGATTCGAAGCTTTGAAATCCCAGGTAATCAGCAAAAATGGGGAATGAAGAATCCAAAGGGATGTTACAAAGAACATACTCTCCAGTGAGTTTTTCATTCTTAGTACTAACAGGTTTGGCATCAATTCGTTTATTTCTGACCATCGCATAGATGCCATCTTCTTTGTTCTCAGAATTTATAGCTACTCTGTCGTTTGTCAGACCATCCAATAAAACCCCTTGGACACAGCCGGTGCCTTTATTGTAGCCTTGTGAGATAGCAGGATGCTTGCTGGAGTTTCCCATAATAGGATTCAATGCTCCGCAGCCTTGGATTAAGTATACTGAAATTAAAATTAGTAATATTTTCATTTTAGGTCCTATTGATAGAATGTTACTTGAGCCGAGCTAAGTGTGACTGTGTTAAGCTGTTCTGGGCTAGTATTGGGCCTCAGAGTTAATCCCGTATAGGTAATGGCAAGATTAAGTTCTTTAGTAGTGTCAGCATTGGGATTGGTTTTCCAAATGGGTTCCAATAGCAATTTGTTGCCGTCTATCGTTACCTTGACCTGTTCAGAAGCTTTGTTGCCATCCACATTGTCAACAAGCTCTGCCGTAACATTGCCGCTCAGTGTTGCTGTAATAGAATCTTCGGTACCCGGTGCAATTTCTATGGCACGGTTGTAGTAAACGACCAATGCTCCAGTGGGTATAGGATCATTGCTATCAGTCGATCTCGACAATTCCACCAAACTGGGTTCAGTATGTGATAGGTCCGCATAGAGAGAGTAAGGATCTGTATTGTCACCCGCATCCCGTAGTCCTAAGGTAAATACACCCGAAGACTGTGCTCCCGTTGAAGTTGCACCACCGTCAGGCGGAAGAACTACCCAAGTATACTGCCCCCCCAAAACCAAATCAGCCGCTGCAAAAACTGCATTACCAGCAGCATCAGTTACGCCGTTCAAGGGCTTTGATCTCAAGCTACTCGCCCCAAGAAAGCTAGAACCCCAACTAATGTAGTTACCACCAAATGGCTTTAGAATAACTTGCGCACCCGCAACAGGGGCTCCTTTTTGTGTAACAAAAAAGCTTAGGTCTTTGACGTTCGTGCCTTTAGGAAAGGCTAACAAGTTCGCTAACTCAGTAGGAGCGTTGCGAACAATATCATAAGCAGCACCTGATGATTTAGAAGCAACTGTCGAACGAACCGTAACCGAAGACTCAAAGACTTCATAGCCTTCTAGCCACATAAACAATGGAAAAGATTCATCAAGTGGAATATCGCAGAGGACATACTCTCCTTGTTTCTGCAAAACGTCATCTGGTTTTGTCGTCAATGGTTTGCCCGAAATTAGTTTGTTTCTCACTAATGCGAAAATGCCATTGTCATCATTGAAGGCAGGAAATTGGATTCTATTTCCCGTTTGCCCGTCAATTACGACACCCTGAATACAGCCTTTGGTCGGTGCCCCTGGCGCGCCACCGGAATCGTTAGAATCTTTGCTACACGAAGGCAACATAGTAATTGCTACAAGCAATGCTATTTTCGAAAATAGAAATGAGAAATTAGAATTCATTTACTGTACTCCACAAATTGTATGTATTTTTTTCAGAGTATCATTTTGACTCAATCGCGCTAGTTTAAAATCAAGCTAGATTGGCATTTAGGTGGGATATTCTTTCCTTGAGGGTACCAATTACGCTGTAAGGCAAAGTATGGATTGAAATGCCCTCTTTTTCATCGCTTTAGGGCTTTAGTAACGATCATTCTAGTGAAGCTACCCGTTAGCACTAAACAGCACAAAATTGGCGGTAGATGATCCGAAGGTCTACCGAACTTAAATTATGAGGGAACAATTTTTTCAAATCGTGCTTTCAAAATTTCATGATGAGTTTACTGCCGTTTTCTCACCCGACCGCAGTTATTGGGTCTGAAAATGGCAAAAAGGAGTCTATTACCCCTTTTTCAATTGCCCTTGTTCACTCCCCACTGTATTTAAAGATTCAACAACATGTCATGGAGTTCGCCAAAATGAAAACAGGTCTCTTAGTCACTTTAATAGCTTTAATAGCGTCAGGAAACGCTGTTGGACAATCAGCTAGCGTCAATAATGGCCCTGTTTATGCAAATTATTCAGAATTTCAAGCTGGTGCACTAAGCCAAATTGAATACAATGGCTACCTATTTGAATGTGTCAGAAACACATCTGTTGGCGCGGTCGCAATGGTTGTCGTAATCACTCATTCTAACGGCGCTTCTAATGCAGTCGAAAGAGTTCTAGCGTCATACTGCCAGACCAACGGTTCCTACCGAACTCCTCAGAAGGCTTATTTAACGTTTACCAACGAAATGGACCCTGAAATGTCGAGTTTGTTTGCAGCAGCCGTTTCTGGCGAAATTAGAATCTCCCTAGCATTTTATCGCGATGGCAATTGGGATAGCAACTACGGTAATAACTATAAACTTAATTTTGAGAGACAATAATTTAAGCTCCCATGGCTCCTTGAAAAGGCGCCTTTTTTCTATCCAAAAATATCAAATCACAGTAAAAACTACGGTATGCATTCCACTGTTTTTGTGAAGAGGCTCAAAGCCTCCGAATGCGTGAACTTTTGATAATCCCGCCCCCTCCTTTTCCAGCGCAGGGATTTCTCTGCAAAAACATCGCAATATAAATGCTGCCGAAAACCATCAGGGCATCCCAATATTTTTCTTGAAGCAATATTGTCAAACTGAACATAGGCCATTAATTTTCTGAGTTCTGTCTCTTTAAAGATTTTTTGAACCAACAGTTCTACAGTTCGCTTGCCAATACCTTGCCCTTGCCGTTAGTATTTTTTATCTACACTGTAGCCAATTGGGGCGTACCCCATCATCGTGCGGCGATTCCAAAAAAGAATCGTGGCAGTAGGTGGCACGGGACGAAGTTGATGAATATTTTGAAGGCTAATGATCATCTTGCTCTATCGCAATTGTCATGATGGATGTTCTTTGCTTCAGAAATATTTTGAAAAGCGCTCGGTTACTGTTTAATGCTTCTAACCTCGTCTTTGCCTAACGACTCTCCATAGCTTCTAGAATTGGGCAATCCGATGTAGGTGAGCCTTTATCACATATCTCGATTAGGAGATCTAATGTAGACTTGCTTTTTTGGAGATGATTTATTTTCTCTTCAATCGATCGGATCTTTTCTAGGGATTTTTTCTTAACAGCTGAACACTTTGATTTGGAATTGGCTGTAAGCTGTAAAAGTTCCCTGAGTTCCTTCAGAGAAAAACCCAGTGAGGGCTTTTCTATCAAGCCTTCTCGTTCGTAATATCGAATAGTTTTGATTCCCAACCCAGTTTTCTTTGAAAGTGCACCAATTTTTATTCGAGTTCCGCCAGTTTCTGCTTAATGTCCTCTAGGTTTAGTTTGCCTAGAGAGCAGCCACCACCTTGACCGGATAGTTTCGTACCGATAATCGGAGTCTCATCTACGAGAATAGTGGGTGAGGAATATTCTTTGTGCGGATGCCCGGCTGGGAGATCATCTTGTCGGACTGATACAAATTCGTATTGAGACAATGCTTCCTTAGCAACCTCAGCATTGGGACAACCTTCGAAATAAATTAGTGTTAATTTACTCATAATACTAAGTCGCCTTACACTGTTTAAGTTTGGTCGTATAACCGCTTTTTTCGATAGCAGACGGATTTTTTTCTGAAGATTTCTTTGCCGGATCAAAAGTAGCTTCTGCGCTTGATTTTTCATTCGAGGCAATTACCACCTGAAATCCTTTAAGCCTGTTAACATCTTCTTTAATAGTTGCTTCACTAGAAGCACAGGTCATCGCTTTAACTTCGTATGAGCATACAGAATTCTTCGCCTTTGCAATTACTGGCAAAGAAAACAAAAGACACCCAGTTAATACAATCAACGTCATTGAAATTCTCCTTCGAAAAAAGATGCTACCCAATATTTGGAAGTAATCCTCAAGCTGGCTAGAATTAGACCTTCTATATAGATTAGAACCATATTTCTATATTTCTTTGGATCTGCATATATAGACCCTGCCTCGCTACTTTTTCTTTTACGAAAAAGAGTTATACTCGCAATAGCAAAAATCAGCGTAACCATGATAATCTTTGGAAAGCGAATGACTTCAAATTTGCGCAATGCCGCAGCCCGCTAACACCAAGTATTGTCCCCCAGTTCATACAATCTATTTCGGTCTCTACCCTACTACAGACTAAAGCCTTTTTTTACAATAGGCCGTATTAGTTGGTATTGTATTTGTGTTGAGGCCTCTTTAAAGTTTATGTCTTTCTAGAAACAGAGGGGCATTCAAAATACCTACGCCAGATGTCTGGTTCGGTTGATGCGCAAAACCTTAATTTTTTATAGATGGTTCAAGAAGACTGGCTGAACAAAAAGGGTCTTAGGATGAAGATGGCTCCTCAGGAGAGACTCGAACTCCCGACAAGGTGATTAACAGTCACCTGCTCTACCAACTGAGCTACTGAGGAACATTGGTATGGTTTCGACTGATTTGTCTCATATAAGAAAGTTTTCAGTCGAATCTAGTAGTTACAACTAAGATATAAGGGTGTCAATAGGTTCCTTATCGAAGATTGAATAACTAATAATATCAAATATTTATCATTAAGCAAAGGGGCTATACTTGTCTATTTTGTAGACAATTTACCTGTCATTCTGTGGGGTTGTAAGCGGATAGGGTAGAATGAATTAAGGTTTATAGTCATTGGTAGAAAGTTGGGTTAAGCATTTGTGGTATGTGAATTCGTTTTATAAGTGGTTAGCAGAGTTTAGTTCCAAGTTTGAAGTTTTTTCTTTCTACAGCGAGCGCGCACGAGGCAGTGTGGAATGCTTTTATGCCAAAGGCGACGCCAACAAACCTCTTGTTGTGGTTTTGCATTCGACTGGCTGCGAAAAGTATACGCCTCTATTAAATCTCTACCGCCGATTGACTCTCGAAGGGTACTCAGTATTCGCCTTTGATTTGGATGGCCACGGCAGAGACAGTACTCATGTTTTTCAGACATCCCACTTGTTAGATGACGGCGTTAAAAAAATGATGGAAGAAGCGCTCGATCATCTAGCAAAATACTTTGCATGGGAAAATCTCTACATAGTAGGACAAAGCTTGGGGGGGTGTTTAGGAATTGAATACAGTAGTTTGTTAGATGCAAAGTACAAACCTGAAAAACTTGTTTGCATTGGCACACCCATTACGATTTCTTTGAACAAAGTTTCTGTACTCAAAGAGTTGACCTCTGTAGGGCAATGGTCAGTTCTAAAGGCGCTCGGTACCTATGGATTGTCAGGTACTATTCCCGCACTCAAAACCTTTCGCAGAAGCGTCTTTCCTATGCGCTACATTAATGAGTCTGCTGATGGGACTTCGCATATTTATGACGTAGTTGATTTAATAAATGGACTAAATTTAGCACAAAAATGCAAAGATATTGAAATCCCCACTCTCTGGGTGCAGGGTGGCTTAGATACTATAGCACAGAGTCGCCCCGGTATTCCTAGGCTTAAGCGCCTGAATTTACCGAGAGAATGCCATTTTTCGCTGCTGTTTGCAGAGCAGTACTTTGATGACCTCGTAGATTTCTTTCAAAAACCGCAATAACCATTTTGTTGAATGGGGTTAGTTGAATATAGTCACCCTCGATAGAACTATTGAATGGGGGACCTATGTTAGAAATAAATTTACTAAATTCCGATGGCCAAAACCAAACAGCCGAGGCGATTAGTGGCCCAAGTTGGGACAACTCGGCGGAATATCCGGGCCTAGATTCTGCAGAGATTTTAGGAGACCTAAAGCGTGCCGAAGTGCTCACCGCAAAATGTGCGGTATTCGCTCAAGAAATCAGACCATTTTTAGAATCTCCCGCAGAGCTCACCAAAGACCAAAAATCCAAGGCAGTGCTAGCAGCGCAGCAAGCATATAAAAATTTTGCAGAAGCTCAAGTGCTTTCGGGGAACGTACATACCTATGTAAGCTGTGAGTTGAGTTGTGACGGCAGCAACGCCGAAGCAAAGGAACTTGATGCCAAGGTTACTGCTGTTGAAAACAAAATGACCCAAGCATTTAATCCGGTGAGTTTGTTTTTGCAGCTCACAAGCGAAGATGTGGTCAAAGAATACCTAGATTCGGACGACACGCGCGCATCAAAATTTAGTGTAGAACAATCTAGGCTTCTAAAGGACCAGGCACTTGGGTTGGCCGAAGAAGATTTGCCCATAGCCTTGGGTGAGCATGGCAAAGACGCGTGGGGCAAGCTGTATAGCAATATATCTAGTTCCTTGAGTGCAGATATTAATATGCCTGATGGCAGTATCAAAAATGTCGGTCTAGCAGAAGCAGCTTCTATGATGATGGGAGAAGACCGTGTGTTACGCGAAGCAGCTTTTCGCGCCTCTAAAAAAGCGTGGGCAACTCAAGAAGAAGCCTGTGCCGAAGTTATAAACTCTCTTTCTGGCTGGCGTCTTGAAGAATACAAACGCCGCAGCAAGGTTAAGAAGGTTCATTTTTTAGATGCCCCTCTTCACAGCAGTCGTATTTCCAAAGAAACGCTCGATGCCATGATGAAGGCCACTAAAGATGCACGTCATTTGGGCCAGAGGGTTCTTAAGCTCAAGGCCAAGATTCAAGGCCTAGAAAAACTCTCGCCATGGGACTTAAACAGCCCTCCTCCAAAGATGGCGGAGAGCAGCTGGCAAAAACCAACTTATGACGAAGCAATTGATTTGATTGCTAAAGCATTTGATTCGGTCGATGGCGAAATGGGTGACTTTGCACGATTTATGGCTGAGCAAAAGTGGATCGACGGATCTGTTGGTCCCAAGAAAAGACCGGGAGCCTACTGCACAAAATTTCCTAAATCGCGTTCACCACGCGTTTATATGACATATACCGGCGGTATGCGCGAAGTCAAAACTCTCGCTCACGAATTAGGGCACGCCTTTCATAATTGGGTTATGAAGGACATGCCCTTAGAAGAAACGTACTACCCGATGACACTTGCAGAGACGGCTTCAATTTTTGCAGAAACTGTTGTGAATCATTCCCTGCTAGCAAAGGCGACAAGCGTCGGAGACCGCTTTTCATTTTTGTGGAACACTGTCAGCGAAGTTACAGGCTTGTTAACGAACGTTGCGGCACGCTTTGAATTCGAAAACGAACTCTATAGCCAGCGGGAAAATGAATCGTTTACGCCAGAAAAATTAAAAAAATTAATGGACAAATCCTGGACAGAATACTACGGCGACACTTTAACAGAAAATGACGAAATGTTCTGGGCTAGTAAACTGCATTTTCATATTTCCGGGCTTAGTTTTTATAACTATCCCTACATTTTTGGATATTTGTTTTCTCTAGGTGTTTATGCTCAGAAAGATGTTCTGGGAGACAAGTTCTATGATGCATATATCGCTCTCCTAAGAGATACTGGTCGTTTGACAGCTGAAGAAGTTGCTATGAAGCATCTTAACGCTGATTTGACCAAGCCAGACTTCTGGAATAAATCACTGGAGATCGTAACCAAGAATGTTGAAGAATTCGAGAAAGTCGTTAACGAGTTGCTTTAGTTTTTATATTTTATTTGCCCTAGCCACCTCTATTTCTAGCCCAGCAATGGCCCAGAATAGCGGTGGCTTTTGTATAGCCACTTTGAACATCTATGGTACCGTATATTCTGGTGATCGTACTAAGCGTATGAAGGCGATTACAGAATATGTCAAAGAGAACCCTTGCGATGTTTGGGCCTTTCAAGAGCTGTGGTTAGAGCCCGATATTAAAAACTTCAGAGAAGCCTTGGGGCAAACTAGTCCAAGCAGTTACTTCGTTACCGGATCGACCAAAGAAAGAAATGGCTTAGCTCTGCTATCGAACTATCTATTGACTGAAACTAAGGTTGTTATTTTTGACAAGAATTACTCAGGATTTTTTGACTTTTTTCGCAAGATATTCGGCGTTAAAAAAGGTTATCTGGTCTCTACCCGTAGAATGGGTGCCGCAGGAAAAATACATTTTGTCACAACACACATGCACCACATGAATGAGGGGGTGCGCGAATCGCAACTAAATCAGCTTTTAGAGTATTTAAAGTCAATTCCACAGGATGAATCAATAGTTCTAGCGGGAGACCTTAACTTCGAACCCAATACTAAACTCTATAATAGGCTTTTAGAGCAAGGCTTCAAAGATAGTTTTGCCAATAGAACAGACAAAGACTGCTCCTACTGTGGCAACAATCCTTATGGTTGGACTAATTCAGATCGTTTTATAGATTATGTTTTTTACCGGCCTTCTCAAAAATTGAATTTTACCGTCAAAGAAGTAGAGATTACGGGCAAGCACTACGGGGGGCAAATCCTGTCTGATCATTATGTAGTGAGAGTCTTATTTGGCTGGCACATAAAAAAAGCTCCGTCAGGGGGGTGACGGAGCTCCGGGAAGATTCACCACAACCCCAAAAAGGTTGCACGAATTTTAAGCGTCTCAGATCTTCGATTTCATTGAATAAGAGGCATACCTATAATCCTGTCTTATATAATACAAAAGTTTGAGTAATTATAAATACCTCCCCGTAAAATCTTTGGGTCCCAAATAGATCAGGGCGCGCGAACCATCTGTTTACAAACTAATCAAAACAATGGTATAAGCTTATAATTACAGGATAAATTTTTCTCATAAAACTCACGTGCTTCTCACATTATTTATCTTAACCTAGTAGATAGTTACCCTTAGTAGGGTCTCAAGCACTCAAACATAAGACAAAAAGGAGGGGAACATGAGAATCCTCGTAGTTGAAGACGACGCACCCTTGGCAAGTATACTAGTTAGAACTTTAAGAGAAGAATCCTATGCCGTGGACCAGGCATATGATGGTCAAGAAGCTGAATGGTTAGCATTTGAGAATCCCTATGATCTAATACTTTTAGATCTGATGCTTCCGCGTAAAAACGGTTTGGATGTTTTGAAATCTCTTCGTGAAGGAGGCATCAAAACCCCTGTTTTAATCCTTACTGCCAGAGACACAAAAGAAGATGTAGTTACCGGGCTTGATCGCGGTGCTGATGATTATTTAACAAAGCCATTTGATCTCGATGTTTTGTTAGCCCGAGTGAGAGCATTATTCAGAAGGCCAGAGCCCATTGTGGCGACGGGTGAGTTAATTAAAGCGGGACCGCTTGAAATTGATCCAAGTCGTAAAGAAGTTAGAAGAGATGGACAGAACATCGGACTAACTGCCAAAGAATATGCCTTGATTGAGTACTTAGCGAGGCACCAAGGTTCAGTTCTTAGTAGAACGCAGTTATCCGAGCATGTCTGGGATATGAACTTTGAGCCATCATCAAACGTCGTCGATGTTTATGTGGGGTACTTGAGAAACAAAATTGATAAATCTTTTGCCTACCCGATTATCAAAACAGTTCGCGGACACGGCTACATGCTGGACAACGCCGAACCTGATACGAGCATAATTGCCAAAAACCAAGCTGCGGCTATTACTCTTTAGAAAGCTGTATTTATGTTTGTAGATCGAATTCCCGTAAGATTACGTTTGTCATTAGCACACGCTGTGTGGATGGCAGTGTTATTCTTGGCAGTAGGGGTTGGGTTATATAAAGTTGTAGAACACAATCTATACCGGTCTACCGATGCAGCACTTTTGACAGCAGCAAAATCTATTCGTGAAGCGCGGTTTGCGCATATTGTTAGCCCTCCAACATTGGAGGGCTTTATTCGTCAATTTTTTAGAGGCGAAGACATTAGCCCGTATGCCCAATTGGTTGACTTGTCAGGTAATATCTCGGCAAAATCCGACAAAGGTGTAAACCTTCCGGTTACTCCCAGTGCGTGGGCTAGAGCAAAGATTGGCAGAGAGACAGCAGAAACCATAAATACCGTGGGACGGAGGAGGTCGCGCGTTTTTAATGAAGCAGAACTTTCTAGCGTTCCGATTAGAATGGTAACCCTTCCGGTCATTCGTTATGGCAAATTCACAGGCGAGCTAGTTCAAGTCGGAACACCTTTGAAGTCGGCACTTTTAACTCTTAGAGAGCTTGCGTGGGTACTTTGGGTGTCGCTTCCTGCCGGATTGTTCATGTCCGTGTTATTTGGATATGCCCTAACAAAGCGTGCCTTTAAGCCGGTGCAAGAAATATCGTTCGCCGCTGCTACTATGGGCAGTGAAGATTTAAGTCTTCGCCTACCACTTCCCACTGCAAAAGATGAAATCCGAACTCTGTCCAAAACATTCAATGATCTAATGGAGCGTTTAGATGACGCCTTCATGCGTCTACGCAGATTCAATGGCGATGTTTCTCATGAGCTTCGTACACCACTAGCTGTGCTCAAGGGTGAAGCTGAGCTTGCCCTCAGGCGTGAGCGAACTCCCGAAGAATACAAAGCAGCTCTGGGTGTAATTGCTGGTGAAGCCAAAAATATGACGGAGATTGTCGAGGATCTTCTTTTATTAGCTCGTGCAGAAAGCCGATCCCTAGCGATGTCCTGGGACCCTATTTATACCAAGCAATTCGTATCTTCGGTTGCTGCCCAGGTGCAGGGTCACTATGAACAAAAAAATGTAACTTTAAAAATTACCAATGAAGCATCAGCTGAGCTCGAGGGGCATGCAAAATACCTGTCACTTTCTCTAAAAAATATTTTGATTAATGCCGCGAAGCATTCAGTCAAAGACGGTATCGTAGAATTTAATATTTCAGACAGTAATCAGGATATACTCTTTAGTATTAAAGATACCGGCGAAGGTATTCCCGCAGAATCCCAAGCATATATTTTTGACCCGTTTTACCGGGCTGACACAGCTAGAAACAGAGCTGCAGGCGGCACTGGAATTGGGCTTAGTTTAGCAATGGCGTTAGTCAAACTCCACAAAGGCAATATCTCTGTGCAATCAGTGCCAGGGCAGGGCGCAACATTTATTATGCGCGTGCCGAGAAAATCTCAGGGAAATGCGGACCTTAAAAAGAAGAACGAAAGTCACCGCATAGCAGCTAAAAAACTTTTAGGAAAATCAGTGCCTGTTTCTACCTAGGATTGCGCAAGACTTCTGGGGTTCAGTGGTAATTCTTTTAATACACCCGCAATGGAATCTTCTTCAAAGTGGCGCTCATCGATTCCCGCAATTTTGCTTAAGGCAAGTTGCATGTCGAGCGTCATTTCGTGATCCCAATTGTCTACCCAATTGCACATATGCCTAGATAGTTCATGGGTAATTGAAGTAATAGATAGAGAACCAGCAGGGCGGGCAGGAAAATAACTTTCAACATCCTCAATAACAACGCCATCGACATTATCACTGGTCGCAGCAGTGATATAATCGAGCGACTCTAATATATCAAGAGCCTCTGTTATCCACCCCACAGGCAATTTTGAGGACATAATCAAAGACTCTGTTGTAACCCCCTTGCCTTTTGCTTCGTCAAAATTACGGTAGACCTCAAGCAAAATTATCAAAGGAATCTTAGAACGAATCTGCATATTACGCAGCCGCTCTAATGAGTTTAATGCTATGCCAGCGGTTGCGTCTTCTGCTTGTTTGGGGAACCCTTGCTGCACCCGCCATGCTATCAGAGAGCCCATCAAAATTATTAGCCAGCAAATCCAAAGCCACATTAGAAAAAGCGGTAATGCGGCTAGTGCGCCATATACAGCTTTATAGTTAGCAAAGTTGCTGATGAAAATTCCGTAAAGGTGTGCCGCCAAATTCAAGGAAAGTGCCGAAACTGCCGCACCAATAGCTGCCGATTTCCAACGTACAGTCGTGTTTGGAACTATTTTATAAAGAAAGTAGAAGAAAATAAACCCAGCTATCCAAGCAAAGAAGGTTTTGCGAACAACCTCATCTTCTGGTTGAGCTTGTTCTAGTATTGCTGCAAAATCAAAGCCCGATGTCGAGCCCACAATAATTGCCACTAGCAGAGCACCAAGAGTTAGAAACGTCCAGAAATACAAAAACCTGGTAATTAGGTTGCGACTTTTACGGACCAACCAAATATTATTTAGTGACACTTCAATTTGTTTAAGCTGTAAAATTAATGTGAAAAGCATTGCAGCGAAACTTGACCAGCCTATGCTGGCTAAGTTTAGGTTGCTGAGCATATCGTTGATATAGTTCATGGCGTTTTCGCCACTGCCTGTAGCGAGATTACTGAGCAGCCAATCTTTGATTTGCTCCATAATCGCGCCGTCTTTGCCCATGGCTGGCGTAAAAAAGGATATTACGGAGAATATAGCCGCCAAGGATGGAATCAAGGAAAGCAGAGTAATATAGGCCATGGCATAGGCTTGCTTTACTAGATCGCAACGTTCTATGTCTTGAATTATAAGCCAAGCACCAAATATTGGTCTTTCAATCTTTGACAGAATTGGAAGTCGTGATTCGGCTTGAGAAAATATTTTATGAAACTGTGTCATTAGGGAAATTACCTCTGTAGGTATTATCCCTTATTAAGAACTCAGTGCAAAGTGGGCGAAGGTTGCCGGCTTTTGATCCACTCGGAAATTTTGGAATGTCCATTCTTCTTCCAGTCGTCATCAACACGGTCTTTCATATACATGGCAAAAAGACTATCTAAAGCACTCAAGAAAGTATCAGTAAAAATCATTCTCTGAGTAGTCTTGGTTTCGTCGATATCGGCAGAATTTTCCTGGTTGTTTTCGGGCTCTGGCAACTTGAGTGAACGTGGAGCCAGATCAGCGCAGTTAAGGTTGGCGGTGAATTCGCCAACGCCTAAAATATTTAGCCCTATTTTTATTTCTTTTACAGTCTTGCCAGTACGAAGTGCTGCGGCTGCTTCTTCGGATTGGCTCGGGTCACCGCCCTTGAGCACAGACTCTTGCATGGTGGCGCTTGTCGCGTTCTCTAGTACCAATCTATCTTCTACCCACAGATCAACTTCAAGTTTGCGATCTTCCCAGGGGTCCTGAAGAATAATGCGATCAGTGTTGGTTTCTGCCAGATACCAAAGCCAGGTTAAAAACTCTCGGCCCATAAAGCCTTTAGAGTCACTGAGCCTGTTTAAAAACGCAACATGTTCGTCCTGTGATGTGGGTAAGTCTGACATCTTCAATAACTCCAATTAGTTATGACACATTTCGGCTGTGTATAAATTGTGTATAAACTGGGGTAAACCTGGGTGGATAACATCCGCCCGGGGTAATTTATGCTCACAAATATGTAGGGGAAGTTTGAAACTTCCGAACCTAGCAAATGAAGCTGCTTGATTGGAGAAGCGATATTTCCTCTTTGCGAACATTTTGTCAAGGCTCTCTTTCGTATTTTTTCAAATAAAGTTAAAAAATTTTTATTTAAAAATATCTTGCGTACATGATGCACAAAAAAGAAATATTACGCCTCTTTTTCGTACAAAGCTTCCCAGCCATCTTGTGTTTTAAATAGGCGGATGCAGCGAATCATTTTTGTCTCAGTCAAATAAAACAAATGCCTGTACTTGGCAGGTACGACAATTAGGTCGCCCGGTTCAGCCTTAAATACTAGTGGTTCTGCGTTCTCGGGGAACAATTCAAAAACGCCTTCGCCTTCGACACAAAAACGTACTTCGTCTTCGTTGTGGTGGTGTTCTTTAACAAACTTCTCGCAAATGGTTGCGAGGTTTGGTGTTTCGGGCCTTAGCGCGACAAGATCTGCAGTAACGTAGTTTGCAGAAGTTTTAAGTTGAGAAATTTCTTGTTCATAGAGAACAAGAATTTCTGAATCGGTATTTGCCGAAGAATGACGGTTGCCCCAGCGTTCGTAAGCTATGCCGAATTGACCTAGTGTTTGTTTGATTTTCGAAGGGTTGGATTCGGTGGTATTTTGAAATTTTAGCTCTGCCATAATTTGATTCCTTAAGTGGCCTATGCGGCGCTCATTAGACCCAAAAACCAGCAGGCTTTCAATCCAATTTTTATAAGAATCATAGGGTGCATCGGCCACCTTGTAACATACCGTAATTCAAGTGATAATAAAAGAGGCCTAGGAGGCGCATTAGTGAAGAAACCAGGCAAAAAAAAGATCGCTCATATCTCTTTTGAACTCGAAGAGAACGCTGTTGAAATATTCGAAGAATATTTGGACAAGATGGACGTTACAAAAATGCCGAAGAAAGATTCTTTAGAAGATCTAACTCCCGCTAAGTCGCCCAAAAAATCTAAGAAAAAGCCTGCAAACGCCAAAGAATTCCATGTTGATCTCCATGGTTTGATTTTGGATGATGCCAAAAATAGAATTGAAAACTTTATTAACCAGGCATTAGCACAAACCAATGGCCCGGTTAAAATCAAAGTAATTACTGGCAAAGGAATCCATAGCGGGCCGGACGGTTCTGTTCTGCCCGAGGGTATTTGGTGGTTTGTAAAAACCCATTGGTCGAGCAAAATCATCAGCCTCGAAGACTCTCCGGCGGATGTAAAAGTCGGTGGTTTGCCAATTCGCGGTCATTTTTCTGTGATTCTTAGTAATTAGTGTTAACGAGCGCGTAGAACCGCGCAATTCTTAACGAGCCGACCCATATTGCTTAAAACTCAAGCAATCTGACATCAGCAGCAATTAGTTATAAAATAGAAATACCAGAGAAGATTTAGAGGTAGACAGCCGAAGCTGTCTACCTCTTGGTTTGTAACTAATGAATTAGCCCAAATACCAAAACTCAGCATTTTGATGATATGGGCGAATTTATTATTTGTCCATGTAGG
>Ga0222653_1000667_pt1 | contig 19244 bp, 20 predicted proteins | sample AntAcemetagen419_FD_179856 | JGI IMG/M metagenome (GOLD analysis project Ga0222653, IMG submission 179856) | Saline water microbial communities from Ace Lake, Antarctica - #419 | ecosystem: Environmental > Aquatic > Non-marine Saline and Alkaline > Saline | place: Antarctica: Ace Lake...
GGCGGCGAGAGGGGAGACGGCGCCGGCGTTGTTTTCGCCGTCGGTGAGGAGGATAACGATGCGGCTGCGGGCTTCGTGATCGCGCAGGCGGTTGATACTGGCTCCGAGGGCGGTGCCGATGGCGGTGCCGCCGCCGTCGATCTCGCCGAGTTCGAGGCGCTCGAGATTGCGCTTGAGCCAGTCGTGATTGAGCGTGAGCGGGCTGACGACGTAGGCGTTGGCCGCGAAGGCGACCAGGCCGATGCGGTCGAAGGGGCGCTTGCCGATAAAGTCGTCGACCACGCGCTTGGCGGCGTCGAGGCGGGTGACGACATTGTCGCGGGTGGAGAGATCGAGCGCGCGCATGGAGCCGGAGAGATCGAGCGTGACGACGATGTCGATGCCCTCGGCCTCGGTATCGTCAGTCATCTTGCCGACTTGCGGGCGCGCGAGGGCGGTAATGATGGCAGCGAGCGCGAGCAAGCGCAGACCGAAGAGAAATTTACCGGGGCGACTGTGGCGGTTGCGGCTGATGGCTTTGACTAAGGCGGTGCTGGAAAAGCGAACTGCGGCCTCGGGCCCCATGCGGCCTGCCCACCAAGCGAGGATGGGGATGAGTAGCAGTAGCAAAAAGAATGCGGGATCGGCGAACTGGAAGAAGGTCACGGAGCGGCTCCTTCCGTTTGCGCCGTAGCTTGGGCCTGCGCGAATGTATGTGCTCGGTCGATCAGGCTGCGCACTGTATCCGTGATCTGGATACGCTCTGCGGAGTTGATGGATTGTTGGGCAAATTTAATACGGTCGAAGCAAGTGAGCACTTCGTTGAGTTTGCTTTGGAAAGCATCGTCGAAGCGGGTGTTGCCCTTGAGGCTGCTGAGGAACTCCTTACTGGTGCGGGCGTTGAAGCTGAGCCCGAGGCCGTCTTCGAGATAGCGGCGCAGTGCCTGCGAACTGAGGATGGCAAAACGCTCATCGTCTGCGGTGGTGAGCGTAGCAGCGGCATCTAGCTCAGCGATGGCGGCGACGTAGGGTGGGGTCTGTGCGGGCGTCTTTTTGAGTGCGCGCAGGCTCCACCAGATAATCGCGCCGAGCAGGATCAGGCCGCAGGCAATGGCAAGCCAGATCTGCCACGGCTCGTAGGCTGGAAGCTCGATGGGGCCGCGCACGCGATCGAGCGCCGGCCCATCGGGGAGCGGCGGTAGTTGCGGAGTGGGCATCTGTGCGAGCGTGAGCATCTTAGATTTCTTATTTCTCAACTCGCCTCTAGTGTCTACTGGCGCGGCGGGCGAAGAGTTGACGTAGGGCGGGTAGGTAGGGCCCGTCGGTGCGGGCTTCGATCCAGTCGAGGCCTTTTTTACGCATCCCGTTTTGAAAGTAGCTGCGGCGCTCGGCGGCGAGTTGGGCGTAGCGCTGGCGGACTTGGCGGCTGCCGGTATCGATCTCGACCATCTCGCCAGTCTCGGCGTCTTCGAGTGTGATGAGGCCGACTTTAGGTAGCTCGAACTCGCGCGGGTCGCTGAGCGCGATGCTGATGAGGTCGTGACGCTGGTGAGTGAGGGCGAGGGTCGAAAAGAGTGGGGATTCGGGCGCGGCGTGTGGGGCGTTGTTATCGAGGAAGTCGGAGATGAGGAAGACGACGCTCTTGCGGCGTTGCACGCGGTTGAGGTAGTCGAGCGCGGCTTTGTGGTCGGTGGCTTTGCCAGCAGGCTCAAAGAACAGGATGTCGCGGATCACGCGTAGGATGTGGCGGCGGCCTTTTTTGGGCGGGATGTAGTGCTCGACCTCGTCGGTATAGAGTAGCAGGCCGACTTTGTCGTTATTTTGCGAAGCGGAAAATGCAATAACGCTGGCGATCTCGGCGGCGCGCTCGCGTTTGCTTTGCTCGACGGAGCCGAAGATGCCGGAGGCACTAAGATCGATCACCAGCATCAAGGTCAACTCGCGCTCTTCGCGAAAGACTTTGACAAAGGGGCGATCCATCTTGGCGGAGACATTCCAATCGATGGTGCGCACGTCGTCGCCGATGGCATATTCGCGCACTTCCTCGAAATCCATACCGCGGCCTTTGAAGGAGCTATGGTAAGCGCCTGTCATCGAGTCGGTGACGAGTCGCCGCGTGCGAATCTCTAGGCGGCGGACTTTTTTAATGATGTCGGCGGGGATCATTCCTAAGGAACGCGTACGGCTTCGAAGATGGAGGTGACTAGGTCTTCGCTGGTGATCTCCTCGGCCTCGGCCTCGTAGGAGGGGATCACGCGGTGGCGGAGCACATCCATGCCGATTTCTTTAATGTCTTGCGGGATCACGTAGCTGCGGCCTTGCATGAGCGCCCATGCTTTGGCGGCGAGGGTGAGGCTGATGGTGGCGCGCGGGCTGGCACCGAATTGAATGTATTGGCCGAGCTCTAGTTTATACTCGGCGGGGTCGCGGGTGGCGAGAATGAGATCGACAATGTAATCGCGGATTTTGGGGTCGACGAAGACATCGTCGACTAATTTGCGTGCTTCGCTGATCGCTTCGAGCGTGGTGACGGCGTCGACGTGCAGATTCGGCGTGGTGGAGGACATGCGGTCGAGGATGGCGCGCTCGTCGGCCTTGCTGGGGTAGCCGACTTTTAGCTTGAGCATAAAGCGGTCGACTTGCGCTTCGGGGAGTGGGTAGGTGCCTTCTTGGTCGATGGGGTTTTCCGTGGCCAGCACCAAGAATGGCTCGGGCAGGGGATAGGTGGTGTCGCCGATGGTGACTTGGTGCTCCTGCATGGCTTCCAGCAGCGCGCTCTGCACCTTGGCGGGGGCGCGGTTGATCTCGTCGGCCAAAATTAAGTTGGCAAAGATGGGGCCTTTACGGGTGTGGAAGGTGTTTTCCTTGGGGCTGTAGATGAGGGTGCCGATGATGTCGGCTGGCAGCAGATCGGGGGTGAACTGGATACGCTTGAAATCCGCTGCGGTGGCGGTGGCGAGGGTGCGGATGCTGAGGGTCTTGGCGAGGCCGGGCACGCCTTCGAGCAACACGTGGCCATTGGCCAGCAGGCCCACTAGCAGGCGATCCACCAGATAGTGCTGGCCGACGATGACGCGGCCGATTTCCTGGCGCAGGGTCGGAATCCATTGGATCGCCGCCTGTAGTTTTTCTTCAAGTTCGGGGGAGTTTGGATCTTGGCTCATAAGTGGTTTTTTGAGTGCGCAGACATGTCTGCGCGCTAGGAACTGACAAAGGAGAAACTGATAGGTTTCATTGCAATCAGAATATTGCATTCTTTGGAGGAATGTGCCTTAATGTCTCACATGCCAGCAACTATTTTAATCGTCGATGATGAGAAAAACACCCGCGAAGGGCTGAGCCTCGCTCTGGAAGAGGAGTATGAGGTCTATATGGCATCTGGCGCGTATGAGGCTTTTAACCTGATGGAGGCGGAGACTTTTGACGTGGTGCTGACCGATCTACGCATGGCGGGCAAGTCCGGTCTCAAGGTGATCGACCGCGCGATCACGCTGCCGAACCGCCCGATCTGCATTATGATGACGGCCTACGGCAACGTGGAAACAGCCGTCGAGGCGATGCGGCGCGGCGCGTTCGACTTTTTGACCAAGCCCGTGAGCCTCGAGAAGCTAGAGATCCTGATCAAGCGTGCACTACAGAGCCGCCACATCGAGGCCGAGAACGTCGTCTTGCACCAGCGGCTGGACAAAAAATACAGTTTCGCCGGCATCGTGGGCAACTCGCCCGGCCTCACCGATGTATTGGATAAGGTTAAACTCGTCGCTCCATCGAAAGCCACCGTGCTACTGGAGGGCGAGACCGGCACCGGCAAGGAGTTGATCGCGCAGGCCATCCACCAAAACAGCACCCGCTCGCGCCAAGCATTCGTGCCCGTGCACTGCGCGGCGTTAGCGGCCAACCTGCTAGAGAGCGAGCTCTTCGGCCACGAAAAGGGCGCTTATACCGGAGCCACCGAGCGCCGCATCGGGCGCTTCGAGGCGGCGGACGGCGGCACGCTCTTTCTCGATGAAATCGGCGAGATTGATGCCTCCACACAGGTCAAACTGCTGCGCTTCTTAGAGACGCGCAGCTTCGAGCGCCTCGGTAGCTCGAAGCCAGTCAAAGTCGACGTGCGCCTCGTCTGCGCGACCAACCGCAACCTCAGCGAGATGACCAAGCGCAGCGAGTTCCGCGAGGATCTGCTTTATCGGCTCAACGTGATCACCATCCACCTGCCGCCGCTGCGCGAGCGCCCCGAAGACCTGCCCGTGCTGCTCAACCACTACATCCACCAGTTCGCTGAGGAAAACGAACTGCCGCCCCCCGAGCTGACTGCCGACGCCATCCGAGTGCTGTGCGCCTACCGCTGGCCGGGCAACATCCGTGAGCTGCGTAACTTTTGCGAAAACACCGTCGTGCTCAAGCGTGGTAGTAGCGTCACCGAATACGACCTCGACCCCAAATACCACGACCAAGCCGAAGCCTCCAGCACCGAGCCACAGCCGCTGGCCAGCAGCCCCACTCTCAGTAAGGAGGCGAACGAAAAACGCCTGCTGCGCAACGCCCTGATCAAGGCCAATGGCAACCGCACCCACGCCGCCGAGCTGATGGGCATCAGCCGCCGCACCCTCCACCGCAAGCTCATCCAGTGGCCAGAGCTCGATGTGCAAAAGTAGGGAGCCGCTTATAGTTTGACTCCCCAAGCACAGCCTCCACAAAGAGGGCTTACATTTATATTTCTTAAACACCACCGACACACCTAAACGACGATTGACCATGAAACTTGGCAAAACGCTTTTACTCCTACCCCTCGCCCTCGCGCTCACTAGTTTGCAGGCCGATGAAATCCGCATCGCCGCCTCTGATCTGCTGGCCGACTTTATCCAAGTGCCCCTCGAAGCCTACGGTGCCGAACATGGTCACACCTTTGTGATCGACAGTATCGGCAGTCTGCCCGCGCTCGATCGCCTGCGCTCCGACGAGATCGATCTCGCCATCATCGCCGTGCCTGAGGGCAATGAAGTGCCGCGCGATGAGTTCAGCATGTATCCCTTCGCCTACGATGCCGCCGTGATCGTCGTCAATGAGAGTAATCCCATCGACGAGATCAGCCTCTCGCACCTAGGCGGCATTTTCGGCACCAACGAAGAGTATAGCTTCAACACTTGGGGCGATCTCGGCCTCTCCGGCTGGGGCAGTCGTAATATCAAAGCACTCGCCGGCACCAGCGACGAAAGCATCGCGCTCGAACTTTTTAAATACAGCGTCTTCCGCGGCGGTGCCATGAAGCCTGGCGTAGCCATGGTTAAGGCCGGCGAGATCGAAAACTTGCTACGGTCCGATGGAGCCTCGATCGCGATCCTCTCCCGAATGCCGACCAATAGTAACGTCAAAGTGCTGATGGTCTCCGATGGCGACGACGCGCCCGCCTTCGGCCCCACCGACGATAACGTCCATTACGGTGACTACCCGATCCGCCTCGCCTTTTACATCGTCTACAATAAGCGCGACGCCGACAAGCTGCGCGCAGTCATCCGCGAGTTGCTCAACGACGAAGTCGCCGCCAGCCTGCGCGCCAACGATCTGATCGCACTGCCCGACACCGTACGCCGCAAGCTACTGACCGACCTTGATCTAGAGTGAGTCAGGCAGGCGAAATAAATCTAAATTTTTCTAAAAATCGCATTGACATAATGAGTCCCTCATAGATTCTCCCGATTTTCCAAGGAACGTGAGTGTAGCTCAGTTGGTAGAGCACTACCTTGCCAAGGTAGATGTCGAGAGTTCGAACCTCTTCACTCACTCCATTTTAAAGCCCCTAAGTATCTGATACTTAGGGGCTTATTTGTGGGCTTATTTGTGGGCTTATTCGTGGGCTTTAGGCTTTAGGCTGTGGCCTGTAGGCTTCAGCGAGTAGGCTAATGGGGTGACGAACGATCGCGGTTTTCCCTGCTTTCTTGAGGCCGTTTTGGATCTGGAGGTGGCAACCGGGGTTGGAGGTGGCGATGGTGGTAGAGCCGGTGGCTTCGATGTGTTCGAGTTTGCGGTCGAGTAGCTTGGCCGAGGTCTCGGGTCTTGTGATGTTATAAATGCCGGCGCTGCCGCAGCACCAGTCGCTTTCTTTGAGTTCCACTCGTGTGAGGTTGGGGATGGCGTCGAGTATCTTGCGAGGTTGTAAGCGTATTTTTTGCCCGTGGCAGAGGTGGCAACTTTCGTGGTAGGTGATTGGCTCTACATCTCCGGGGCTTGCAGTCGGTGGCGTGAAATCGATCTCGACCAGCCATTCATGGATGTCCTTCAATTTGCGATCCCACTCTTTGCCTCGCTCGGCGTAGGCGGGGTCTTCCGCTAGCAGGTGGCCGTAAGTCTTGAGGTGGCTGCCGCAACCTCCAGCGTTGCTAATGATGGCGTCGAGTGTCTCGGGCTTGAATAGGTTGATCTGCTGGCGGGCGAGTTTTTTGGCAAGCTCCAGTTCGCCATTGTGCGCGTGGAGGGAGCCGCAGCAGGGCTGCACGGCGGGTGTGATGACGGTGCAATTATTGTGAAGTAGAACATCGGCTGTGTCGCGATTGATGTCGCTGAAGGCTAAATCTTGCACGCAGCCTGTAAGCAGGCCGACGCGGTAGGCGGAGCGACCTGCTTCAGCCGTCGGGTGTGTGCCGGAGCGACCTGCTTCAGCCGTCGGGTGCGTGCCGGAGCGACGCGCTTTAGCCGTCGAATCAGCATCGGTCGAATGTGTTTGAGAGCCTGCTTCCGATTCAGGCGTTCGAGTCATCGGCTGAAGCCGACGCTCCATTTCAGTGGGCGATTCAACAGGCCGTATCAACTGGTGAGAAAAGCGTTTGCAAATGTCGGGCGCTTGTGGTTCTAGATCGGCCAGACGTTTGGGCAGTAAGCGTAGTAAGCCGCTCTTGCGGACGAGGCTCTGCAGTCCGCTGGCTTGATAGGCGTAGAGTCCTCGCCCTACGAGTCGGAGCAGGCGTGGGTGCATGAAAATCGTCTTGACCGCTAGCCAACGCCAAAAGACGCGTTGACCGGGGCCGGCGGCGTCGTGTTCTTCGACATCGGCGCGGGCGGCTTCAAAAAGCTGCGCATAGTCGACCCCTGCGGGGCAGGCGGTCACGCAGGCGAGGCAACCTAGGCAGTCGTAGATCTCATCGGCAAACGGCTTATCCACCTCGGCTTCGCCATCGGCGATGGCTCGCATCCATGCGATGCGCCCGCGGGGGCTGTTGCGCTCACGCTTGGTCTCGACGTAAGTGGGGCAGGTGGGTAGGCACATACCGCAATGCATGCATGGTTGCACGACGGAGTAGTCCATCGTCTCCAAGTGAAGTTTTTTTGGCTTATCCATGATCGACAGGTCGTAGATCGAGGTCGAAGATTTTACCAGGGTTGAGTCGATTATGCGGATCGAGTGAGCCTTTGATCTTAGAGAGTAGGGCGTAGCTACCCGCGTCGAATTGAGTGGGTAAGAATTTTCGTTTGGCAAGGCCGACTCCATGTTCGCCAGTGATCGTGCCGCCGAGCTGGATCGTGAAATCGAAGATTGCTTTCATCGCCGCTTCGACCCGCTCCATCTCCTTATGATCGCGCTCGTCGGTCAGGAAGGTCGGATGCAAATTGCCGTCGCCCATGTGGCCGAAGGTGGCGATTTGTAGATCATATTTTTTTGCGGTCGCCTCGATAAAGGAGACCATTTCGACTAGCTTGCTGCGGGGCACGGTGGCGTCTTCTAGAATCGTGGTGGGGCGAATTCGTGCTAAAGCGGAAAAGGCACTGCGGCGTGCGGTGGCCAACTGGATGGCGTGGAAGTCGTCTTTGGCGCGTGTCACCTCGGTCGCGCCGCACTTGCGAGCGATGGCTTCCATTGCTTCGGCCTCTTCGGCCACGACTACCGGATGCCCATCGGTTTCCATAAATAGCAGTGCCTCGCAATCGGGCAGGCCTACTTTAGCGAAGTCTTCGACGCAGCGGATGGTCTTACGATCCAGAAACTCTAGGGTGCAGGGGATGATCTGAGCGGCGATGATGGCGGAGACCGTCTCGGCGGCTTGCTGCATGCTGGGGAAAGTAGCCAGCAAGGTTGATTTCGCCTTGGGTCGTGGAATCAGTTTAATCAGAATTTTAGTGATTAGCCCTAGGGTGCCTTCGCTCCCGATAAAGACGTCGCGCAAGGAATAGCCGGCCACGTCTTTCACGCATTTGCCGCCTAGCCACTGGACGGTGCCATCGGCGGTCACGACTTCGAGCCCCATCACGTAGTCGCGGGTGACGCCATATTTGAGTCCACGCAGCCCCCCGGAGTTGTTGGCTACGTTACCGCCAATAGTGGAGATCTTCATCGAACTCGGATCGGGCGGATAAAAAAGGTTGTGCGCGGCAGAGGCTTCATCAATTTCTTTGGTGATGACGCCTGGCTCGACCAACATAGTGAGGTTTTGTGTATCCGTTTCGAGGATACGGTTCATCTCTACGGTGCAAATTACGATGGAGTGTTCACTGGGAACGCAGCCACCGGAGAGGCCCGTCCCGGTGCCACGGGTCACGATGGCGGTATCGTATTTGGCGGCTAGCTTGACGATTGCTGCCACTTCCTCAGTGCAGTTCGGAAAGACCACTGCCGCAGCGGTGCCCTTGAGCCCTGCCGTGCCGTCGAAGCCGTAGGGGCGTATGTCGGCAGGATCGGTCAGAAGCTGATTGGCAGCGAGCAGAGCACGGAGCTCGTCGATTAAGGTAGATTCGGTTGTTGTGCCCATGATTCGATAAATTGGATGACTTGTTCGAGTGTCGCGCTCTTGCCCTGGCGGACGTAGAGGCCAGAGGTGGCCACTGCGAGTTGCAGGCGATGTTCTGTGTTTAATTTGAGTAGGAGGCCTAGGGCGTAGCCGGCATTGAAACGATCCCCCGCGCCCGTCAGCTTTTTTGGCGTGGCGCATACGGGGCCCGCCGTCTGGGCACTCCCCTCGGCACTGGCGCTAACTGCGTAAGCGACGGAGTGAATGACGATTTCGCTGATTTTTAAAGTTTCGAGTAGCTGCTGGGCTTGGGCTTGTGCTTCGGCCGGATCGGGGGTCAAGAGACCTTGACCACCGGTGATTTTAGAGAGTAAGTTCGCTTCGTTTTGATTGAGCCCCAGTGTGACTGTACCGTAGTGGCTAAAGCCCGAGAGCACTTGCAGCATGGCGGCAATGTCCTCTTCGCTACGACTGACAGGATCGACGAGATCGAAGAAAAATTGGGGCCGATGCTTGAGCTTTGAAAAGACGTCTGCTTGGAGGGATGTCCAGCAGGCCGTCATGTGGGGGAAGAGCGTCCAGTCGGTAATGGCAATGAGGTCGGCAGCGTAACAGGCCCTCAGGAAGGTGCCGTCTTTTAGATATTTCGCGATACGCTGAGGTGTGAATTCCGCGAGAGGGCTGACCGAGGAGAACATGAGCTTACCGTCGTTGAACTCAAAGGCAAGGGTGCGCCCGGGCTCTGCACCCCAACTATGGAGTTTCGCTTTTTCAGAATATTCAAGGAAAGCTGGATTCAGCGGTTCGCCGACTGTGGCAAAGGTCTCGACGGCGACTCCAAGTGTCGCGAGGCCATCGCCCATATTGATCGCACACCCGCCAGGGTCGGTCTCTGTGACGACGATTTCGCGCAGGCTACTGTGGCCAGCGGCGGCCTTAATCAAATCGCCGAAACGATCAATGGTTTCAACTCGCCGATACGTTCCCGTGTCATGACGTTGACAGACGGGATGGATCATTTCATCGACGAACCCGTCAAAACCCGTGACCGTCTTGAACTTTGAGACGTCATTCGTGCGCTCGCGTAGGATTGCGGCAAGTGTGGTCCGTGATTGCATTAGGATTGATCGCTTAGGAGACGTATAGTCGCGGGTGCATCCTCGTTGATTGTGGGGAAGCGTCCAATGTCAGGGTTGACGAAGAAATTGTCGTTCGCATAGTCGTTTGCAGTGGAAACCTCGCCGATGATACAGTCTTTTGAGGTCGGCCATAATGCGTGAAGTCAGCTAATCCAAAGTCGGTGATGTCCCAAGCGGGTTCGGGGGGCAGGGCCCAACCGTTGGCGATGAAGCAGTCTTTGGCCTCTTTACAAATAGTATTGATTTCGGAGCGTTTCATAATGTTCTAGTGAGCTTTTCAGGACTAGTAACTGAGTTTGTTTTCTGTCAGTAAGAGATCGTCTTGTAGGCTACGGATTGGGTGGATTTTGGCTTGGGCGAGTGCCTCGTGGTACGCTTTGACCGCTTCCCTTGGCTCGATCTCTCCGTCCGTGATGCGCCGCATGAATTCGATGAAGGCGAGTGGGTGCTCGGATAGATTGATCTTACGACCGAAGAGGGCGACCTTTGCTCCGTATTTCTGGGCATCGTGGATCAGCTGAAATGCGTCGAGTGTTGTTCCTGAACTGCCTCCGAGGATACCGACGACGAGATTGCTGTCGTAAGCGACGAGTTCTTCCAATGGACCGGGGCCGTTGAAGGGGATCTTTAAAAAGATGGGGCGACCGACTGAGGTCACCCCCGCCAAGCAACGAATGATGCTGTCATTCAAGAAACCACCGACCGTCTCCGGCTTGATCCCGGGGTCGACATTCGGATTAAACACTTCGAGGAAATAGCGAAACTTCTTCTTTTCCGCCTCAAGACGGAAGTCTTGAAAGGCTTCGAGCGCTGAGTAGTCCCAGTCCAAATTATTGGTGAAGGTGACGGAGTATAGCCCTAGATCCGCGCCCACATGAGGACGGTTGTAATTCGTCTCCAACTTACCGTATTTGATGTGGTCGAGCGTCGCCGTTCGGAAATGGCGCGATGGAAAGGTCGCGTAATTACCGCCGCGAACCGCCCACACATCAGTGGTATCATTGGCTCGAGCTGCAGGTGTGATCTTTGAATTTTTAAACAAGCCCTCTTCCATGCCTATCCGTTCGAGGTTCGACGCAGAGAGTAATACAATATCCACAATCCCTTGCTTAATGACCTCGCGGATCTGAGCCTGATAATCCGCCAATGTTTTATAGCAACGCTGTGTGCTATCATAACCATGAGGACAGTTCCCAGCCCGATTTGGCCCAGGCGCCATGATGCCAAAGGCCATATCAGCATCCTTCGCATCCGCGATGATGAAGTCCTTAGAGTCAGTAGAGCCGGCGGCAATACGCTTTAGTTTTTGATCTAGTGATTTTGTGTAGTTCATTAGTGCATCTCAACCGAGACTGACCCGACTCCAGATCGTAAATAACTAAATTGTACTTGTGGGTGATCCGCAAGTAGGGACATGGGCACCGAACTATCGACGATTCCTTTGGCAATCATCATGGCGCTTAGACGCATGCCAAAGGGATTGTCGTGGTGTCCTGGATGCCAGATGCTTACCTTTTCCGCTTTCCAGGTCTCCTTGGGGCCCACTGTGCAAGCGTGAGTTGGAACCATGTTTACGTTGCCACCCCCCGAAGTTCGGGCGTTTTGAGAGATGGTGACGGGGTGTAGTTTCACCACGCGAGTGCCGAGTTCTCGAAAGACCTCTGGGGGTGGAGGCGCATTCTTGTAATCACCGGTGCGGGGCAGGGGATCATTGAAGGCCCAGTGTTTGATCTCACCTTGCCCGCCTTGCATGACCACGCAACGAACTTCATCAAAGCTGGCACTGTAGGCCGCCAGATCGCCCGACGGAAAATGCTTATTCTCCTCAGGCATGGCGAGTTCGGGTCGAATACGGTCGAAACACATTTCATTGTCGCACTTGGCGAAGGATAGCGGATGTGACACATCAACTGGCTTGCCGTCGACTAGCCATTCGTCCATGCCCCAGAAGTGGGCGTTGCGTTTGCCGAGGTTCATGTCGAGCGCATTGACCATTTGTGCGACGATCGGCAGTTGCTCGGTCGGGCCGATCGGACCACATATTCCGGCCGGATTGTCGGGTGTCGATTGTTTCCAAGCGTCGATGTACTCGAGTGCTTGAGCCGCGTAAAACTCTTGGGGAGTCTCGTAGAATTTGACCTGAAACCCCGGGCGGCTCAGTTGTTCCAGGTCCTTCGCTGTTAGACGGGCGGCGTCTTCTAGAAGTTCGGGGTCTAGGGTGGTGTAGTCCCACCAGCCTTCGGCAAGTTTGCTAATTGGTCGTTTCATAGTCGTGTCGTTTTATGGTTTGCGTTGCACTCCTGAACAAAGTCTCGGAGTAAGGTAGTGAGCGGATCGTAGTCCGACGGTGAAAATCCAAGATGCGAATGTCGTCGCCAGCCTTCTGCAAGGTCGTAGTCGGAGTCGCTGGCAGCGATATCCCGACTCATTTCGACCATTTCTGTGATGAAGGAGGGCATCTCCTGCGAATTCTGAAGCCACTCGCCCTGGCTACTATGGCAGGCCAGAAGTTGGCTCTTTAAGTTCATCACGGAGGCGACATCCACGCAGAAATCCGGCTGGAAACGGGTGCCCATCCCATCATGTAATCCATGTGGAGCCGCATGGTAAATACGGGCTGGCTTATCGCTTGTCGGCTGCGTGGGGTTCGTCTGGTAGCCTGGCATCCCACGGCTGAAAGCGGCGCTTATCACGAGACGGCAGGTATTTTGATGATCCTCCATGTAGTCCTGCGGGGAATGTGTCAGGATAATGTCTGGGTCGACTTCACGGACGCCAGCAGCCACTTTCGCCAATGACGGGTGATCGAAAAAAATCTCTAGATCGTTGAAGAGTGGTGGCAGGTATTTTGCCCCTGCAAGTTTCGCCGAGGACTCCGCCTCCATTTGCCGAGTTGCGCTAGTCGCTTCCCGATCGGCTGAGGTTGAACCCAAGCACCCGTTGGCAAGATTCCACATTACGATCTCGCAGCCCGCCTGCTTGAGGAGCAAAAGAGTGCCTGCAAATGTAAATTCTATATCATCTGGATGAGCCGCTACTGCGAGGACGGTGGCGGGATTTTTTGTCAATTTCCTCATTAAACATATAATACAATAAATTTGAATTGATGACTACTATCCCTTTGCTAAATACTGATACTCAATTGACTATGGCTAAGCCGCTTATCCCACTCGAAAACGCACTGATTGAGAACCTGACCACAGCTCAGACTGATGGGTTTTCGGTTCGCACCTTCCAAGATTCCTGTGTTCACTTCCATTGGCATTTACATCCTGAGGTCGAGTTGACCTACATTCGGGACGGGCAGGGGGTTCTCTATGCGGGTGGTTCGGTGGCACCTTTTGCAGCAGGCGACCTGTGCTTGCTCGGCTCCGGGCTTCCGCACGCATATGGATCCGATCCCCGAGAGCGGTTGGGTGCGCGGTGGTCGGTTATGCATTTCCTTCCGGCGCTTTGGGGGGATGCATTCTGGGGAATGTCACGGAATCGTGCCGTGCATGATCTGCTGAATCTTTCCCGCCGTGGGCTCTGTTTCAGCGGTTCTGCTGCGGAGCGCTGCTCCATCTTGCTCAATTCTCTGGAGCAGGAGGCCGGCCAAAGATCGGGTATGTCAAAGTGGATGGAGATCATGGAATGTCTCGTGGAGAGTCGTGATATGCGAATAATCGGGCATGAGGATTTCTCTGAAGTAAACTCAATTGAGGTAGATCCGCGATTGCGCAAGACCATGCGCTGGATCGATGAGAATGCCGGCAGCGACACGATTACGCAGGCCGCTGCAGCTGGCTTGGTTCGAATGTCGGCTTCCGCATTCTGTCGGTTTTTCCGACAGCATACGGGTAAGACCTTTCGCGACTATGTGAATGAAGTCCGGATCGCCCGAGCGTGCTCAAACCTGACGAATTCTGACGCCAACATCTCGGAAATCGCCTTCCACACCGGCTTTGGCAACCTATCCAATTTTAATCGCCAATTCCGAAGAATCATCGGTCGGACGCCAGGGGAATACCGCAAAATGACATTGGGGTTGAATAGACGCCCGGGATAATTCTGCACTCATTAAAAAGAGTGGTGCGATAGGGATTACTGGGCGAGTATGTGGACACCCACATCGCCGAGTGTGCCTTTACTGCCGTGCTCGGGGATGTCGTTCGCTTCGGCGAATGCCTTGAGGCGATCAGGGTCTGTATCCACTCCAGCGACGACTTTACAGCCACGTGTCTCTTTGAATTTGTTGGCGTGGTAGGCGGCCATACTGCCGGTACCAATAATAGCGACTTTGATGGGGGGAGTTTTTTTTGATGGCATTGTGTTTAAGGTCTTATTTGTGGCCGATTGTGGGGCGAGAATCTGCTTCCGGGTCTGCGGGGAGTGGTTCGTGTGCCGGACTGTTGGGACAGGCGTCGGAAATGCGCACGGTGGGCTTTGCCCAGCGCACGGCGTTGGTGATAATCTTCTGCACCTCAGCTTGGTGATAGGTCGGGTAGGTCTCGTGGCCGGGACGAAAATAGAAAATCTTGCCATTGCCTCGCTGCCAAGTGGCACCGCTACGGAAGACTTCGCCGCCAGTGAACCATGAGATCAGCAGTAGCTCGTCTGGCTGCGGGATGCCGAAGGGCTCGCCATACATTTCTTCTTGTGGGATTTCAAAATACTCTCCGATGCCTTGCAGGATGGGGTGCGAGGGCATGGTGTTCCAGAGGCGTTCTTTATCAGTCGATTCGCGCCATTTGAGCGAGCAAGTCGTGCCGAGGAGTGCTTTAAAGGGCTTAGCGTAGTGGGCGGAGTGGAGGGCGATGAAGCCCATCCCTTCGAGCACTCGGGTCTTTACTTTTTCCACGATGGCGTCGTTGACGTCGCCGTGCGCCATGTGTCCCCACCAAATGAGAACATCTGTCTTCTCCAATGTGTCGCCGCCTAGTCCGTGATCCGGTTCGTCGAGGGTGGCGGTGCGTATCTTAAAATCGACCTCTTTCCCGAGGAAGGCTGCGATGCTTGCGTGCATCCCATCGGGGTAGATGGAGCTAACTTTAGGGTTGGCTTTTTCGTGTCGGTATTCGTTCCAGACGGTGACTTGGATCTTATTTTTCATAGGGTTTTAAAGCTGATTTGTTTGCAGTGAATAGGTGAGTAAATTGCTTTGATCGGATATAAAGTAAAGCGTCATTATCTGGTTCGGGGCAGGGGGGGGGCGCAATTTTTTGTGCGGGGTGATTGTAGCCGAAATCGTAAGATTTTGGACGGTCTGAGCCGCGTGTGTCGAGTAATCCAAAGCGTCACCGCTTCGGCTACGAATAAATGATCTCGATGTAGATTACCACGTAGTTAAAATTGCACCTGGGCAGGGGGGATGCTGACGAAGCCTTTGGAATCCTGACAAAAATTGTCGAACGCGACGCCCTGAATGGAGACGCCCTCATCGAATTAGGCAATTACTATGCGGCAAAAGGCGACTTTGAGCGGGCTGTCAATCGCTACGGGCAAGCACAACTCATCGCTGAATATGAGCGCCCAGCGCTGATCGCGCATGCCCAGACATTAGTTCGCCGGACAAACTACAAGGAGGCGCTAAAACTTCTAGCGGGCGCCCTGGAGTTAAAACCGGACAAATACTTGTCGCAGTATGTCGAAAGAATCGAACGCGCCACGCGCTAAAACTTCCAGAAGAACACGCAGAGAGATGAAAACATAGGGCCTCCGCTTGCGGACTGCCGCTCGTCGATCAACTTATTTTAGTTTAAACCGACCCGCGAGCCCCTGATCCGAACCGAAGACGACTGCGCTAATCGTTGATTCCTTTGGGTTTCGATCCGCTTGGGTTGTCATTAAATCACCGAGGTCAGATCGATTTCTTGTTCGCGCTTGGCCAGCAGCCTCACGAGGAGCAGGATAAAAACCGCGACGGTCGCGAGCACGAATCCACCCGACGATGGAATGGCTAGCCAAGCGAGCGACTCCTTTGCCGCGCCCGTGCCGCCCAGTCCGGGTGCCCGAAAGCCAGCCCACATCCAAAAGATGGCATAGCCCAAGCCGCCCGCGCCCAGAAGCAAACTGATCAGCGCCGTGACTATGCGCGAAGCTCCAAAAACGCACAGGACGAAGATCAGGGCGATTGCGGTGGTGCCCATGCCGCCTGCATGGAGGTGTGCGCGTTTCATATAGCTCCAAGATTTATCGACGACTGCTTTGCTCGCAATCGCGTCGCCCTGATAGGCCGTTTCCAGAACCTCGGCGGCATCCGCTTTTAGGCGTGATTTGATTCCATCCTCATTAAGCCCAAAAACGACGCCCATACCCTGCCCAAAGAGGATCGTTAAGAGCGCCAGAATTAAGCCAATTCCTGCGGCATGCAAATTGGAGTTTAAGGGGTGTGTTGGGTGATTAGTTATCATGATTAGTTGTTGTTGTTAGATGAACTACGGCGTCATCACCGCCAACAAGATGGATAAGTGGCTCTACGAGCAAGAGAAACGGGCTTATTCGAATGAGGTCAAGTAGCCTCGGAACTCTGTTCCGGGGAGCGTTGGAATTGAGTAGCGCCTTGGTCGTCGCAACCCCCGGTTCAAAGAACTTAGGCTAGGGTGGACGCGGTGTGAGATGCCACTGTGCCTCCGCGTCTTCAGGCCGGCATCGCGGTAGTCTTGGCTGAAGGTGTAGAATTTTAGCATGGAGGTGTGTGGCGGCTTTAATTAAGTGCGCGGGGTAGGTTCAATCGTAGCCGAAGCGGTAACGCTTTGGACGATCAAAGTCAGATACTACAACCGTCCAAAATCTTACGATTTCGGCTACAATGACCACTTAGATATAATTACACCCGTGTGTGTCTAGGATTCTTAAAATACACAGTCTATTTAAGATCACGATTCTTAAAATACACAGGCTATTTAAGATCATTCAAGATTCTTGCGCGGTGATTTAGATAAGTGACTTGACAGTGCATGCGTATTCAAACAACGTATGCGTATGAAATCACGACTGACTTTGACTGTAGATCCACATGTGACGCACGCGGCGAAGCGTGCTGCGCGTCTTCGGAATAAGAGTTTATCCGCTCTGGTTGAAGACTTGCTGCGTGAGGTATCTATGGTCGATTCGGGGATCGCTCCTGAGTCGAAGCAGTCTTTTTCGGAGCGCTGGGCGGGTCAGCTTAAACTGGATCGGAAAGAGGATGATGTTCGTTTCCAAGCGCTTGCCGAAAAATACGATTTGTGATGAAGGTCTTTTTCGACTGCGATGTATTGTTGGATGTGGGGCTGCAGCGCGAGCCGCACTTCGATGCGAGTGCGCGCCTACTCGACTGGGCAGAGAGGCATCCGGGGCGTGCAGCCCTTGCTTGGCACAGCCTCGCCAATCTCGATTACTTGATCCGCGGCGGAGCGCGTGAGTTTATTGAAAGCCTGGCAGAGTTCATGGTCATTCCTGAGACAGGAACCCGCTCGCTAGAGTTTGCACTCAGCCTAAAAGTGTCCGACTTCGAGGATGCCATGCAATTGGCGGCAGCGGAGCAATTCGGGGCACAAGTGGTGGCGACTCGAAACTTTAAGCACTATAAGCAATCTCCGATTCGCGCAATCGCGCCCGCAGAACTGCTTGCATTGCTTCGTTAGCGGGCTTGGGGTTCCCCGTGCGCTATCAGCCCCCCTGCAATACGTGCAGATTCGCCATCGAAATGCCGCTGAGCATGGCGCCGACGATCCCGAGGATTGTCGATGGGGTCGGATTGTCGATGGGGTCGGATTGTCGATGGGGTTCAAAAATTCATAATTCTTCTTACAATCTAAGCTAGAGTCAGATCGAAATCTCACGCCAAACTCACCCATCGCTTGGAAGAAATAGATGATCGATCAAGCCAGCAAATTATGAATTCTTAGACCCCATTGTTGTCCTTTATATTTTGCGTTTGCCCCCTTCGATTTGGATCGGGGCTCTGTGGTGTGGTGGCTGAAGCCGACCACTACGGTTGGGCGCATTGCGGTGGGTAAGCGTAGTGGCGTGCTTTAGCCGCCATTGCCGTCGTGCTGGGGCTCTGTGGTGTGGTGGCTGAAGCCGACCACTACGGTTGGGCGCATTGCGGTGGGTAAGCGTAGTGGCGTGCTTTAGCCGCCATTGCCGTCGTGCTGGGGCTCTGTGGTGTGGTGGCTGAAGCCGACCACTACGGTTGGGCGCATTGTGGTGGGTAAGCGTAGTGGCGTGCTTTAGCTGCCATTGCCGTCATGCTGGGGCTCTGTGGCGCACTGGCTGACTCGGACGGAAGCACGGCGCCGGCCCTACGCTTGAAGCGTAGAAGTCGCCGAAGGAGTTAGTCCAATTTTCCATGTTTTACAAAGAAAACGAAAGCAAAGGCATCCGATGAGAGGCATCCAGCCCAATGTTCCATGATCTCTCCGACGGGAGCCATTGTGGTAGAAAAGCAGAGCATAACTGTTACGCAAATACAGAATCATGAAACATTGGGCGAACCCCGTCTCTTTCCATTTTCCAGTTCAGTTTCATGTATTTGATAATAGATATATTCCCTTGTCGGTTAGTCTATATTTTTGCAACTGGCTCGTTGGCTTCTCGGGAATCGTAGGTTCAATGAAGCCGTCTTCGAGCGCGGCTTCCATGTAATTCTTACGGAAAGTATGGCGATGCTTTAACTCGAGTATTGTTCGTAATTCAGTTGGCGATTTTTCTCCGTTGCCGATGGCAATGAGTAGCTTTTTGACTGGGTCGGTGAGTGGGTCGGTGACTGGTGCCGTGGCTGTCCCCTGACTGGTGCCGTCTTGCGGGGTGACTTGCGAGGGCATGTTGAATTTAGGCAGCAGGGTGACGCGGATGCCGGTGGGGGTGATCTCGAAATCGGGGGTGGGGCAGCCGTGTTCGGCGCAGGCTGTGGTGATCTTCTCAATACCGCGACCCCAGGAGTCGATGTAGCCGGCTTTGAAGCAGATGTCGGCGATCAGTCGGTTGCGGAGGACGGATGAGTGGGGTGCTTTGAGGTCTTTGATCTCGTGCGGGATGGAGCCTTCATTCCAGATGACGAGTTGGTCGTCGTAGATGCGGGCTTGCACGGTGCTGGACATGTAGCACCCCCCTTAAATAGTTTTCTGTGCCGTATAGCCAAAGGGATGCGTCCACAGCATTTTAAAAGTCCGCTATCCTCTGTTTAAAAAACTTATTTATCGACCTCAACGCTTAGCTTGTTTTTATCAAAGTAACTTTATGACTCATCTAGGAAATCAATCAAAGCCTCGTTCTATTTATCAAATAGAGCCATTTCAGTTTAGCCGGATTTATAGCCAATCTGCGCTTAAAAGAATCGAGGAGTTAACATGTAACGACGGTATGTGCACCTCGCGCGATTCCATTTTGGCAGCCCCTGAGCGGTTTGTTGACGTCGAGATTATTTTCTCAGGCTGGGGCGCAT
>Ga0222653_1000671_pt1 | contig 19184 bp, 21 predicted proteins | sample AntAcemetagen419_FD_179856 | JGI IMG/M metagenome (GOLD analysis project Ga0222653, IMG submission 179856) | Saline water microbial communities from Ace Lake, Antarctica - #419 | ecosystem: Environmental > Aquatic > Non-marine Saline and Alkaline > Saline | place: Antarctica: Ace Lake...
CCCATTCCGAACCCGGAAGTGAAACGACGCAGCGCCGATGGTAGTGGGACGATAGGTCCTGTGAGAGTAGGTCGTCGCCAGGTATTTGCCCGGCTCCAGCTAACGCTGGGGCCGGGCTCTTTTTTTGCTTTTGATGCGCGATGAACGTAACCGAAGGAAACGCAGTCCCTACGATGTCTCAGGCTGCGGATGATTCCGCCTGTCTCTCGGCTACTGCTGCCGTGGTGAGTTGGGAGGCGGTGATTGGTTCTTTCCCGGCCAAGGCTCGCATGGTGGTGATCAGGTAAGTTCTCAGCTCCAAGCCGTGGAGTCTGCAGTTGGCAATCAGGGTGTAGGCCACGGCAGCGAGTTCTCCGCCGCGCTTCGAGCCGAAGATGAGATGGTTTTTCGCTCCGACTTTGGTGGGGCATACGGCGTTCTCGACGAGGTTGTTGTAAAAAGGGCGCGGCTTTTTCCCGCCGTAGGGTAAGCCGCTGATCCGGTCCCGCCCGGGCTTGCCGGAGTTGTTCTTCGAGTTGGTAAAGCTTGGTTATGAGTTCGATGACTGGCGCTGTGCAGGTCTCTCTTGCTTCGAGAGCTTCTACAAATTTCCTGCGGATGTGAGCCATGCAACTGGCATTGGCCGCTTCCTTACAGTCTTTGCAGTAGCTACACCATAAACGCTGTAACCACCACTCTGCAGGATGCCTTTCCAGGCCGAACCTATGGTTTTGATGAGCGCGTCCTTGCCACGGCTTTGGTGCCACCGGTAGCTGACGCTTTTTCCGGGGGCGTTGGCGATCCATAGATATCCCCTTTTGGTTTTCCCGGTGCCGGGGGCGAGCTGGCGAATGGGTGTCTCATCGACCTGTAGGTAGGTTTCGGCGAGGACTTCGTTGTGGATTGCTTGCGCGACGGGGCGGAGCAGTTCGAGACTTTCGAGCGTCCAGTGGTTGAGGCTGTCACGGGGGATGTCGATGCCTCCCTGTTTGAACATTTCCGCCTGGCGGTAAAGTGGGAGATGAAATGCGTATTTTCCGAGGATGAGTTCGTAGGCTTCGGGGTCTGCCAGGTAGGCTTCAGGGTAAACGGTTTTCTCAACGGTTTCGAGATTATCGAGGCCTTTGATGCGGCTATGGTTCCTATTCTTTTTTGCCGGGCTTTTTGCTACGGCTGCCTCCTCCGGTGAGTCCCATCATGGCGCACCTCCTTGCGTCCGGGGGCGGTCGCGGAGATATCCGATGAGTTCGGCGGCGAGCGGGATCTGTTCACGCTGCGAGATGACGACCCAAGTGCCGCATTGGAACGCGACGTGCATCTTGCTTCTGAATCGGGTGCTCGACGGAGATCTCTACAAAAGTGAGATCGCTGACGGGCCATTTCTGGTTGGGATGGTTCGTAGCCATCCCGCGATAGTCCTAGAAGTCCCACCGTCAGCCAAGATCGCTTGGGAGGCGGTGTTTCAGGTGCCTTCCATAGGTAGACAATTCATGATTTTCTTAGTCTGACAAACTGCTAGTCGAACAAGGTAATTAGCACGAGCTCCTCGCCGCCAGCGGCACCTACCTCTTCCTTGCTGAAACGCAGCTATCATGAAGTGTTACTTCAGTTGATCCGTTACTTGGTAACCTCGGGATCGGTGATCGTCAGGTGTCCCTCAATATCATCGAGCACCGATTTGGTATAGAGCATCAGAGGATGGAGCACGACGTTGTAGGAGTGGTTCTCGGCACGATCCCATACCGAAGAACTTGCCGGGAGGATGATCAGATCCATCGGGGTCCGGTAGGAGACGATGGGCATGTCGCCGAGGGTGTCTTCGGTTTCCCTGAGGTCGCGGAGAAAGTCGCTATTCGGGCGCATTTGCTGAACTCCCCGGGAGGTTAAAGCATAGGCCACCTTCGTTCCATTGTGAGGGGTGGAGACCGTGATGAATTCCTCACAGCGTTCGGCACCGCCAAGATTCTGAAGGTAGTAGCGTGAAACGAGACCTCCCATGCTGAACGCGACGAGTGCGAAGGGTTCTGTCTCTCCGAATTCCTTGTCGATATCGTCCTTCAGGCCTTCAGCCAATTTGTCGAGGCCGGGGCTTCCGCTCGCTGGCTTGAGCTGTGGAACAAAACATTTGATTCCATGATTTTCCAAGCGCCGTTTGAGCGAATCGAAGGCTTTTCCATCTTCGAAAATTCCGTGGACCATCACGACCCGGTCGTAACGGGGCTTGGCAGGCTGCGGATGGCAGGACACTGCGGTCGCAAAAATGCCGGTGAAGAGGTGGAAGAAGCGTGCGGTGATCATGTGGTTAGCCGGGGGGCCAGTTGAGTTGGCGTCCACCTAACAGGTGAATGTGAAGATGTGGAACCGTTTCCCCTCCATGAGAGCCGTGGTTGATCGCGATTCGGTAACCCTTCGCGGAAATTCCGAGGGACGTGGCCAATTTTCCGGCGGTAAGTAACAGATGCCCGAGAATTTCCCTATCTTGCTCCGTCGCCTCGCCGATCCGGGGGATTGGCTTTTTCGGAACGATGAGGATATGTGTCGGGGTCTGGGGCGAGATATCGCGGAACGCGCAGCAAAGATCGTCCTTGTGCAGGATCTCGGCTGAGATTTCCCCATCGTATATTTTTTCGAAAAGAGTTTTCATGTGAGGAATCAGGAAGCAACCGCCATCTGAACTTCGGTGGGATACCATTCAACCAAACGGAACCTTGAGTCAACACGAGAAAGAAAATCGGAAACACGGTATGGATCGTGCCAATATGTGACCTCTGGACCATGGAGTGAGCGGCGTATGGGTCTTGCCAGTGTGGGGAAGGATGATTAAACGAGTGGGGAGATGGTGAATATTAAGCGAGGCTCACGCGAGGGAAGCTGGAAGAAAACCCTGCTTCGTGGGGTCTTGATTTGTGCTGGCTCGATCGTGATATTGCTGCCCGCGTGGCTGCCGAACAAGCCGGAGGCACCTCTGCAGCGTGGAACGGTCGAACTGCTTCAAGCCGGTCTTTTGGCTGCATCCACGGCCGTGATGATAGGCGCGATGGCCCACTCCGGACATCGACGCTCGGTTTGCAGGGTTCTGGCTTTCGGTCTTGCCGCCGCGCTTGTCGGAGAAATCGAAGACTTTATTTCCGGGGTGTTGAAGCTGCCGTTTCCTGATGTCTGGGTCATTGGCGCTCTGTTGCTTGCTGCCGTGATTACGGTGATGCGGCATAGCCGGGTGATGATACGCTTTTTCGGATCCATGGGCCATCACGCGGGGGCTGGTTTCATCGGTGCCGCTCTTCTGATTCTCTATGTATTCAACCGTGTGGTGGGATCGCCTGCTTTTTGGGAGGCATCGCTCGGAGAGCCGGTTTCGCCTGAGATTCCGAAAATCTGTAAGAGTTATCTCGAACTTCTGGCGTGTTACTTCATACTTATCGGATCCATAGGGCTCGCCATCACGCTCGGCAGGAGAGAGGAGTTGGACTAAGTGAAGGCGGGTATTGGGAAACAGTTGAGCTGGAGGATTGAGGCGGGAGCGCACACTCTCGTCGCGGCGTTCATGCGGATTTTACCTGCCTCGGGAGTGTTTCGGTTCGGTGAGCTTCTGGGTAAGTTGATTTGGCCGTTGATGAAGTCCCGCCAGAAATTGATTGTCAGAAATCTACGCATCGCCCTGGCTCCGATCAACCCCGCCCAGGCGGAAGAGCTAGCGCGCGAATCTTTCATACGGACTGCGGCGAATCTGCTGAGTTCGTCGGTTTCACAGAGAGCAAAAGGTGGTTCGGTCGAGGAGATGATCGAGGTGGAAAATCCGGAACTGCTTGAGGAAGTGGCTGCGGAGGGGCGTGGGGTTGTGCTGCTGCTGGCGCACATGGGGAACTGGGAGCTATTGACGCGGCTCAATCGTTTTTTTCCAGAGGGAGCCAACAGCGGTGCGTTCTACCGCCCGCTGAACAATCCGGTTCTCAACGAGCGTGTGCTCAAAGAGCGTGAAGCTGATGGGACGCGGTTGTTTTCCAAGCGCGACAGCCTTCATCAGGTTGGAGGCTTTTTGCGGGACAACGGCATCATCGGTATTCTCGCAGATCAACGGGTCGGACATCAAGGCGAGGTGGTCGAGTTTTTCGGGCGGTTGACCCGGGTCAGCCCGCTGCCAAGTCTACTTGTGCGACGTTGCAAAAGCGAGGTTCTGGCGCTCTCCCTTAGGACGCTCGGACCAGGGAAGTGGAGCGTGCGTTATCATCGGGTGGAGCGGCCTTATGATTCCGCGAATTGCATGAGAGCCCTGCAGAGCGCAATGGAGGTTTCCGTACTCGATATTTTCTGGCTTCAGGAAAGATGGAAGGTTTATCTGGGTCCTAAAACGAAACCGGCGGATTGGATTGGAAAAAGTCATCTGCGAGGTCGGACGCCGCATCGTGCACTGGCATGGTGTGCTGAAAACGAGGAGGCACTTTCATTTCCCGATGGGTTTCTCCACGGCGATATCGAATGGGAAACCATCGCTGGAAAATTACCCGGGGATCTTGGGGAAATCGACCGCTCGAATCCTCTGCCAGTGGACTTCATTCTCATCGCTCACGAGAACAAGGAACTTAGGAGCGTAGCCAAGGCATTGGAAATCCCTGTGTTTCACGTCGATCTTTTTCAGAATAACTCGCCAACGACTTGCTGAGTGGTCTTGAACCTAGAATCCGCAGTTAGATCTTAATTTTTCACCACAAAGGCGCAAAGGCCGCGAAGGAACGCAGAGCCTTACTTGTGCGAGGGTTTGGAATTTGAGGAGAATATGAAACTGGTTGGTTCACCCAATGGGTGAAATGGAATCGTTGTGAAAAATCCCTTGGAATATCCAGAAACATAAACTTTCCTTTGCGGCTTTGCGGTGAAATTCTTCGTTTCAACTGCGGAATCTAGGTTGAAATGGAGTTTGGCGAATTTACCCAGGACTTCCTGCCCGTGTTTTCCGACGAGAGTTCTACCTGCGGTTACGACCTGTTGTGAGGTACCGAGCGGTATCGTGAAACCGACTTTTTTCGTGGTCGCGTCTACCCAGTAGTCGATGAAGCGCTCGCGGACAAGGATGGAGGCCGCAGCAACCGCAGTGTCGGATTCGCCCTTGGTGCGCTGGTCGAGTTTCAGAGAGATATCCTTTTTCTCAGAGCCGACTGAAGCATACTCAATGATCGGTGTGGAAAAGTTCACCTGAAAAATCCATCTGCCCGGCCTCCAGCAGGTCTTTGAAGTATCTGTTGCGCACTTATTTGACACCGTATGCCGTTACCAATTTGTGACTGTATTGATTTCTAACAGATTGCCACGATGTGGTAGAGTTTTATCACCATTGGGGTCGTACGATTTTGGCGTGATTACGACCTGAGAGGGAACGGGAGGTTTCATGTTTGGTGAGGTTTTGGGGTAGGTTTTTTTAGGCATGGCGGTGGCTCCCGATGACGGGATTTTATGACGAGTTTGGGCGTGGCTGATGTGTTCAGCCACGCCCGTTTTCTGGTTTTACGACGTCATTGGTCGCTCACCGTTTCGGCTATCCCTCGGCAGGATGCTCCTCAGCAGAGCCTGCGTCCGTTTCACCGAAATCCTATGACTTTGGGGGCAGGTTGCGGGGTGGTATGAGGACGGGTTCGGTGGGTTCTCCGGTTTGGTTGTGTCGCCAGTGTGGCTGGAGGAGGACGGCGTTGACTTGCTTGAGATCGACGGTTTTGGTGTGGTCCCGGACGGCTTCGATCAGTGCGCTGATACAGAGGTTTCTGGCAGCTCTGAGGGTGCCTTCGGCGCTGCGGGTGATGAGGTTGAGGGCTTCCTGGGTGAAGGTGGCGTGGGGTAGGCCGACGCGGTCGAGCTGGGTGTGGATGAACTCGGTGAGGTGGGCGGCGGTGAGGGCTTCGAGTTTGGCGGAGTAGGTGACGCGGGTTTTGAGATCGTGGTTGAGGCGGAGCTGGAGGGTGGTGTTGAGGGCGGGTTGGCCGATGAGGATGAGGTTGTGGCTGCGTGGGAAGTCTTCGAGCAGGAGGCGGAGTTTTCGCAGGGCATCAAACTGGACCCGTAGCTGTTAATTTCCAAATTGTCATTCGGGTCTCATTCGGGTAACAGTTTAGCTGATTTCGTTCATGAGGTATTCGGAAAAACTTGGGTGTGAGCGTGGCTGACATCACTCCCGAACAACGACTCGAAGAGATTGAGCACGTTGCCCTTTTGGAGCTTTGCGGTTTGCGCAAGACTACTGAAGATCGTCACGTTTTCAGAGCCTGTCCGACTACGCGATCCAAGGCAGACTTTTCGGAAGATCACCAGAGGGCGCAATGCCCGTTCCGCGTGATTGTTTGTCGGTGGCTCTCCAAACCGTATGAAAGCAATATTCAAAGGGACAAATATTCAAAGGGACAGACAAACTATAAATAAGGCCACCCCTGCCGATCCGCGCGTCGGCTCCGCCACCGGAAGCAAGGAGGATTTCATGCCCTACACGCTCACCAAGGGCGCGAGCGGCACCGACCCCGCCCTGCAAACCCAGCGCATCTATGAAGCCCGACGCGATGTCCTGGCGGTCATCAAAAACAATGCTGGCGCCAACACCCGTTCCAGCTACACTTACGTCGTGAATGCCATTGGCCAGCGCACTACGGTCTCCACGGATGGATCTGCCTTCTCCGGCACGCCTTTCTGGGGCTGGGGTTATGACAGTTACGGCCAGATCGTAAGCGCCGACAGCAGTGTCAGCACCTCCGACCGCGCCTACGGCTACGACGCCATCGGCAATCGGAAAAAATCCGCCGACAGCCTGACGCTCCCAGCCAGCGATAACTACACTGCGAATGCACTCAATCAATACACCGCCGTCAATAATCAATCTTCAATAATCAATCCTCAATATGATGCCGACGGCAACATGACCAGCGGTCCGCTTCCGGCAAACCTCAGTGCCAACAGCACGCTCGTCTGGGATGGCGAGAATCGGCTCACTTCCACCATAGTCAACAGCGTCACCACCAGCTACGTGTATGATTCTCAATCCCGCCGAATTGCACAAACCACCGGCAGCGCAAGCACCGTATATGTCTATGACGGCTGGAACCCGATTGCCGAGTAATCGGGGAGTGTGGGCGTCTCGCCCACATTTACCAAAACCAATACATGGGGCGCTGATCTCAGCGGCTCCATGCAGGGAGCCGGTGGTGTCGGCGGACTTCTCGCCGTTACCGACAGCACAGGCACCTACTATCCAACCTACGATGGCAACGGTAACGTGTCCGAATACCTCGACACCACAGGTACCTTTGTCGCCCACTACGAATACGACCCCTTTGGAAGGATCACTGTCGCTACGTAAACCAGAATCCTTGGACAAAGTTTGTTTGACCCGCTGGGGTTGCAATCAAATGCTGATAAGGTCAGGGCAAGAAAGGCGAAGGAAGCGGCAGAAAAGGCTGAAGCAGAAAAAGAAAAAAACGATGCGGAGCAAAGTGCAAGAGATATAAATAAAAGAAATGAAGGACTGTTCGAACATGCGAAAAAACCGGATTTCAAAAAACTTTTGAAATCTACGCTGAATGAGTTAAGGGAGTCTACCATTCAATCAGGAAAGAGCAAAGGCGATCCTACGAAGGGGAATGAGTTCGGGGCTAGAATTGGGGTAAATGCAGATGGTCAGTATGTGGCTGGAAATATTGTCGAAGGTAATGAGGGTATGGTTACACACGATCAGAATATGAAATCAATCCTACCTGATGGATATACATGGATCGCGACCCCCCACTCTCATCCCAATGATAATTCTGATCTACATGTTGCTCTGAACTCAAGCGGAGGGATGATAAAACGAGGTAAGTATAGTAAACTTAGTATCAGAGATAACGACGAAGGGCGCGGAGATATAAACTATGCCCATCACTTTGGAGTTATAGCAGCGGTTATCACTCTTAATGGAACAATGGAAATGGGAGTTCCGAAAGGCGGAGGGTATTCCAACTGGAAAACGCTTAACCCTAATTCCACGCAATATAAAGATTATGCAAGCTACTTTGCTGATAACTCGATAACCGGAAAAATAAAGTGATGAAAAATATAATTATAATGCTGGCAATTATTGTTATGGTGTTTCCTACTTTGCCTTCTCAGGTAATCCCTGAAAATGCAGAGATAAAGAAATTTTGGAAAGAGGGAGATGTCGAGATTATGTATTGGGTTGAACATAATAAAATGCTATCGAAATTTAATGTTTGGTATAAACAGAAACTGATCTGTAATTTTAGAGCGGACATGTCGGGGAATCGTTCGGGATCATTAATGTTTGAGCCTGATGCGGGGATTAGAGCGACAGTTTCGTTCGCTGAGATTGGTAAGGACGAGATCGCCCAGTTGACCGGTATCATTCTGGAAGCAAGGGATGGAGTTGGCCCACTTGATATTAAATTGATATGGGATTTTGAGAAGTCGGAGTTCACTAAAATAGTACCAGAGCCGAGTCCATTTTGAGGTAAGCTATACAGCACTTATTTGACATCGTACGACGTGGCCGATTTGACATCGTGTGTGTTAAATTCCAAATTATCATCGTGTGGGATTACCAAATTCATATTCAAAGGGACAGACAAATTATAAGATTGATCTGCCGCGATTTTGCGATTTACTGGCGATATGCGTAAGGCGAGATGGTTGGCGGAAAGGGCGGGTAAGCAGGGCAAGCCAGCGATTTATCACTGCATTTCGCGGGTGGTGGATAGACGTTTTGTGTTCGGGGACGAGGAGCGCGAGGCGTTCCGGATGTTCATGCGAATGCAGGAGAATTTCACGGGATGCCGGGTTTTGACCTATTGTGTGATGTCGAACCATTTCCATATGCTGCTGGAAGTGCCGCCCGTGCCGGAGGACGGGCTTCCGGATGAAGTTCTTTTGAAGCGGCTTGCAAGTCTCTACGCGGAGGGCTTCGTGGCCGGGGTGGAGGCGGAGCTTGCGGGGGCGCGGAAGGATGGGGATGATGCCTTGGTGTCAGAGATCCACGCCCGTTTCACCTATAGGATGCACAATCTCAGCGAGTTCATGAAGACTTTGTTGCAGAGGTTCACGCGCTGGTTCAACCGGACACACGAGCGGAGAGGGACTTTGTGGGAGCAACGCTACAAAAGCGTGATCGTGGAGAGCGGAGTGGCGGCACGGACGATGGCGGCCTATATCGATCTCAATCCGGTGCGCGCCGGGATGTGCGCGGATCCGGCGGATTATCGTTGGAGCGGGTACGGCGAGGCGGTGGGGGGAGGGAAAAAGGGCAACGGGAAGAAGGCCCGAGAGGGCTTGGTGCGGGCGTGCATGAGCGATAAGGGGGCGGGATCGGAGGCGGATCAGTGGAAGGAAATTTCGAGGATCTACCGCCGTGCGATGGGCTTGGCTTTGGGACGGAAACCCGGGCGGGCGGAGGAGAGGGCAGCAGGTTACGTGAATAAGAACGAGGCGGAGATGCTGGGGTCAGAGGACAACGAAACGGTGCTGCGGGATCTGGGAATGGCGAAGATGCTGAGGACGCGGGTGAGGTATTTCACGGACGGAGCGGTGATCGGAGGGAAGGAGTTTGTGAACGAAGCGTTCGCGGCATCCCGGGAGCGGTTTTCGGCGAAACGCAAAGACGGAGCACGGCGAATGCGCGGCAGTGCCAAGGCGGCGGCCGGGACGCTGTGGAGTGCGCGGGATCTGCGGCTAGGAGTGTGAGATAGCCCCTTCCCAGACTTGGGAACGCCTCAGAAATAAATCGGTTCAATTCACTTGATCTCGGCGTGCCTTGTCCCAATTGAACTTCAACTGGCTACCTCCTGAGATGGGGCTGAAGGGTGCGTCGGTTTCCTTGAATACGATCTGCCTGAAACAGCAGGGAGACAAAGGCGACGGCACCGGGATGAGGGCATTCGACAGAATGCCGAGACACAATCCTTCATAATGGTTTCCGCCCGCTGTTGGGATTGATATGATATGAAATGATGGATACCTTGAAGATCCTGCGTAGCAATAATTGCGCCAACAATTTTTCAATCCAAGAAGTCCCATGATCATCCGAAGCCTGCTTTTTTCCCTTTTCTTCATCACTCCCGCCTTTGCCGAGCGGACCAATGTGCTATTCATCTGTATCGACGACCTCCGTCCCGAGTTGAAATCGCTTGGTGCGGAATACATCCATTCACCCGCGATGGATTCGCTGGTGAAAAGTGGCCGGGCATTTACCCGTCATTACGTTCAAGCACCGACATGCGGAGCTTCGCGCTACGCCCTTCTCACCGGAAAATACGCCACAAATGGAGCACAGCGTAACAACGGAGCGCTTTTCGACGCCGCGAAGACGGCTGACGAAAAGCCATTTTCCCTTCCCATGCAGTTTCGTGAAAACGGCTACCGCACCGTTTCCGTCGGGAAGATTTCTCATCAACCGGGTGGCCTTGGCGGTAAAAATTGGGATGACCCCGCAAAGGTTGAGATGCCCGGTTCCTGGGACGTGAGCCTGATGCCCACGGAACCATGGAAGAATCCGAAGGGTGCCATGCATGGTTATGCCGATGGTAAGCCACGGATTCCGGGAAAAACTCCGCCCATTGAGCACAAGGAAGGCGACGATTTCACCTACACCGATGGCTGGATCACCCGCGAGGCGATCGAGCAGATGGACAGTCTCGCGAAAAGTGACGAACCGTTTTTTCTCGCGGTTGGCCTTATGAAGCCGCATTTGCCCTTCGCGTGCCCCAAGTCATATCGTGATATCTATGATGATGTGGCACTCCCGCCAATCCCACACCCGGACAAACCGGAAGGGCTGAGTACCTGGCATGGTAGTGGAGAATTTTTCGGAAACTACCGGCACGAGCCCGGAAAAGATCCTCGCAAAGACTCCGCCTACGCAGACCAAGTCCGCCGATCTTATGCGGCGTGCGTTTCCTATGCTGACGCCCAGGTCGCCAAGTTGCTCAAACATCTTGAAGAAACCGGTCTCGCCGAAAACACCATCGTCGTTCTCTGGGGCGACCACGGCTGGCACCTCGGCGAACACGCGGTCTGGGGCAAACACACTCTCTTCGAGGAGTCGTTGCTAGCTCCGTTGATTATTCGTGTGCCCGGTATGGACCAAGCAGGCGAGCAGACCGATGCCATCGTGGAAACCGTTGATATCTACCCGACTCTTTGCGAACTCACCGGAGTTCCGATGCCTGACGGGCTGTCCGGGAAATCTCTTGTGAAACATCTTAAGGATTCATCTGCAGAGGGAAGTCCGGCGTTTGGTTATTGGCGGAATAGCGAAACCATTCGTACGCCGGAATACCGTCTCATCCGACATGGGAAAAAAGGCGACGCGTATGAACTCTACGACCACACCGGCACCGATGGCGAAACGACCAATCTAGCTGCCGAAAAACCGGACGTCGTCAGGGAACTCAACGCCCTGATCGACGCGAAGGTGAAATGAGACTTATCGTTTCTGGCATGTCCCGCACCAATATGTCGCCCGCTGGCCGAGCACTTTGTGGTAGATCGCCGTTTCGCAAATCCGGCACGGTTCGCCTTTTCTGCCATAGACGAAGAGCCGCTGCTTGAAATAGCCGGGTTGCCCGTCGGAGTTCAGAAAATCGCGTAGGGTCGTGCCTCCCTGGGTGATCGATTCGGTCAGCACTTCCTTGATTGCCGCGACGAGTTTTGCCGCCTTCGGTCTGGTGAGCTGGTTCGCGGGTAGCATCGGGTGGATACCGCTGCGGAAAAGGCTTTCGGAGGCATAGATGTTCCCGACGCCCACCACGGTCTTCGCATCCATCACTGCCACCTTGATCGGGATGGTTTTCTTGCGCAGCGCGGCATGTAGATATTTTCCGGTGAAGCTATCCTCCAATGGCTCCGGCCCGAGATTCACCAGTAGCGGATGTGTCTGAATCTCAGACGAGGCAACTTTCATCACCAAACCAAATCTCCGGGGATCATGATAGCGTAGCTGCATACCTCCCGCGAGCGTGATCCCGATGTGATCGTGCTTCTTCCACTCATCGCCCGGTGGGATCACCCGCAGGCTTCCCGACATGCCGAGATGCACCAGCACCGTGTCCCCGCCGGCCGTTTCGAGCAGTAGATACTTGGATCTGCGTTTCACAGAAATAATCCGAACCCCTTCCAAGTCCGGCAGATCCTCGGAAACCGGCCACCGCAAGTCATAGCGCTTGATGATAATTTCCGAGATTGTCTTGCCCACAACATGCGGGGTGATGCCCAGGCGTGTGGTCTCGACTTCGGGCAGCTCGGGCATGGAGGGAGGCCGGGAATTCAGGATTCGTCCGAGATGGCATCAGAGGTAGGGCCGACGAACTCCTCCGCGGGCTGCGGGCTGACGATTTCGACAGGTGCGCCGTTAGGTGCGTATGGCAGGCGTGAAGTGGCGAGCCAGTCACCCGGGGAAAGATCGTTGCGGACGATGATCACCTCGGTATTCGACCAGACGGGGGTGATGTCTTTGCGTAAGATTTTCGGATCATCCTTGTCGATGAGGAAAATGTGGTTGAGGCCGCGCATGGCAGTGCGTGGAATGACGAAGACGTCTTTGAGGGTGATGCCGTCGATGGCGGCGCGGAGGGGTTGGCCGATGCGGAGCTGGGGAAGCTGCGTCTGGAGGCTGAAGGGGTCTTCGATGACTGCGATGGCAAACAGTTCGCGGGAATCCGGGTCCAGGGTTCCTTCAGTGCGGATGATTTTAGCAGACCAATGGTATTCGACCGGCTGAGATGGATCGCGCAGTGCATCGGTCAGGACGACATCCACCGGTGCGTCATCCGCTTTCGTGGGTAGATGGATGAACGATAGCTGGGATGGAGCCAGAGGAAGGCGGATCTCAGCGGTTGCGGTGCCGAAAATCTCACCGAGTTGAGTAGTCGCTCCGACGGCCTGACCGACTCCGACGAGTCTTTTGTCCACCCGACCGCTGAACGGTGCCTTTACCTTGGTGCGTTCCAGATTGCGCTTGGCCTGTTCGAGATCTGCCTGGGCCGCGCTGACGTTCGCCTCAGCCTCCCGGAGTTGTGGGACGCGAAGGACCAGCGGCGATGGTTCCTCTTCGTAGCCAATGTCCTGCCAATTCAGGTGGGCTTGTTTTGCCCGGGCCTGTTCCTGGATCAGGGCGGCTTCCGCACGCGCGAGACGGGATTCCGAGGCGAAAACCGCGGTTTTCAGGTCCGCGGGATCGAGTTCCAAAAGGATATCGCCCTCTTTGAAAAACGCTCCATCTTCAAATGCCGGATGGATTCTCACGATAGTGCCGGCGACAAGCGGAGTCAGTGTGGTGGCTTGTTGCGCTTTTACCGTTCCCTGGCTTTCAATGATGACGTGATACGCTGAAGGGTTGAGGACCGTTTTCTCGGTTTTAATCTTCTGGGGCGATTGGTGCTGGGGCTTGGGAACTTCAATCGGGGTGCCGAGCCATTTCCATGCGAAGAATCCCACAATAAGAATCAGAGTGGGAATTATGGCACGGAGTAGGATTTTCATGAGGCAAAGAAGAACAGCTTCGTTCCAAACGAAGGATTTTCAATCTACGAATACCGGATTGCGGATCTTGCAGTCGCAGGAAGATAGTAGGAGTTTGTGAAAAGTCACCAATACTCATCAGGTCCTGATGAGGGGAAATCCGTGGGCTTGCGGGATGGATGTGGTCTGAACCAATCTTGAGCGGGATGATTGAAGTCGTTTGCGCGGTCATAGTTGGGAAAACCGGAGATGTGCTCGTATGCCGTCGGGATTTTAACAGGCATCTGGGAGGAAAGTGGGAGTTTCCCGGAGGAAAGGTTCATCAGGGTGAAAGTGGGAGTGATGCATTGTTGAGGGAGATAAGGGAGGAGCTTGGAATCGGGATAGAGGTCGGGGAGCAATTGAAGTCCGTGGTCGAATGGACGGATGGCGATGTCTCGATCCGCTTGATCGGGTTTCGTTGTGAGATTGCGGAGGGGGAGCCGGTGGCACTGGAGCACGAGGAAATCCGCTGGTGCGAATTTTCAGAATTGCGCGGGCTCGATTGGGCGGAAGCGGATGTGCCTTTGGTGGCAGAATTACTCGGTGGAAACTGAGACTTCGCACAGATTGGTGGAGGGCCGCTGTTTTTTTTGACAAAAAGGGAGTGGGCGGTCTATGTCCCTGCCGGATAGATTTCCAAACCAACAATCAATACCATGAGCGAAACCACGACAGAAAAACACGTTTTCCAAGCTGAGATTCAGCAACTACTGGAATTGGTAGTGCACTCCCTCTACACCGATAAGGACATCTTCCTGCGGGAGTTGATTTCGAATGCTTCCGATTCGATGGAAAAAGTCCGACATCTCGAGGGGACTGAGAAAAATTTCAAGGACGCGGGTGAGGATCTCCAGATTTCGTTGGAGATGGATAAGGAGGCGGCAACGGTGACACTTACCGACTGCGGAGTTGGGATGACTCGCGAGGAGTTGGTGGAAAATCTGGGAACTATCGCCCATTCCGGAACCAAGGCGTTTCTCGAACAGCTCAAGGAAGGTGGCGGAAGTCCCGCCGGTCTGATCGGTCAGTTCGGGGTTGGTTTTTACTCCGCCTTTATGGTGGCGGATAAAGTGGAAGTCTTCAGCAGATCCTGGAAAGAGGGAGCTGAGAATCTTCGGTGGGAAAGCGACGGTAAAACCGGTTACGAGATCGAAGAGGTGGAGGAGCTTCCACGTGGCGTGAAGATCGTGCTTCACCTGAATGAGGCGAGTAAGGAATTCGCGGAAGAATTCCGGGTCAAAGGTTTGATCGAGCGCTACAGCAATTTCGTAGGCTTCCCGATTTTATTGGATGGGAAGAGGATCAATGAGGTTGAGGCGCTTTGGCTTAAAAATAAATCCGAAGTTTCGGATGAGGAATACAAGGCGTTCTATCAGTTCGCGTGCAAAGGATTCGACGAGCCGACCTACCGCTTGCATTTCGCCGCAGACGCTCCGATCGCGATCAATGCGTTGATTTTCACGCCTAGCGAAAATCCGGAAAAAATGGGCTTCGGAAAAGTCGATGGTGGAGTCGCTCTCTATTGCAAGAAGGTGCTGATTGATGCTGAACCGAAGGGACTGCTTCCCGAGTGGTTGCGGTTCGTCAAAGGAGTCGTCGATAGCGCGGATCTTCCGTTGAATATTTCACGTGAAACCATGCAGGACAGTGCTCTTGTGCAAAAGCTCAACTCGGTGATCAGCAAGCGGATCATCAAAATGTTCGAAAAAGAAGCGACTGCCGACCCCGCGAAATATCGTGAATTCTACCGCAAGTTCGAACGCTTTTTCAAAGAGGGTATCGCGACTGATTTTGCGAACAAAGACGCGCTGGCCAAACTGCTGCGTTTCGAGACTTCAATGACAGAAGCCGGTGAGGTCTGCAGCCTTACGGATTACGTTGGGCGGATGAAAGACGGTCAGGACACGATCTACTACCTTGTCGGCCAGGGCCGTGAGCAGATCGAGAGCGGTCCTTACATCGAAGCTTTCAAAGCACGCGGGCTGGAGGTGATCTATTTTGTGGATGCGGTCGACGAATACGTCGTGGATTCGCTGGGCGAATTCGACGGCAAGAAGCTAATTTCGATTCGTCATGCCGGATTGGAACTCGACGATGTGGATTCCGATGAAGACAGTCTTAGCCAAGAACAGTTGGAAGGTTTGTGTGAGTTCCTGAAAACAGAGCTGGGCGATAAAGTTACCAAAGTATCCGGTGGAAAGCGGTTGGTTGAAAGCCCGGTGATCGCACTTGTTCCCGAAGACGGGATGAGTCCGCAGGTGAGGCAGATGATGAAGGCGATGGATGAGAATTTCAAAGACGAGGTCAAAGTTGAACTCGAAATCAATCCGCGCCATCCATTGGTGAAAAAGCTCGCCGAAACACGCGAAAGCCAGCCGGAAGTGGCGAAATTGGTTGCCGCCCAGGTTCTTGACAACGCATTGATTTCCGCAGGTCTTCTGGATGACGCACGCGATACTATCAGCCGGATGAACAATCTGATGGAAAAAGCAATGGGTTAGATTGCCTTCCGGCTTGTAAATAACGTTTCAGCAACCCGGAAACTGCAAAACGTGGCAAAGATCGAGGCGAAATGAGCCCGTCCATAGGCATCTCCCAGTATCGTGCTGGACAAGAAGACGTTGAAAAAGCTGGAGTCAGTTTCCTCGGGTCTCTTTGAAAATGGATAGGGTCTTTTCGCGTTCGGTCTTGTGATCGACGCAGGGGAACACGTAGTCCCTGGCGAGAGGTTCGCCGTTTTCAGGGGGGGATTGAAAATTTTTAGGATCGATGTCTTTCAGTTCGGGGATCCAGCGTTTGATGTATTCCCCTTCGGGGTCGTATTTTTTGGTTTGTGACCAAGGGTTCTGGATGCGGAAGTAGGGAGCGGCGTCGGCGCCGGTGCCTGCGGACCACTGCCAACCGCCGTTGTTGGAGGCGATCTCGCCATCGGTGAGGTGTTGCATGAAGTGCGACTCGCCGAGTTTCCAATCGATGTGGAGGTCTTTGGTGAGGAACATCGCGGTGATCATACGGACGCGGTTGTGCATGAAGCCGGTATTGAGGAGTTGGCGCATTCCGGCATCGACTATTGGGAAACCGGTTCGGCCGGATTTCCATTTTTCGAAGTTCTCACCGGGTCCGTCCCAAGGCAGGCCTTTCCAGTCCTTGTTGAACTCGTGGTCGAGGACGTGGGGGAAGTGGTGCAGGATGGCGAAGTAGAATTCCCGCCAGGCGAGTTCTTTGATGAAGGTTTCTATGGAATTCCGGGGGGCACCGCGGGCGGATTTCAGCTCGTGATTGAGCTTGTGGTAGAGAGTGCGGATCGAGATCAGGCCGAAGCGAAGGTCTTGCGAGATGCGGGACGTGCCCGCGACTGCGGGTAGGTCGCGTTTTTCCGAGTAGGTGCGTATGATTTCCGAAACGGCGTGCTTCATGCGCTCGCGGGCCGCGCGTTCGCCGGGTTCGGGCAGGTGGGAATCGGGTGTTCCGAGTTTCCAATGGGAAACGGTGGGGAGATCCAGTGATGGGATGTCGGATGGGGTGTTCAGGGATTTCGGCTTCGGAAGGGAAGTGGGTTTTTCCCGGGAGAGCCAGTTTCTGGAGTAGGGTGTGTAGACTTTATAGGGAGTCTCGGACTGGGTCAGAATTTCCGACGGGCCGTGGAGGGCCGCGTCATGGTAGCCATGGCATTCGACTCCTAATTCGGTGCAGCGAGTTGCTAGGGCGTCCTCGGTCTTTTTTCCAAAGGGATCGGGGTCTTGGTTGAAATAAATCGCGGTGGCTCCGGTTTCCCTGATCAGTTCTTCCAATACTTCAAGCGCCTTGCCTTCACGGACGATCAACCTTCCGGAGATGGTTCCAAGGTTTTTTGCGAGCGATTCGAGGCAGCCGCAGAGAAAATGCTGTCGGTTGGGGCCGGTCCAGGCGTGTTGCTTTTTCCAAGAGCTCAGGATATAGACCGGAATCACGTCACCATGTTTTGAAGCGTGGTAGAGAGCGGTGTTGTCGGCGATGCGGAGATCGCGGCGGAACCAGTGGATGGTGCAAGGCATCCGGGAATGAAGCACGGATAGGGTCTGGTGAAATTAAAAACGCTCAAAGACCATTGAGTATCTTTTCGGTCTTCCGGATCGTTGTCTGGGAAAGCTTTCCATTCACCCTCTTTGCGGATGTAAGGGTGTCTTTCAAGGTTCCCAAGACCTCCTCGGCAGCCGCAAGTGACTTTTTAGGGCCACCGTATTTCTTGTCGGAAAAGTATTTTGTGAATGTCGTCCCAGAGCGACTGATGCAAAGGCGCCAGCCTTCGAATGCCGCATTCTCATAGGTGAATCGCGTCAAATTCTTCTTGGACTTCATGGGGAAAATGGGACTGAAAGACTAATACCAAGGGTGATATTGAATCAAAATCCAAGCATATTCGAGGCCTTATGGGATAAATGGATAAAAATTCTTCATTTTTTAGCGAAAAAACATTGCAAGAAAGGCTGCGAGAGATTCTCTTCGCGCCCCGCGAGTGAATAAGAAATTAACCGTCGTTGGTCCTCAGGGTGCGCAAGCGCCTTATCTCGCGTGAGGGAAACCCGGCAACCAATAAAAACATGTCAGCTATAACACTTGCTCGTTTCGAGCTCCCAAATCGCCTCGTTCGCAACGAGGATACCGCATCAGATACTTACGCACAATTCATCGCAGAACCGTTTGAGCGGGGCTACGGTCACACGATTGGCAATACTCTCCGCCGCGTTTTGCTTTCCTCTCTAGAGGGAGCCTCAATCACCTCAGTGCGCATCGCCGGTGTGCAACACGAATTCTCCAGCCTTCCGGGCGTCGTCGAGGATGTGACTGACATCGTGCTGAACCTCAAAAAGGTTAAATTTTCCCATAACGACAAGGAGCCTCGTATTCTTTCCATCAAGGTCGAGAAGGACGGAGTGATCACCGCCGGTGACATTCAGGAGGACAACCTCTATTCGGTGGTTAACAAGGACCAGGTCATCTGCACCCTAGATAAGAAGGTGAAGTTCGATTGCGAATTTGAAGTTCGCGTTGGCCGTGGTTTCTCCACAGGGGATGAGAACAAGCGTAAAGACCAGCCAATCGGCGTCATCGCGATCGATTCGATCTTCTCACCTGTCACTCGCGTGAAATACAGCGTCGACACCACCCGTGTCGGACAGATCACCGACTACGACAAGCTTACCCTGGACGTCTGGACAGACGGTCGCATCACACCACAGGACGCTCTTCTTCAGGCCTCCGCCATTCTCCGCCATCACCTCTACGTCTTCGTGAACTACGACGAGAACGCAGTCGATTTCGAAGAGGCTCCTGCCGAGTCCAGCGAAGAGAATGCGGCTCTTAAGAAGCTTCTCAACATGTCCGTCAATGAGATCGAACTATCCGTTCGTGCGGCGAACTGCCTGAACAACGCGAACATCACTTCCGTTGGCCAACTCGCCATGAAATCGGAAGCAGAAATGCTCAAGTATCGTAACTTCGGTAAGAAATCTCTCAACGAGATCAAGGACAAGCTCGTCGAGCTCGGCCTTGGACTCGGTATGTCCTTCGAGCCTTCGCTACTTGCGGGTGGAGCGATCGCTACTCGCGGTCCACGCCTCGGAGCAGAAGACGAAGCACCAGTCGGACTTGCCGATCTTATCGCGCAAAACCTCGACGAATAATTAAGAATCCATTCAAAATAT
>Ga0222653_1000675_pt1 | contig 19130 bp, 12 predicted proteins | sample AntAcemetagen419_FD_179856 | JGI IMG/M metagenome (GOLD analysis project Ga0222653, IMG submission 179856) | Saline water microbial communities from Ace Lake, Antarctica - #419 | ecosystem: Environmental > Aquatic > Non-marine Saline and Alkaline > Saline | place: Antarctica: Ace Lake...
AATCCTTATCGAGCTCTCCAGGTTCTGAAATTTATAGACGAAGAGAAAAAAATCCCAAAAGAAACACGTGTTCGTTTATCTGAGTTGGTAGAGGAGTATAATTTCAAACCTGATCAGGTCCAACGTCAAGAAACCAAGATGCGCTACGAACACGTTCGAGACATCTTATCAAAATGCTTGAAGTCTCCCGAAAAAAAGAGAGCTGGCCTTACGCGTAAGCTAGACAGCATCTTTTTGCATCCCATATTTGGTTTCGGAATCTTTCTAGCCATACTCTTTCTGGTATTTCAAGCTATTTTTTCATGGGCTGAAGGGCCAATGGACTTTATTGACGGCTCTTTTGCATTCTTGGCACACTGGATATCAGACGCGCTACCTTCAGGTGCTCTTACAGATTTACTGACGGAAGGAATTATCCCAGGATTAGGGGGGATCGTCATTTTTGTTCCACAGATTGCGCTGCTTTTTGCCTTCTTGTCTTTGCTCGAAGGCTCTGGCTACATGGCGCGAGCTGTCTTCATTACTGATCGGGTTATGAGGCCATTTGGACTCAATGGCAGGAGCGTTGTCCCTTTGATATCAGGATTCGCTTGCGCTATCCCAGGAATCATGGCGGCAAGAACAATTTCAAATCGCCGTGATCGATTGATCACCATTTTTGTAACACCATTTATGAGTTGTTCAGCTCGACTTCCCGTTTATATCGTGTTAGTCGGATTGTTATTTCCCGATGGGGAGTCCACCTTCTTTAATTCAAAGGGTGCTGCATTCTTTGGCCTTTACTTACTGGGCATTGCAGCTGCTCTAGTTTCTGCAGCGGGCTTGAAGGCGATTATGAAAAATGAACGATCAGGAACGTTGGTTTTAGAGCTTCCCCGTTATAGAATACCTCAATTTCAGACTGTTATCACCACGATGTATGAGAAGTCAAAGACCTTCGTCTTGGAGGCTGGAAAGATAATTCTTGCCATTAGCATTGTTCTTTGGGTGCTGGCATCCTATGGTCCTGGCGATTCAATGGAGCAAGCCGCCTCATCTGTTTTATTGCCAAAAGTCGAAACGGCTGAAGCTATGTCAGAATACCACACTAAGGTTGCTTCCAAAGAAATTCAAGCGTCATATGCAGGTATCGTTGGTAAGTGGGTTGAGCCTGCCATTGCGCCCCTCGGATACGATTGGAAAATCGGAATTGCATTAATCTGTAGTTTTGCGGCCAGAGAAGTATTCGTGAGTACAATGGCCACTATTTATAGCATTGGAGCGGATAGCGAGGACATACAAACGCTTCAGCAATTATTAAGCACTGAGACGAGAGATGACACTGGCGAACCAACTTTCAACTCTGCCACAGTATGGTCTTTATTGGTTTTTTACGCTTTTGCTATGCAATGCATGAGCACTATAGCGATCGTAAAAAGAGAAACAAAGTCTTGGAAGTGGCCGATTATTCAAACCGTATACATGACTGTTCTCGCTTACGTGTCGGCTTTATTCGTTTACCAGTTCCTTTCGTAACTTTACAACATGCAAGAGACTATCGTCTTTGTTCTATTTTTTGGTGTTATCGCCTATTTCGTTTATCGTCGATACGCAAGACGAAATTCGACAGGATGCTCTTCTTGTGAATTCAATACCGAGGACTAATTATTTCTGATTAGATCCTTCTATCTGAAAATTTCCCAAACCAGCATTTGTCTCGCTGACTAGGCCTGGACAATTATGGTAAAGCAATCTTGTTTTTTATTTCTGACTGCTACAATCTTCTTCTTTTCTTCTTGAGGAACTGAGCCCAATAATGAAAGTAGTGAAGAAGAGACGGCAATAACTGAGATGAATATCGTTGGTCAAGAGGTGAGTTATCAGTCCGATTCAGTGACAATGAACGGATGAAGACTTTTTTTAATGAAGTATACCCCAAACAGGATTAGTAAAGAAGGTGCAATCAATCGAAGGTGGCTTAAAGGCCGCCTTTTTTGTTTTGCACAACTTTCCCTTTTAGCTGTAACAAGTTTTGGGATTTCTCTCATCTCCTTTCCCTATCATTGCTTCCATATAAAACTCGATATGCTGCGTTTCGGATACATCATAATTGCTTTATTTCTTGTTATTTCCTTCAGACTTGATGCCCAGGATGAAGTCAATCTTCAAGAATTGAAAGTAAACGCTACGAGGTCTTCCGTAGAGTTTTCGGAAGCATCGCGAACCGTTAGAGTGATCACCCGAAAAGAAATTGAAGAGGCCCCTGTCAACACGGTCAACGAACTTCTCGAATACGCTACCAACGTCGATGTCCGACAGAGGGGAGCTCAAGGAGTGCAAGCCGATATAAGTATTCGCGGTTCTAGTTTTGAGCAGGTATTAATTCTCTTGAATGGGGTGAAAATGACCGACCCTCAAACAGGGCACCACAACATGAATATTCCAGTTGAATTGATGGACATCGAGAGAATCGAAATACTCAACGGCGGCGCAGCAAGAATTTTTGGCCCAGGAGCTTTTGCGGGAGCCATTAATATTATCACCAGAAACCCAGACGAGTCGGGAGTTCGACTTTCCGCTGAGGCGGGCGATTTTGGCTACAGCCAAATAGGAGCTAGAGCAAACGTAGCGGCTGAAAAACACAACCATGCCATCAGCATCTTGCAGAGGCAGGGTGATGGGTATATCCGAAATACTGATTTTGATTTGCTCAATATTTTTTGGCAGTCAGAGTACCATGCAGAGAGCAGCGATTGGTTTTTAAACCTCGGTCAAAATGCCAAAAGCTTTGGTGCTCAGAATTTTTATACTGCTAGGTTTCCAGATCAATTTGAGTCGACAAAATCGCAGTTTATTTCTCTAGGTGGAGAAATGAGATTCGATAAGTTGACCATTAGCCCAAAGGCATACTACCGCCGACACAATGATCGGTTTGAGCTTTTCCGCGAAAGCGAAGGCTTCTACCGAAGAATACCCAATGATGGTGGTTTTACCAGCAATCAAGGTGATACCATTCCTTGGTATACAGGGCACAACTACCACCAAACGGATGTGTACGGTGCGGAGATCAATGCCGCCTATAAATCGAAATTTGGTACCAGTTCGATTGGTTACGATTTCCGATCTGAAGAAGTTGTGAGCAATGTGCTCGGGGAGCCATTGGACAATCCTGAAGCAGTCACAGGTGAAGTACCCGGAGCCTTTTACAACAATGGAGCTGATCGACAAAATCACAGCGTTTACTTTGAGCATACGTATTCCAAAGGCGATTTCTTTGCGTCGGCAGGTGTGATGTACAACCACAATACTGACTTCGGTGAAGAGTTCTTTCCAGGAGCTGACGTGAGTTATCAAGTTACCAATCATATCCGTCCTTATGCTTCGGTCAATAGATCGTTCAGGTTGCCGAGCTACACCGATCTGTATTACAACCTTGGCGGTGCTATTGGAAGTATTGATCTGGAACCCGAGTCGTCGCTCAATTACGAAGTGGGAGCGAAGTTCAATTATGGTTTCGGAAGAGGAGACATTGCTTTTTTTACGAGAGATGGCTCAAACCTGATCGATTGGGTTCGATTTAGCGGAAGCGGTATCACAAGAGCTGAGAACATAACAGACGTTCGAATCAGCGGGGTAGAAACAAATTTCACTTGGAACACATTGAAATTTCTTGGCGAAAAGAGCCCTTTGAAATCAGTTCAAACTGGTTATTCCTACATGTTTTCTGATTCCTTGAGCAATGATTTTGAATCCCTTTATGTGCTTGATTTCTTGCAGCACAAAGCAGATATGGGGCTTAATTTCCAATTCGGGAAGAACCTACAAGTCAATTGGTTTTTCAGTTACCAAGATCGGCTGGGATCCTACGTGGATGCCAGTGGAATGGAGTCAAACTACCAACCCGTTTTTTTGTCGGATTTGAGGGTGAGTCCGCAATTCGGGAAGCTGAAGCTATTTGTTCAGGTTTCAAATTTATTTGACGAAACCTACAATGACATTGGCAGTGTTGTTCAGCCAGGTCGATGGTTTAGATTGGGTATGAATTACGAGTTTTCGATGATCAAGCGTTAAGACGTTGCGGGAATTGTCAAAACTTTAGTTTCTTTAGCTGACAATCTAACAAAACACATGTCTACTACCAGCAAAGATCCATTAATAATAGAGTGCGCTTGGGAGGTTTGTAACCAAGTTGGTGGAATATACACCGTAATCCGTTCCAAAGTGCCCGCATCCGTGGAGCGCAGAGGAGAGAACTATTGTCTTCTTGGGCCTCTCGAAAACGAAAACATATCTGCCGAGTTTGATCCAATTACTAATCTGAGCGATCCTATAGGGCGCACAGTCGAGAAAATGCGGAACATGGGATTGGAGGTCTGGTATGGTACTTGGCTGGTTACTGGTAGACCGAAAGTGGTTCTTTTGAATCCTCAAAATGTCTTTAATCGACTCGATTCTTTGCACCGACAAATGAAAACGGAACACGGAATTACGACCAATACGGGTGACGATCTATTGGAGAAGATGGTGCTGTGGGCAGATCTCAACCGCACTTTTTTCACTATTCTCAGCAAAGAAATTTTAAAAGGAAAGCGCGAGGTTGTGGCTCATTTCCACGAATGGATGTCAGCCCTACCTATTTTGGACATTGCAAAACATGGCTTACCTATCTCAACTGTATTTACCACGCATGCAACTATGCTTGGTCGGTATTTGGCTGGAAATGATTCTGATTTTTATAAGAATCTCAACAAATATAACTGGGAGCTTGAGGCGAGACGTTACGGTATTTTGGCGCAAGCCCAAATAGAAAGGAAATGCGCAAATGCGGCAGACACTTTTACGACGGTAAGTGAAGTGACGGGTATGGAATGCGAGCACTTATTGGGCAAAAAGCCAGATGTGATTACGCCCAATGGCCTAAATATTAATAAATACGTAGCCTATCACGAAGTACATAACAGGCACGAAAAGTACAAGGACAAGATTCACGAGTTCATCATCGGGCACTTCTTTAACTCCTACGATTTTGAATTGGACGACACGATTTACTTTTTCACATCGGGTCGATATGAGTACCGCAATAAGGGCTTTGATGTTACCTTGAAGGCGCTCAAGCTTCTAAATCAAATGATGGTGAAGGAGGGTGTAAATAAAACGGTGGTAATGTTCTTTATTACAAAGCGGCCCACCTATTCCATCAACCCTGAAGTGCTTGAATCTCGTGGTGTGATGCAAGAGATCAAAAGAAACTGTGAGTCCATTGAAAAGCAATTAGGCGAAAGACTTTTCTATGCCGCTGCCTCTTCGAAAGATGAGCACAAGCTTCCCAATCTCAACGACTTAATTGATGATTATTGGAAGCTGCGATACCGAAGAACTATTCAGAGCTGGAAAACCAAACAGTGGCCTATTATCGTAACGCACAATTTGGTAGACGATATTGACGATGAGTTGTTGAACTACCTCAGAAACGAGCAGATGGTCAACTCGCCCTTGGATCGAGTGAAAATGGTCTACCACCCTGATTTTATTGATTCTACAAACCCCCTATTCGGAATGGATTATGGTCAGTTTGTGAGAGGATGCCATCTTGGTATTTTCCCTAGTTATTACGAGCCATGGGGATATACTCCGCTGGAATGCGTAGCCCGCGGAGTGCCCACGGTTACTTCTGATCTTTCAGGTTTTGGAAAGTACGTAGAGAATATGGATACAAACCATGAGGACAAAGGCGTATACGTCATGCAAAGGAGCAAGGAGACTGAGAAGAAGTCGGTAGAGAATTTGGCGAAGTACCTCTTGCATTTTGTGAAATCAAATCGACGCTATCGAATGTTTCAAAGAAATAAGCTGGAAGATTTTTCAGAAGATTTTGACTGGAAAGTTCTTATGTCTGCTTATGATGAGGCCTACGATCATGCGATGAATGCTACTGTTCCTAAAAAGGTTCAACGAAAGTCTAAGGCTTAGTTTTCGTCCGAAGTTGATATGTGCTGCTCAATAGCATCTGCGATGTACGCTTTTACGACTTCATACTTTTCGGGAAATTTTTCCCAAATAAAGTCCTCAATCGTGGTGGGGAGATCGCAGAGTTGAATGATCTCAATTTTGTGGTCATTTAATTTGCCCGACCAGGTCACAGGAATCCATTTCTTCTTTCCCTCTTTTCGCTTCTTGCGTTCAGAAGAAAGTCGAAAGCTGCCTTTTAGTCGCCGACCACCTTTAAAATTGAATGTTCCTTCTACTCCTTGCATTGGAAGAATAACCGAATTTATTCGGTGCGTCGAAATTAACAAAGCACAAGCATATTATCAATGATTTTCGAGCATTGCTTTTAATTTTCGTAAAACGAGAATTAAGTAATGGTTAAGTATTCTACTATCAGTTTTCATCTTCTTATTGGCTTAATAAACGACTTGACTGACACACCATTTATAATTGTGTGGTCAATGAAATTCCATATACGCCAAAGTCTTAATAATATGTACTTTTGCGCCGCATTTTGAGCACTTAGTGTTATTTTAGTAATCGTTCAATTAAGACCAATTAATTGTGAAAGAAGAGTACAAAAAGTGGTATTCACCCACATTAGGAAAAGACATGGAAATGCTCGTTTACGGACATTATGGAACTCCATTGATTATTTTCCCAACTACCCTAGGCCGTTTTTACGAGAGCCGGGACTTCAAGCTTATTGAATCTGTGCAGCATTTGGTGGAGGAAGGAAGGGTTAAGATCTATTGTCCCGACACCATCAATGATTTGAGCTGGTACAACAAATCCATTCACCCCGCTGATAGGGTTAAGAATCACATCATCTTTGAGCAGTTTATAAAAGAGGAAGTAGTAGATGCAATTCGCCACGAGTATGGATTGCAAAAAGTGGCAGTGGGTGGAGCCAGCTTTGGAGGCTATTCGGCTGCCAACTTCGCCTTCAAAAACCCACAACTGGTCAGTCACCTTATCAGTATGAGTGGCTCATTTGATATTCGTTCTTTCTTAGACGGGCACTACGATGACAATGCGTACTTTAACAACCCCGTGGACTACCTTAAAAATAGTGATAACCCCGAGCTCTGGAATCTCAACATTACTTTGGGCTATGGCGAATGGGATATTTGCAAGGATGCAAACTTGGTCCTCTCGAATATTCTGAATTCTAAAAACATTCCCCATTGGCTCGATGAGCGTCGCTGGGCAGAGCATGACTGGCCGCTTTGGCGCATGATGTTCCCTGATTATATTTCTAAACTCTAACAAGACCTTTTAAAACACATACTCATGAAAAAGATTGGAATCCTTTTCGGACAAGAAAACACCTTCCCACAAGCTTTCATAGACCGAGTGAATAGCAAAAACGTGGATGGTATTGTAGCGGAAGCTGTAAACATCGAACAAGTGCGTCAGGGCAAAGCCACTGACTACGCTGTTATTATAGATCGTATTTCTCAAGATGTGCCATTTTACCGTGCATACTTGAAAAATGCCGCTATTGGCGGAACTGCTGTTCTCAATAACCCTTTCTGGTGGAGTGCCGACGAAAAGTTTTTCAATAACGCACTCTCATTAAGCGTCAACGTAGCTGTGCCAAACACAGTGCTTCTTCCCTCGCATGAGCGTCCAGCAGATACAGACGAGAATTCTTTCCGCAACTTGGAATTCCCTTTCAACTGGGACTCCATCTTTGAATACATCGGATTCCCCGCATACATGAAGCCTCACTCAGGTGGAGGCTGGAAAAGTGTATACCGTGTTGAGAATGCTGAGGATCTCTTTGCGAAACATTCAGAGACCGGCCAGCTTGTAATGATGCTTCAGGAAGAGATTGAATTTACCGAATACTTCCGATGCTACTACCTAGGTGGAGACCGAGTTCACATTATGCAGTACGAGCCTCGAAATCCTCACCACTTGCGTTACGTTCGCGATGCTGCGCCGATTGACAAGAAGATTTTGGACAAAGTGCACGAAGGGGTTATCAAGTTGAATCATGCCCTTGGTTACGATTTCAACACGGTTGAATTCGCGATCAGAGATGGCATCCCTTACGCGATTGATTTCTGCAATCCTGCGCCTGATGCAGACATTCATTCAGTAGGTGAAGAAAACTTTGAGTGGATCGTTGAGAATGCGGCAAACATGGCCATCGAAAGAGCCAAAGCGCACAAAGACGGTCAGATGAATTTGACTTGGGGTAATTTTGTAAAGGACCAAATTGCTCCTGCCAAAAAAGCTCCTGCTAAGAAGGCCGCACCTGCCAAGAAAGCAGTAGCAGTAAAAGCACCAGTTGCTAAGAAAGTGGCCCCTGCCAAGAAGATCACCCCTGCAAAAGCGCCAGTTGTCAAAAAAGCACCTGTTGCTAAGAAGGCCGCACCTGCCAAGAAAGCAGTAGCAGTAAAAGCACCAGTTGCTAAGAAAGTGGCCCCTGCCAAGAAGACCACCCCTGCAAAAGCGCCAGTTGTCAAAAAAGCACCTGTTGCCAAAAAGGCCGCACCTGCCAAGAAAGCAGTAGCAGTAAAAGCACCAGTTGCGAAGAAAGTGGCCCCTGCCAAGAAGACCACTCCTGCAAAAGCGCCAGTTGCCAAAAAAGCACCTGTTGCCAAAAAGGCCGACCAAGAAAGTAAGACAACAGTAGCGGCTAAGAAAGTAGCTGCAGCAACTGCAAAAAAGCCATCGACTTCTCCTAAAGCAAAAAGAGTGACTGCCACAATTACGAGCGCTCCTGCAGTGAAAAACACGACTGTTATCGCCAAGAAGGTAAGCACGATAAAGGCAAAAGTAAGCTCGAAGAAGTCTTCTAAATCCTAATCAGACAGGGTTCATGCTTTTTACACTTGGCATAGAAGAGGAGTATCAGGTCATAGACCCGCATACTCGCGAGTTGGTTTCTCACAAGCAAGAGCTTGTGAGACTTGGGGAAGAGTTATTGCCCGATCAAATCAAGGCAGAACTCCATGAATCTCAAGTCGAGGGAGGAACGAGCGTGTGCCGTGATATCCTCGAGGCAGAAGACCAGGTGAAGCTCCTGCGCAATACTCTAATCGAAACTGCTGAAGGCCTAGGTTTGGCTATTGGCGCTGCGGGAACTCATCCGTTTTCGAGTTGGCAGAACCAGACTATTACGCCTAATCCGCGCTACGACGAGATCATTCTCGAATTGCAGGATGCGGCTAGAAGCAATCTCATTTTCGGGATGCATGTGCATGTGGGAATTCCGAATCGGACCTTGGCTCTTCAAATGGCCAATGGGATGAGGTATTTCTTGCCACACTTATACGCCTTATCGGCAAATTCCCCTTTTTGGGAAGGCCGCAATACGGGATTCAAGTCTTTCCGATCGAAGGTGTTTGATAAGTTTCCCCGAACAGGAATTCCCGAGCATTTTAGCAGCTTGCCTGAATACGATCGTTTTCTGGAACTTTTGGTAAAGACCAAGTGCATTGATAGCGCAAAGAAAATTTGGTGGGACATTCGTGTTCACCCTTTTTATCCGACCATTGAAGTTCGTGTATGTGATGTGACGCTTCGAGCTGACGAGACCATTGCGATAGCAGCAATGATTCAAGGACTCGTGGCAAAGCTTTATAAAATGAACGAGATGAATTGCAGCTTTAATAACTACAGCCGCACACTAATCAATGAGAATAAGTGGCGGGCAGGTAGATATGGTATTGAAGGGAAATTGATCGATTTTGGCACGGAACAAGAAAAGCCATGCAAGGATTTGGTGTTTGAAATGCTCAATTTTGTGGACGACGTTGCTGGAGACTTAGGCTCGAGGAAGCAGCTTGGTTACATTGAGAAAATTCTTTCAGGAGGAACAGGAGCTGATAGGCAATTGGAGGTTTTCTCGAAGAATCAAGATCTAAAGGAGGTCGTGGATTTCATGATTGCTGAAACAAAAGATTTCAAATAATATGAAGGCAAAACTGGCTTTACTCGATATGTACGACGAGGCTCCCAATCAAGGGATGCGCTCGATAAAAGCCATGCTGGATCAGTATGCTGACACGATTGACTATCAAGTCTTCGATGTGCGAGCCAAGCACGAAATTGCTGATCTTTCTTTCGATATGTTCATCTCAACTGGTGGGCCTGGTAGTCCTCTGGAAGGCGACGGAAAGTGGGATGTAGCTTGGAAAGGGTTGATTGACGACATAAAGAATCATAACCTATCTACCACCAGTCCAGCTGACAAGAAGTACATGTTCTTCATCTGCCACTCTTTTCAAATGGCTTGTCACCACTTTCAGTTGGGTGAGTTGACGAAAAGAAAGGTGTCCTCATTTGGAGTTTATCCTTGTCACAAGACGAAGGAAGGAAAAGAAGATCGTCTTTTGAGAGATCTCGCTGACCCGTATTGGGTAGTTGATATTCGCGATTGGCAACTTATTCAACCGAGAAGAAAAGTATTTAGAGATCACGGAGCAGAAATACTTTCATTGGAGAAAATCAGGACGCACGTGGAGTACGAACGAGCCATTATGTCGGTGAGATTTTCTGATGAGATGGCTGGCACACAGTACCACCCAGAGGCCGATCCGCTTGTGATGAAATCCTACTTTCTAATAGAGGAGAACAAACAAAAAGTATTGACCAATTACAGCATCCGCAAGTACAATAGCATGATGAAGCACTTGGAGGATCCTGAAAAAATAAAATATACTCACAATACGGTGATTCCTGCATTTATCGATAATGCCTTAGATAAATTGCAGATTAAAACCGCGACAACGGCTTAAGCGATGAATAAGGAAATGAGAAGTTGGTTTAATGCCAATTTCACGGAAGCTAAGTACGAATCATTCAAAGAGTATATAACCAAGGAATACGGACACACTCCTGCCTTTCGATTAGCGGAGACCCCTGTTTTCTTTGATCAAGCATTAAAGGATAAAGTCTTGCAAGCCTGCGAAGAGATCAATAAAACGATACTTCAACCAGACTTTAAAGAACTCACCAAAGGAGCGATCAAGCACCCTGATCTGGTCGTACCCAATGAAGATTACCACACTCGGTTTATTCAAATGGATTTTGGTATTTGCGAGAATGAGCAAGGCGAAATTGTTCCTCAACTTATCGAGGTGCAAGGCTTTCCATCTCTTTATTTCTTTCAAGACCTACTTTACAAATCATACATCGAGAATTACGGTATTCCAGATAGGTACACGGTGCACTTTGATGGTTTGGATTCAGAGCGTTATATGGATCTTCTCCGCAAAGAAATCGTTGGAGATTTTGATCCAAAAAGGGTGGTCCTTCTGGAAGTTGAACCTGAGAAACAAGCGACCTACATTGATTTTCTGGGAGCTGAAGCCCACCTTGGAATCAAGGTTCTTTGCATCAGCAATCTCATAAAGCGAGATAAGAAGTTGTTTTACCTTGATGAAAACGGAAACGACGTTCATATCCAGCGCATTTATAATCGGGTCATTTTTGACGAGTTGAAACAGAGGCCCGACTTAAAGCGCGAATACTATTTCCACGACGAAGTGGATGTAGAATGGGTAGGGCACCCGAATTGGTTTTTCCGAATCAGTAAATACACGATGCCTCTTTTTAAGAGTCCTTATGTGCCTGAATGCTACTACCTCGATGAACTTGATGAGTATCCCGAGGATCTCCAAAACTACGTCTTGAAGCCGCTGTACTCATTTGCTGGGACTGGAGTGGAATTGAATATTACAGCTGCGGATTTGGACGAAATAGAAGATAAAGAAAACTTCATTCTTCAAAAGAAGGTGGTGTATGCGCCTTTAATCGAAACCCCATCAGGGCCTGCAAAGTGTGAGCTTCGAGTAATGATGATTTGGGAGAAAGATTCTCCCAATGTTAAGCTCGTAAATAACCTCGTGCGCATCTCCAAGGGCGAAATGGTAGGTGTTCGGTACAATAAGAACAAAGATTGGGTAGGTGCCAGCGTAGGTTTCTTCCCCAGGTAAATTCTATGTTTAATCAGGAATTAAGAATGTTCAATTGAGAATGACCAATTTGTAAATTAGTCCGATAGCAGTGGTCCTTTTGAATTCAATGTTCATTGGACACCACTGATTCTTAATTTCTAATTCCCAATTTTACATTGAAAATTGCCTATAGTTACAGTGAACTTTCAGGAGCGGGAGCACTTGCGTGAAAGTCTGTTCCTATTCTTTCTGTGTATTCGTTAAGTCTCTCTCGCACTACTTCAAACTTATCGGTAGTGACGATAACTCCCACGTGCCATGGTTTGCTGATTTTCCAAACCACCTCTAGATCATCGAATGCGCTCATGTCAGGGTGCTCAAATCGACTCAACGAAACAACTATACCAGCATGATTCTTCTTGTCCTTTGGAACGGTATACACTTCGTCCTTGGCAACCGCATTTTCTATAAGTGCCCACTCTTTCCAGAGATTGACACCGCTTGCTGCCTCCACCATTTCTGCTAAATGAGCTCCACCAACGCGCGAAGAAGTCTCCAAAAAGAAATATTCTCCCGTTTCATTTGACTTGATAAATTCAGTGTGAGAAGCACTGTACTGCATCCCAAAAGACTTGAGAACTTTTTTATTCAAGGCAATTAGCGCCTTGTTGTCAGGATCATTTGGAGCCAAGGTTTGAGATCGGAAGATTCCTCCACCATGAGCTACCTCGAAGGGAGTATCTAGGTAGCCGCTTACTCTGGAGAAAACGACTTTTCCTTCGTAAGTCAATGCATCAGCATGAAAAACCTGGCCAGGAGAGAATTTTTCTAAAAGGTACTTATGTCGATCATCGCCTAGTTCATCTAAAATGTGCCACAGCGTTTCTTTGTTCTCAATTTTCTTGATCCCAACTGCAGAGGCTTCCGATCTTGGCTTGATCATCCAAGGCGGCGAAACGGTATCGGCGTATTCGTTGATTTGAGCATTGTTAAACAGGGCCGTAAATGCAGGAACGGGAATGCCTTCCAATTTTGCTTTTACGCGCATAGCTAGTTTATCACGGAAATAGCGGCTCGTAGTATCTCCCATGCCTGGGATGCGAAATTGCTCTCTGAGTCGAGATACTTTTTCTACATCAAAATCATCTAGAGCGACAAATCGGTCAAAACGAATCTCCCTCATTTGATAGGCCACCGCCTGAATGAGGTGATCCATATTCCAAGTTCCATCTTCGTCTTCCTCCATGTAGAAAACATCATCGATGTGATCCCACGGCCAATCTTCATCTTTTAGTTTGAGAGATGTAATCAAGTAAACTCTATTACCGGCATTTTTGGAACCGATTAAAAAGTCTTGGCCCTTAAAATAAGAACACATGCAGAGGAAGGTGTGTTGGTCGTTCATTTTAGTCTAGTTAGAGATTGTCCCTTTAGTGGAGCGGCTGAGTTTGAGAGTTTCTTAGCAAGCCTGACGCCGATAATGGACTCAATGCACAGACACTAGTTATTCCTTTATCAAATGGAGCATAAATGTACGGAAGAGTGCGATACCATAGCCTGTAGCACTTCTGTTTTTCACGAAGGGGCTACCCTGAAATGCCACACCTGGCATATCTATGTGTGCCCATCTTGGGTGTTCATCGGTAAAGGCTTCTAGAAATTTAGCGGCAGCGATCGAACCAGCTATCGGTTTGGAAGGGAAATTCGCTAGGTCTGCAACGTCGCTTTGAATGTAGGAGTCGTAATCACTCCAAAGGGGCATCGGCCAGCATTTATCGCCCGATTCAAGTCCTGCCTTAAAGAGATCATTACTCAATTCTTGGCTGGAAGAATAAAGGGCCGCCGCTTCGTAACCAAGCGCTCTGACCGAGCTTCCAGTCAAAGTGGCCATATCAACTATTGTTTTTGGCTGGAGGTTCCGAACCGTCCAAGACAAAGCATCGGCAAGGATCAAGCGACCCTCAGCATCGGTATCAATGACCTCGACGGTTTTCCCTGAATAGGTGTCAATGACTTCACCCGGTAAAACACTATTTGCATCCACGCTGTTTTCTGCTGCGGGTACTATGACTGCCAAGTTAATAGGCAGTTTTAATCGAGCTGCCAGTTCGATGGCTCCCAGCACCGCTGCTCCTCCCGCCATGTCACATTTCATAAAGTGCATGTTGGTGGAACCTTTAATAGAAATCCCTCCCGTATCGAAGGTGACTCCTTTTCCTATGAGGGCTAAGTCAAGCTCTTTTTCTTTTTTACCAAAGTATTGGGATACGATAAATACAGGTTCATTAACGCTTCCCCTTCCCACCGCGTGAAGGGCGAAAAGCTTTCCGGAAATGACATGATCTTTGTTCCACACTTCGCAATCGTAGCCGAATTTCTTTGCCGAAGCTTTAGCCCAATGACCAAGGTCTTCAGGAGTTTTTTTATTGGGAGGTAGATCTACCAATTCCATGATGCGCATTTGAACGTCCGCTTCGATTTCAGCATCGCTCAATGTTTGGGCATCGGCAGTCTTAGCGATAATATGCAGTGCGCCTCCCGTTTTCTTCTTTTTGTCAGTCGTCTTTAATTGGTCGAGTCTATAATTGCTCAGGGCAAGGCCTTTGATCGCTGCTGCCTCATTTGCCTCAAAAGCAGAGAAATCAATAGCTGGGGCATTGCCCCAACGGTGCTTGGTTTTGTGGGCCAGCAGCCTAAATTGATGGCAAATTTCTTTGTCTTCAGAATTGGGTTGAAGGAAAAAGTGGATTTCGGGGGTATCCGTATTTCTCACCCAATCCCATTCGCCGTGCTTCAGGCCATCTTTACTAGTGGTGGCAGGAAATATTTTAACGGAAACGTGGGTGGGAAAAATATCGGCTAGTCGGAAATTCATAGTTATTGATTTTCTTTAAAATACAACCATTCAACGGCTTTCGGAAATTCATCTCTCCAAAAAGACTCACCATGTGTTCCCTCAGGATTTAAGGAAAGGTGCAGTCGAATTTGATTGAAGATTGTTTTTCCCTCTAGGAGCCTCTTCTTAAACCGATGCACATTGGGCAGGTGATTTTGACTTTCCTTTCCACCTGCGTAGATATACATCTCCGTAGGCAAATCGGGGTGGAAATGCTCGGCCTGCTGGAATATTTTTGGAGCAATCCAAAGGCTTGGTGAGAACACCATTAACTTGCCAAACGTGTTTTGATGGTTGAGTCCAGCAAATAAGCTAATGATACCGCCCATTGAGCTACCACCTATACCAGTATGTTCTCTTTCAGTGAGTACGCGGTATTTTTTATTGACGTAAGGAATAAGGGTTTCCTCCAAGAAGGCGATGTAAAGCTCGCCTTGCGCTTTCCCATACTGGGCATTAAAATAAGGCAGATATTCTGTTATCCTATCTTCCCCTCCATGATCGATGGCTATTACAATTACATCATCCAAACCTTTAGAGGCAAGATATTCCAGTGATTTATCTATAGCCCAATTGCCAAAAGGAGCAAACTCATCAAATAGATTTTGACCATCATTGAGATAGAGTACACGGTACGATTTATTTGTTTCGTAGTAATTATAGGGTAAGAGGGCAGATATCCTTCTCTTCCGATCGAGTTGAGGAATTTCGTATTCCTCTTCAATCGTTTCGATAATGGGCGCATACTTTGATGCTACTTCCACGTTTGTCTTCATTTTCAACGAAAATAAATCTTAGTTCGTTCCGGGCCAATTCAACTTATGAACGAATCATTGAAAACAGGGTGGAAAAAGATTTGGGCATTTGTAATGTATTTAAATTCTAATGTGCATTCTCACTCCATTTTTGGTTTTGATTTAGGGGTGAATGGAGGGATGAAAGCAACTTATTTTTTCAAAATTTCCTGTTCTTCGGGATCATATATTCCTACTTCTTCCGATGCATCCACTATTTCTCGTATCACGTGATCGAGTTCGCTTGCTGCGGCGCTAATGTAAGTCAAGAAGTCATCCACAGTGATGTCTTTGAAACCATCTTGTTTAACCAAAGAAGCGAGTCCCATTACCTTGGTTAGTGGGCCGCGGAGCTCGTGAGACTGTTTCCAAGCGATTTTTTTGAGTTTTTCGTTTTGCGCCTTAATAGCATTGAGAAACTCTGTTTTTGCGGTTACATCACGCATAGCTCCCACCATCCTTGTAGCCAGTCCGTTGTGGTCTCTTACAATAAAACCGCGGTCATTTACGTGCGCATACTGTCCATTGCCTTTTTTGAATCGGTACCGTTCTTCCCACTTGTTTTTTCCAGCCTCAATAAACCTGTTGAGACCCAGTACCACCCGATCATGGTCGTCAGGATGAACCAATCTTGCCCAGTCTTCAAGATGATCCCTTTCCAAATCAATCTCATGACCGAAAAGCTCTGAAAAAGAAGGGTTCCATTTGAGAATATTGGTCTTTATATCTAAATCCCAAATGGCATCTTGGGCAGCTTTGGATGCGAGGGCATATCTCTTATTGCTTTCAATAATTTTTTCTTGTGCTTGCACGAGATAAGTTACATCCCAATTAATGCCGACCAAATAAACCGTCTCTCCGTTTTTATCTAGTATAGCGTTTGCAGATGCCCTGATGTGTCGGATATCTTGTGTATCCTTTTTTATTATTCTGAATTGAAACTCCAGATCTGTCCCTGTATTGAGAGTGTCGGCGAGAGCGTTGACAGACTTTACTTTATCATCTGGATGCAGTGCTTGTACCCACTCTCCACGTTTGCCAGTGAATTCATCGGGTTCAACCCCAAAAATTTTAAACATTTGTTCGTCCCACTCTAGGACATCATTAATGGGATCGAACTTCCACAACCCCAGATGAGCAGCTTTGGCAGCAATCTTGAACTCTTGTCTTGCTGAGGCAAGTTCAGATGTGATTTCTTTGAATGGTGTGATTTCAGTAGTTACCATGTCGAATATAATGACTCCATCTTCTTGCTTCGCTGGTGTTCCTGATCCCTGGATCCATTTCAATTCTCCTCTTCGATTTACGATACGCCAAATCTGTTGCCAAGGAGTTAATTCTTTGAGTGAATTCTCCATCGAACTGACTATTTTTTGGCGGTCTTCCTCTATGATCTGCTCCCAGATAATATCATGGTTCCCCATAACTTCATTTATTGGGATTCCACTGATCTTCTCGTAACCTTCACTCAAAAAAACCAACTCATCTTTCCCATCTGGATAGATCTTGAAGCGCTGTACTACTCCGTCAATATTTGAGATGATATTTTGAAGCATGAGCTGTTGTTCACGCGATTCAATTTCAACAACTTTAAGAGCCGTCACATCTGTAGTAATCGAATCCCACTCTATGGTTCCATCCTCAAATTTCTTTGGAATAGCGATCACATGCAAGTACTTCGATTGACCTTCTTTGTCGGTGAAGGAATACACCTGGTCCAACTTTTCGTTTTTATTAACCGCTGTATAGAATGCAGATTCAAGGATTTTGTACTCTGTTTTATCAAGTAGGTCCCAAATTCGGCTTGGGTCTGTGATCACTTCGTCATTGCTTAGCCCCCACATTTCCATGCTACCTGAGCTGATGTATAGGTTTTCGAATTTCCTATCGGGATGCACTCTGTGCCGCGCTAAAACTCCATTGATTCCGTTGGCAATATTTTCAATTCGGTTTTTATTGAGTTCTAAATTCATCTCTAAATTCAGCTCTACTTTCTTACGCTTATCTATATTTTTCAGGGCACCCAAAATCAGAATAACTTCACCTTTGCCATTTTTTAGACCGTTGCCTATTGCTCTTACCCAAAGATATTCTCCGTCTTTTTTTTGGATGCGAAGTTCTGACTCATAGGGCAGTCCACTATTGACTCGGTCATACATCCCATTTATGGCTTTATCACGGTCAAATGGGTGCACCAAATCAGGAATTTGGTTTGATTTAATGTCCTTATTTCGATCGTAACCAAGCATTCGGCAAAGGCTTTCGCTCAAGCTCACTTCGTCCTTTTCAAGATCATAATGCCATACACCATCAGAGGTGCTTTCAGCAAGCGTACAGTATTTCAATTCTGCTAAAGACAGCTGTTTCTTGGCCTCATATTCATCATCGATATCTCGCATGTTTATGATGAATCCTGAGATGTCGTGGCTCTGCTGGTAATTTGCTACTGTAGCTTCTACCCATTTTAGTTTCCCTGAGCTCGTTGTGATTCTGTACTTACATTTGAGAGATTTCTCTTTCTCAGAAACCAATTTTGCAAGAACGGTACGCATCTCTTTACGGTCATCTGAATGAATGAAAGCTAGCGTATCTTCCCCTATCATCTCTTCGGTTTTCCTACCGATTAGTCTTTCGACAGATAGGCTAGAGAAAATGATCTTGTTTTGATCGTCTTGAACAATAATCGAATCATGACAATGCTCCAGAAGGAGTTCGTGCTGCTCCTTCCAAAATTTTAATTTGCTATTGGATTGCATTAAGCGCTCTGCAAGAATTAAACTTCTGGACACGGAGGGCTCACTAAGATCTGACGTCAGAATATAATCCGTGGCGCCTTCTTCCAGTGCCTTGAAGGCATCTTCTGAGTTTTTGGCTAGAGCGATTAATTGCTTGCTACTTGGGCCCCGAAGAATTGATGAAGCTCCGGGGAGCTCTGCATTATAAAAAATAATGGAATTGGTCTGGCTTTCAAGATTTTCCTGATCACCGAGCTTTTCGAGATTTGGGTGCTTCAGACCATTAAGAATATCTCTAATTTTTTCAAAAAGATCGGCGCCTAATCTGGAGGCATAATATTTTTTAGTGGGCTTCAAAGAGCAAAAAACTTAAAAAAAAAGAATGAGAATTAAGTTAAGGGGTTTTCAGCACAATATGTGCGTTTATGATTATATCCACTAAAACGTCTTAGTTCGTAAGTTGTTTAGTTAGATTCATTTGCGTTTCTAAAAAAGAGATGGTTGCAAGACGCACATCCTCAGTTGCACCCGATCGTTTTCCATACGCAATTACATGGCCTCCTGCTCTGGGAAATTCAACCAATTGTTTCAATTCGTCGGGGGTACCGAGTTTTTCGTGCATCACTCTTATGGCCTCTACCTTAACCACGTTGTCTTGATTGTTTTCGTCTTTGTAATAGACTCCATTGAATACAGGGCAGGTCACTTTTTTAAAGGTTTCCTCTACTGCTGCGCTTTCAACTAGCTCTTGCAACTGCACGATAGATTCTAACCGATACTTATGGTTCCAGTACTTCCTGTACTCTTCGTCTGATTCTACTGT
>Ga0222653_1000685_pt1 | contig 18985 bp, 14 predicted proteins | sample AntAcemetagen419_FD_179856 | JGI IMG/M metagenome (GOLD analysis project Ga0222653, IMG submission 179856) | Saline water microbial communities from Ace Lake, Antarctica - #419 | ecosystem: Environmental > Aquatic > Non-marine Saline and Alkaline > Saline | place: Antarctica: Ace Lake...
AATGTTCAGATCTGCTGTCCGGCAAGGAAAAACCGAGCATTACAGCGCAGCGTACTTTAGTACGTGAGCAGTGAAGCGCAGGTTTTGACGCCGTCCGGACAGTGCTTATGGGCATTCCCCACATTGTACTGAATAGTTACAAACTAACTTACTAAAAACACTAGAATATCTATACTCTCTAGGCTTTGCGTCCAAAACATACCATTTTAACCAACATTTATCTTCAGTTAAGCTCTCTTTATTCCGATCTCAAAAGTGGAAACAACAACCATAGAGATAATTATGGCAGCAGCCTCCAACATGCGAAACACGTTCTCTTTGCCTACCAAACCGATAAAAAGGGTTGTAGTTATAGGCAAAGAATTTATTTGTGGAATGTGCCGTTCGGACTACCGCGATTACAAAGCGGCCCAAAGCTGTGTTTCTCGTTGCTATGTTGAATGGATCACTGCCTTAGAGCCGCGTCACTTCAAGGTAAAACAAAAAGACCTCTACCAGTGTCCTATTTGTATGCGTCACTCAGAAGACAATAGTCAAGTTGTGCAATGCGTAGAGCAATGCCAAAAAGATGCGTGGCGCTATTTCCAACTAGAGGCCGCACTGACGGAAACAGATGGTCCACTGCCCCTACCGCCTGTCAGAACCAAGAAAGTGCATTTGGAAATTCTAAAAACTGATGTACTTAGACACAAGTACATTACTGAAGCCTCTATTTTAGAGTCCGGACAAAAGGTCAAAGCTGTTAGCGCTAACCCGCAAATTGATCGCCTGCAGAATCAGAATCCTCTAGTGAAATTACCAAACTTTAAAAAAACTAAAGAGAGTTATGCACCCACTGTTGTGGTATTTGATGAGGAAGAATTGTAGGCTTTTGTCGAATGCCACAGTTTTCAAAACACCTTCTCTAAACATATTCTAATGCTCCTCTAGTAGCGAAGGAAATGATTTTTTTGTCGTTCATTTTGATCGATGTGCACTTGAGAGCCTGCCTTTTCAGTATTAGGAAGATCTTCCAGCCTAAAGAATAGATAACGCCTTAAATGCCTTCTCGCGCTAGCGAGCGTTTTGCTGAGACACTAAACACTAATCGACTTATTTATTTATCCCATTGATACATGTGATTTAAAATAAAAGAGGTGGACCACAGCCCACCCCTTCTCATAAATAATTTAACTTACTTTCACTTCGGAGCAAAAAGTTGAATGTTATCTACTTGAAGCCCTGCTTTTTGGATTGAATAATCACTGACTAATCTAAAGCGAATTGACATTTGATCACCAACATTTACATGGTCTTTCAATTCGTAGTTCTTTTGAGTCCAACCACTATTACCAGTAATCTTGTCAAGCTCTACCCAGTCTGTACCATTTGTCGAAATTTCAACAAAAACAAAGTCATAACCCGCTTCGATGTCATATTTTGCTGAGAAAACCAATGACACCTCAGCCGACTCTAAAGTTATTGGGTTCAAAGTTAAGCTAGCATTTTGATCTTTTTCGTAATCGCCTTCTGGACTATCAGAAAAACTACTGTTCTCTTCATCGCCCTGCTCAAGTCCCCAGGCACCTTCAACAGACACACCATCCAAGGAATCAGCCAAATTTTGGTGATAAATGGCTACTTCTAATGTCTCAATAAATATGGACTCGGAAACCGGACCAACGTTTCCTACATTGTCATAAGCTCGCACAGCAACATAAGCTTTAGAGTTATAAGGAAGGTCAGAAATTGTACCTGTTACTGCTGATCTTCCCGGAGTTACAAGAATATTAGCGTTAGATCTACCGGCAGCATCCCAAGCTTCGATGGAATCGATAGGGTTTTCGGCTTGCCTAATTTCATATCGTCTTGCAAAGCCATCGTCACCATCATCACCAGCCGAGAACCAAGCTAAGCCTACAGATGTAGCGGTTGAACCAACTACTCTTACGTCAGTTGCTGGTCCAGGTGCAATTTCATCGTTCTCTAAAGCGGACTCCACGTTTACGCGCCCACCAGTAATAGTTTTTCCTGCCAATGAAGCAACAGGATCAACGGTATTCATAATTCTTGCTTTAAGCTCAGCGGCTGTAGCGTTTGGATAGTGGGATTTAATCAGGGCAGCAACTCCCGCTACGTGAGGCGTAGCCATCGAAGTACCTGAATATTTATCGTAAGAGTTATCTTTGGTGGTAGAAAGAATGTTAACTCCCGGTGCCCCTACATCAACAGAAGTCAGTCCATAAGAAGAAAAAGAAGCAATGCCGTCTTTGTCGTCAGTAGCCGCAACTGCCAATACATTATCTGAACTATAAGAAGAAGGGTAATGGGGGCTGCTATCGTTGTTAGACGTGCTGTTACCAGCAGCTGCTACAAACAGCACTCCCGCATCATTTGCTTCGTCAATGGCTGCTTTCATAGCTTCAGAAAATCCGCCGCCACCCCAACTATTGCTAGTAAGCGTAACGCCGATTTTCGTTGCATATTCAATTGAAGAAATCGCGCCGTCAGTTGTACCTGAGCCACTACCGGTTAAAAACTTGATACCGACCAAAGAGACGTTCCAGTTTACACCTACAACACCAACACCATCGTCACCTTTTGCCCCAATTGTACCGGCACAGTGAGTACCATGATTGTGGTCATCTATAGGATCGTTGTCATTATTTGCAAAGTCCCACCCACGAAAGTCATCAACATAGCCGTTGTTATCATCGTCAATTTCGTTTGTGGATTTGTCATTTCCTTCAGCATCTAAGCCCGTTTCTCCGGAATTTGTCCAGTAGTTAGGAGCGATATCCGGGTGAGTGTAATCAACACCAGTATCGATGATTCCTACAAGAACATCTTTAGAGCCTGTAGTAATATCCCATGCTTCAACTGCATCGATATCAGCATCAACAGAACCGCCAGTGCCACCTTCGTTATTGAGAGCGTACAATTCCCCAAATTTTGGATCGTTTGGTATTTTATCTAGTCTAATAACGTCATTAGATTCTACATACTTCACATCGTTACGCTGTAGCAGTGTATTCGCTCGCGCTTCTAGTAACATCGTGCCTGCTTTTTCTTTGTATTCGATTAGCACTGCACCGCTAGAACGAAACCTCTTGATAATTTTGCCACCATTAAATTCAATAGCTTCATCAATTTCTTGAAGTGCCATGGAATCGTCAAACTTTACAATTAGCTGATTAGGCACATGTTCGTTATTCAACTCAATCGTTTGACTGTATGCGGCACCAGCGGTTACAAATACTCCGCAAGCAACCAGGTTCTTAATTAAACGCATGTTCTATCCTCCGGTAAATCACAGTATGCCTTCTAGGTCCCCAATGCCCCGCCGCAAACTCCTCAAAAGTCTTTGGTTGAAAAATACTGTAACATTCCCTTAGATTATAAAAGTTTAATAAAGACATAGGAAGGAACTGCCCAGTTTTTAATTATTCAATGATTACGGGTAGATACAAAGCCACTTTAGAGGGTTAAAATGACGCTGGTTGCGTTTGGCCAACATCTATAACTGCCTAATAATATCCGACAAATAGCGTATATTTTCGATTTATTTAAATTTACTTGTCGATTCGCTGAGAGCTTATTGCACTTGCACCAACATTTTTAAGTCCCGAAACACTTGTTAAACAGTGCTTTGGATACATTGAGGATTGTGGGATTTAAACATTTGGATGGAATAATTTTGGAAATATTTAGGTAAATCTGTATTTCAAATTGCTTGTGGAAGTTTACCGCATTGGTAAAGAAAAGTCACAAACTTAGTATAAAGTGGAATCAAAAACCGAATGCAACGCCCAATCCAAATACCATTGCAGATAAAGTATATTGGCCAGCACCCTCTGCATCTTCAGGTATTACTCTTGATCCAGAAATCATTTGAAAGCCTGTATGAAAATATCCATGACCAGAGATTTTAGCGCGATACCCCAAAGATACAACAGTTTTGGCGATGGCATTCAAATCTCCAAATTGCGCCCCTGCAATACTCCCATCATCTTCGATCTCATCGTCTTGCAGCAAACTAATGGCCCCATCCTTGGCCTGATCATTGGCCTGATCTTTGGAATTATGCAGCGCTGCTGATGCCGCTTCAGAAGTTATGCCATCGCCAATATTAGCTGGATATATCCCACCACCGACTTGAAACATATGTTTAGGTAAAAACCACCATTTGAGTCCACCTGCCAAATTCATTGTATCTATATAGTCTGTAGCTAATGGTTCATCGGGAAAACCGCGTCTCGCAATGAGCCTACCTGCTGTCCATTGTTCGAGTACTACATCTACAAAAACCCCAAAATTGGCAAACCTCGTCTCTAATCCAAAACCTATCGCACCAGGTGCATACCCTATCCCTTCAAAATCGGCATCTTCCTCCCCTCCTCTAGAAGCTAAGAACGATAAACCTTGGTATTTAATCATTGTGCCTGTGCGATATGAAAGTCCTACCACAACAGCTCTGCTAAATAATTCTGATCTAAGTCCTGCAACGATTTGCATGTAACTAGCTTTGAAAATTTCATCGACTGTTGCAACCTCGGCCTCTGGTTCGCCTATTGCAATCGATTGCGTATCAGTTGTCATCAATACTCCAACCCCGACGGTCAATTCATGTAAGAATCTAAAGGCTGCGCCCGCGCCCATAACAGTAACCTTCTTTTGCAAAGCGATATCATAAGGCTTCAATGTCCCGTCTAGATTGAGGGGTACACCCAACGCCGTAAATCCTGCCTCGGCAGGCGCATGATAGACAAACCCCAAACTCAGCGAGGGGAATGGCCTTATACCTAAAGAAAAGGTTATGGGAGGACCCGATTGTTCAAAGCCTGCGACTTCAAATTCTTCATCAATAGATAGGAATTGATAATTTACTGTAGTGAATCCTACATCTAAATAAGGTTCAATAAATTTGCTATAGATTAAGTTGGCTGGATTATAGAACAAAGATGTCGGTCCGCGAGAAATAGTTTGCCCAGCACCAGCACCTGCCTTCGCATGAACTCCAGGCGAATCTATAGGAGACGCAACACACAAATTATTTGTGAACGTAAAAATTAAAATAAAGATTGTTGATATGCCTGATTTCATAGACTTCCATGATAAATCCGATACTTTTATTGTAGCAATTATTGATACTTTTGAACGTAGGAAGAACTTTCCTACCTTGGCTTCCATACCTATGGTCTTCACTCTGAGATGTCAGATTATTGAAACATTCATCTCAGTGCTGCAACCACGCGAAATTATGTTTATATTTTAATCTCAGCGGTCAATACGTAATAACCGTAACAAATGAAGGTGTAACATTTTGGAATTTTAAAGCCGTTAATAGCGATCATGTAGGGATACTTAGTTTCCTAATTTACAGTGATCCGAATACATTTAGTAAGGGCCATACTTATCAGGTGCTAGAGCGTAAATCTTGAAGTGCATATTTATAAAATCCCCCATTAGTTGCAAAATAAAAAAGCCCCTCAAAATTGAGGGGCTCAGTGTTTTAAATATTAAGTTTTAGCCATATGCTTTGCGCCTCGCTTGTTCATATTTTAATATATCTTCAGCGTCTACCGTCTCCACATCTGGATTAACTATTTTTAAATGCCTTAACGTCTTATTCGGTTTGTGATTTTTCAAACGTTCTTTGTGTTTTTTGAGTTTTGCGTCTAATTTGTCAATCATCAAATCTACTGATGCATACATGTCTTCACCTGTATGACTCACTTCTAAAGAGAATCCATCTCCTCCTCTTAAACTGCATTGTGCCTTGTGACCTTGCTTATCCACTCTAAATGATAGATGAGCGTCAATGGGTTTGGTTACGTACTTCTTTACCTTGTCTTGGACTTTGGCTTCTGCATAGCTTTGCAGTGCTTCTGAAGTTTCCATGTGTTTGAAAGAAAACTGAAATTGCATGTTGCACACTCCTAAATGCATAAAGATTACTCTTAAAACTGCCTTGGTGGAGTGACCATGAAATCACTACAATTTCCTCAACAGCTATACCCAACTAGTCGGAACGATTTGCCTCGCACTTTAACCTTTCTTTTTTTGAGGACGTTTTTCTTCGACCCTTCTATTACCATAGTAATTACAGCACATTAAAAATCCGTGAGAAGCCCGTAACCCATCAATTTAAATCAGTTTTGTCCCTCGCTAATTGTGCTCTGATTATTTACTATGGGTGCCACACAAGGAGACAGGAATTTGGTCAAAGAAAACGCACAGATCCGGGTTGAAATTGAACGCATTACCTTCCGTAATGATGAAAACGGCTGGACTGTCCTTAGAGCCAATATCTTAGATAAAGAAGACCCCTTAACAGCAACGGGACATTTTCCCCGGATTACCGCAGGCGAGCGTTATGAATTTTTTGGTGTTTGGACGAAACACGCGAAATTCGGCAAGCAGTTTAAAATAGAACGTTCGGTTGCTATTAGGCCCTCTGATGCCAAGGCCATTGAGAAGTATCTTTCTTCCGGATTGATAAAAGGCATTGGCCCCAAAACTGCCGGTAAAATAGTAGAGCATTTTGGGGATGACACACTAAAAATTCTAGAAAAAACTCCTGAACGATTAATGGAAATAGAATCTATTGGTCTTAAAAAATCTCGTGATCTTATCGAAAACTGGCGGGATCAAAGTGGCGTTGCGGATGTGATGTTATTTTTAAATCAACATGGCATTTCTCCCTTATTTGCCACACGCATATTCAAACTCTACGGCAATGAAGCAATCACTGTTGTATCTGCCGATCCCTATCGGTTAGCAGTTGATATCCAAGGAATTGGTTTCATTTCTGCAGACCGCATCGCACAAAAAATCGGAATCGATGCAGATTCCCCCCATAGAATCAGAGCTGCAATTCTGTACCAATTGCAGCAATACGAAGACCGTGGTCATTGCTATATGACTACCCCTCAGTTGTTAGAAACACTCAAAGACTGTTTGAGTTTGTCCGAAGATGTCATATTAGGTTGCTTAGCTGATTGCCTCGCTCATTTAAACGAAGTGGGAGCAGTAATTTCTGAAAAAATAATTGATACTGATAACAACCACACTTCAGCGCATTACCGAATAGACATTCTTACTGCAGAATTAAATATTGCGAATCGTATCGCAAGCTTGTTAAAAAAGCCTTTTGAGTATGAAAAGGACCGCGTCAATGCCTGGCTCGAAAGATACAGCGAAGCTAGTGGCATTCCTCTGTCTGAAGAACAGTTGTCCGCCGTTAAACAAGCCGCATCGCAAAGAGTCTTTGTTCTAACAGGCGGTCCAGGTGTTGGTAAAACCACCACAGCAAACACCATTATTAGACTTTTGAAAGCAATGGGAAATACCGTAGCATTAGGCGCTCCTACAGGTAGAGCCGCACAACGTCTCACTGAGGTAGCTGCCACGCCGGCTCGAACAATTCACCGCATGTTAGAGTGGATGCCTCAAATGAATTGCTTTTCTCGCAACGAAGACAACCCTCTAACTGTCCAAGCGGTGGTAATTGATGAAGCGTCGATGCTTGACGTTAAATTAGCGGACTCTTTGTTTAGAGCCGTTTCTGACGACACACAAATTATACTCATTGGTGACGTGGACCAACTGCCTTCTGTAGGCCCCGGGAATGTCCTAAGAGACCTCATTAATTCCAAACAAGTTCCCTTTGTAAAACTCGACAAAATCTTTCGCCAGGCTGAAGCCTCTAAAATCGTTAGAACGGCCCATGCCATCAACAAAGGCAACCTGATAGAATTCGATAACGATATTAGTAGCGACTGCTGGTTCCTAGATGAGGATTCTGGAGCTGATATAAAGCTACAGATAAAATCGTTAGTGACCAAGCAACTCCCATTGAAGTTCGGTATAGACCCTATCAGAGATGTTCAGATTCTTTCACCTATGAACCGTGGTGAACTGGGAACCATTGCCATTAACGAAGAAATGCAGGCATTATTGAACCCACTCCAGCCTGGACAACAGGAATACAAAAGAGGATCTTTGACTTTAAGGCCTGGAGACAAAGTCATCCAAAACAGTAACAATTATGACCTGGGAGTCTTTAATGGAGACATCGGGTTTGTTGCAGACACTAGAATTGAAGGCGGCAAGATTCTCGTTCATTTCGGAGATCGTCCAGTGATGTATGAATCCGATGATGCCGGTGATTTACGGCTGGCGTACGCCATTACCATTCATAAATCCCAGGGCTCTGAGTTTCCCATCGTAATTATACCTTCGAGCATGAGTCATTACATAATGCTACAGAGAAACCTTGTTTATACAGGCTTGACTAGAGCGCGCAAGCTGGCGGTATTTGTCGGCGCTAAAAAAGCCCTTTCTTTTGCTGTCAGCAACCAAGATAGTAAGATGAGGCAAACTACTTTAATAGAACGCATCAACAACAAAATTGCTACTCTTTGATCCAGGAATTCATAGATTTTGAAAGACTCCCGCAAATCCACAGCCACCGTACCAAGTCATTACTTGATACTCTCTTCTATTCTAATCTGGGTTGTCGGAGCACTAGCACTCCCTATTACTCAAGATGAAGCCTATTATTCCATGTGGGCAAAAAACCTAAGTTGGGGATACTTTGATCACCCACCGGCTGTTGCGCTTGCTGCGATCTTTGGAAGCTTAGTTGAAAGTTCTGCATTCTTCAGTCGTCTAGGCACTATAATTTTGGCTATTATGACAGTTTTCACTTTTCGTGCTCTCGTGCGAAACTCTGGAATCCAGTCTAAGAAAATAGAGAATACTGCTATCCTCCTAGGATTCTTCAATCTCATGGGGCTTGTCTTCGGATTTCTGACAACACCAGATACCATTCTATTATTCTCCTGGACCTGGGCTCTCAGTGAATCAGCGGCGGCTCTCAACATTGATCGGAGGCGCTGGCTACTAGCAGGTTTAGCAACGGGAATTGGTTTACTATCCAAATACACCATGAGTATTATCGGACCAGTTTTTCTCTTAGGAATAATTTTCGGAGACCGCAAAGCCCTTAAAACACCTTGGCCCTATTTGGGAGGATTGGTTGCATTGCTAGTATTTACACCGCAACTACAATGGAATAGTAATCACGACAACATCACCTTTCAATTTCAATTTAGTCACGGCATGTCAACTGACCGGCCCAATACTGGCAGCTTTCTTACGCCGCCATTACCTGAGGACAAGAACAGCGATGAATATAAAGCTAGCCTAGCTTTTGCTGAGCTTGAAAAGGCAGAGCAGAAAGAAGAAAAGCAGCCGCAATTCTATGATAGTTTTCTCAAGAAGCTGAACATCTACATCGGTTACTATGCGAGTCAGGTTGGGTTTTGGGGTATTTTGATATTTCCCCTCTTGCTACTGCTTAGCAAGAAAAAATCCCGTTCAGTACATTCAAACATTAGTTTTGGCAATTGTAGACCGCTATTACTAACCTCGGTTTTCTTTCCGCTTTTTTTATTTGGTACGATTAGCTTGTTTTCAAAGGTAGAGGCCAACTGGTCGGCCATGTATTTAATTGGCGCATCAGTCTTGCTTGCGCCCATAGCAGTAAATAAATATAGCTTTCTTTTTAAAGCAGCCATTTTTAATGTTTTAGCTTTACTGGTACTGCTGTACCACGCCAATAGCGGGTTTTTTGCCAAACGACCTCATCGCGACAGAGCACTCCAGGAAACACACGGTTATGAAAACCTAGCGGACAAGCTTAGTACAAAGGTGCTGCCAGTATTCGCTGATAGTTATCAAATAGTTTCTATGATTCGCTTCTATGACCCCAAGAGTTCGGTGACTCAATGGCCAAAAATAACGAGGGATTCTGAGTACACACGCAATCCTAACTTAAACAAATATACTATGGATTCTTTGCGGCAAATGGGAGGGTTCTGGATCGTTACTTCAGAAAAAATTCCTCCAATTATCAGTGGTTTTAGATTTGTGGCATTATCACAGTTGCGCGACTGCAAAGGTCAGCGTATACAAGAAATTGAAGCGAACAATTTTAATTTTAGTGCTCGGTGCCGCCAACCGATTCATGAGTGGTATCTAGTAAAATATGAGGCTCCTTAATTGAAAAGTTCTGCAGTTTTGAAAAGTCAAAGTTATATTAGTTTCTTACGAACCGCTTACCGATCTTTGGAACATCCAGATTTTGGTTTCGTTAAAAAAACCATAAAAGCTCGCCCCTACGAACGACTCATTAAAAGAATGCGTGACTACGCAGTCATTGAAGAGATCACAGAAGGCGAAGACGATGTATGTATCGGCTACCTCCTCAAAGGACGCAATGCATTATGGAAGCTCGACTTATCTTTGGTAGGGCCTTTCGGAATATTTGTGCGATTAAGCAGTAAAGTGACAAGAGATGATTTCGTCTCTCCTAGCAAAAAAGATATCATTGAATTTGAAAGAAAAATTTCTAACTTAATTACCAACTCGGGAACTAAACTTCTGGATAGCCATGAACTTGAAACGCATATTCCCATTAGACTTATAAACACAACAGAAAATGCCACTGTCTACCAAGCCTTTTTCTGTGACAATCCCTCATTACCCTGGAACTAAAAAGCCCTTAACAGCTGAATCAAGCTGACAAGAGCAAAAAACACTAAAGTTATTTTTTGGGCTTGTGAATATAGCCGTGATAGATGTTCTGCTCGCTACCTTCGAAAGGACCTCTTACCATCCCAGAATCAACCATAAATTTCTTAATGGCATGACGTGCGTACCTAATTTCATAACGCTTTAAAATTTCGTAGCAACGATACATCATTTCATCGGCTGACTTAACTCTTCGATTAGGATTATAGGCTAATGCGCTCTTAAGAAGCTTCTTTAACATTGAAGTTAGCTTGCGATCCGAAGTTTGAATTCTACGAAAATCGATGCGCTTCATATTGTGTAGTACGAATTTGCGGTCTGTAGATGCAGGAACTGCTTTGGAACCCACAATCATTTCAAATAGAATCAATCCTGCGCAATACATATCGGTTTGGCTTGAAATAGCTACTTCAGAGATATGTTCGGGAGAGTAATAACCAGGGGTACCCACCATATAGTTTTTATAGTCTTCTATATCCACCTGAAAAGAGAGCCCAAAATCCGTGACCAGTACACGCCCTGATTTATCTAATAATATATTAGCGGCAGATAGATCCGAGTGAACGGTGTCATGAAGGTGTAGATGATCGATGCCTTTCATCATGTCGATTATTATCGAAAGAGCGACTAAAGGTGGAAGAATACCGACTTGCTTTAAAAATGCGTGACCAGACCATCCGTCGATAAACTCCGTCACTATGAAGCAATCTGGTGGCTCAAATTGGCTATCAAGATATCCTACTATATGCTTATGATGCATGCCTGCCATAATTAATAGCTCGCGATGGAATATTCCCAAGAATTTTTTGTTATTTATGAATTTATCATGCAGAACTTTGATCGCAACTGTCTTGCCAGTTTTCTCGTCGATTGCACGAAAAACGCGGCCCAATCCACCAACACCGACTTCTTCTACAATCCGGTATTTGCCAATTCGTTCTGGAATGTTTTTTTGCGCTTGTGACACAAGTTCTCCATTAACCCTTTTTATCTAATACTCTTATCGGGTGTTCTTGCAGAACCTTTTGAAGTAGTAATAATAAAAGACGCAATAAATGCGTCTTTTATCAGGAGTTATTGAGACTTAGCAAAGTGTGGGCCTTCTAGAGTCAACACCATGGAGCGTCACCAATTCTGTTATTTCCGAAGTCAGTACATCACTATAGTAACCAAGTACTCCTAAAATATTAGAAAAACTCTCAAAAGACAGTGCCTCTTGAAAGCTATCAAAACACAAACAAATGTCGCCGTTTTCGTCTAGCGACAGCCTCACAAGTTTGAGATCGTGATTTAGCTTGAGAATATCAGCGACTAGTTCTGGAGATTCTTCAAAAGCCGTAACATCATCAATCAATGGCCTAACCACAAATGAAACTAAAGTGTCCTGTAGGACAATATTAAGCGGATAAGAACCAACGGTTCCTTCCCACCCTGTCATCCAAGAGTTGTTATTTTGGGGAGTAAAATCCCATCCATAATCAGATAAAAACGTCTCGATATGCTCTGCAGACAATACGGTCATCATCAACTCTTTCGGGTTAGATTAATTTTTAAAATATGGTTTATTCTAAGCTACGTGTTTATCAAAAGTTGGTCAATAGTTGGGCCAAAACAATTCCCCTAGAGTAGAAAAAATGTAGTAAAAATTCCAAATGGCGTCACCTTTAAACTGTCAAAAGGTTAGATACTTGTCCAACCGCTCCGAAATTTCTCTTGCTCCTTCGCAGATTTCATTCAGATATATCAGACACTTATGAGCATCAAGTTTTGGTGCTTAGATTGCAGTGAAGTAGTAGCAGGATACTGCGCGCATGTACCAATTTGCTTGTTCCACTAAAACTGAAGTTGTTTATGACACAGGATCTAACATTCAAAATAATACTGCTAACTGCTCTAACCGCAGTTTTTTCTGGCTGTTCTAAGTCCAGCGATTCGAGCATCAGTGTCAAAGCAGATTACATTAATGTTTCTGCAACCGTGAATTTCTTAGATGGAACACCAGCAAAATACTCAGATATTTATTTGCCTGGTATAGGCAGTCCTATTTCCTCTACAAACGAAGAGGGTGTTTTTAACGTAACAATTTCTGAATCAACGCTAACCAAATCTAAACAAATCTGGTTAGAAAGAACCAATGAAAACATTGACAAGTTTCAACTTATCATTTCAAATTCTTTAGATCCTGATAAAGCAGCTCTAGCTGCTGCTACAAAGAAAATTGCCTACAGTCTAAAAGGCAAAGAAGATCTTGGGATTATTACCCTGACTCCTTCTTCTACTTTGACTGGCACCGTGAACTATATGTCAGATGCTGGCGAGTTAATAGCTGCCTCCGGAATAGAAGTTTTTGCAGCACACAAACACGCAATAACTGGCGAAGATGGCTTATTCGAAATAGATGGCCTGCCTGCAAATATTACTAATGTATATGCAACAAGCAGGGATTTCTCAACCGCTCAAACCATCATTACCATTAAATCTAATGAAACAAAGGCTCTTAACGCCCCCCTTGTAGTCTTTACAGATAATATGCTAAGCGGCTGGATTACACCTATTGAATCACAACCACTTAGTTACCTCATCGCCTCTGGTCATCCATTCCAAAAATCATTCGCTGTTTCATCTTCGCCACGCGTTAAATATGTACGTTATCATCATAGCCGCGATGAGCTAGAAAAGTCTGGCGCAGACGCGGCTTGGATACCTATTCGCAATCGCATTGATTATGATTTCCCTAGAAATGGCGGGCATAGTTTGTTTGTGCAGTTTGCCAACTCTGACAAAAGCCAACAAAGCAGTATTTTGACTATTCAAACAAATGTAAATACGTTTGGAGTGGATTCAGAAATAGTTATAGGAGATGGAAGCGGCGTTATTTATAATCGGAATGCGAGCATCTCTATTAATTACCCCCCTACTGCAACTCAGATGCGTATGCACCATTTTGAATCTGAATTAGACCGCGCTGCTAGACAGCCTGTTTCTGAAGTTACCGAGTATGTGTTTCCATATCTAAGTAGTCCTAGCAGTGCATTCGTTACTATTTTTGTGCAATTTTCTGACGCTCAAGGCAACTATTCTGATGTCTATAAGGCGTCGGCTGTAATAAGCATATTTCCACCCGCACAAGCGCCTGTACTACTGATAGAAAACGGTGCCGAGCTTCACTATCAAAGACAAGTAATGCTTGGAATTGACGTGCCTTTTAATGCGGTGGAAATGGCTATTTCGGAATTACCAATTTTAGAAACCGGCAACCTCTTTGACAACAGGTTTAACGCTTCGACTCCTGCATGGTTGCCTGTCCAAAGTCAGTTCCAATATACTTTCAGATCTATTGGTTTAAATCAGCTGTATATCCAATTTAGAGATGTAGATGGTTCGGTGAGTTCGGTCTACACTACATCAATTAGAATCCTGCCGTTTGACCCTAGGGATGCAGGAGATGGTTTTTATATCAATAACGGTGACCCTCTGACTCCTGTAAGGGAGACTACTATTACACTAGATCCACCACCGGAAGCATTTGCTTATCGCTTTAGTGAGGGAGTGCCTCCTAGCACACTGACCCCTTGGAGTGCGCTGACTCCCAACGTTCTTCATGTGCTTTCTGGCAATAGTGGAACCAAAACAATTTATCTTGAATATCAAGATAAAGATGGAAATCTATCTTATACCTATCAGCATTCCATTCACTATGACCCCTTCTATAATAACTCAGGCTATTTCGAGATAAACAATAACTCTGGTTTTGCCATAAACCCTACGATGGATCTGTTTATAGACGTTCCGTTAGGTGCAACTCAAATGCTAGTTCTAGACCTATCTAATCCGTTCTTTCCCAATAGTGGCTACTGGCAAAGCGCGCAGGCATTTGCGCAGTTTACAGTCCAGTCTATGGGTACAAAAACCCTGTCAATTCAATTTAGAAATGTTGATGGCGATTTAAGCCCGGCATTCCAAAGGACTGTATTATACAATCCTTTTCCTGTGCCTTATGGTCATTTTTTGATTGATAATGGCGCACCGCAAACTTCGGAGAGAAACGTATTGCTAAGTTTTGACCTGCCGCCTTCTGCCTATGAAATAAGTATTGCAACTTCAGCGCAGAGCACCAATGCTTGGTTCGTAGTTTCGAATACTAAAAATTTTGAATTACCTGCTACACTAGGAAATTATACGATCTATGTTCAATACAGAACAATAGACGGTGACATTAGTCCCAAATACCAATCTCAAATAACATTAGTTAGTCCCTAGAAATTTTACTAACGTCTCATCATGGCGATTTCATCAATGACATCGCGCTGACTCGTTACAAATTTCAATTCACTCAAGATTAACCCTAGTTGTGGGGTCATTCTGCGTCGTGCTCCCTCTACAAATGCCATTTGAATCCAGCCTTCAAACTGAGATAGCTGGAATGCCATCTGGTCTGTGCTGGCAGGGATGTAATCTTGAATAACATCAGTTGCTAGCTCAACAAGTGCTGGATTTCGAGAAATTGCATACAAAAATAAGTGACCTAAATTTTGGTGGGATACACTGGGAGGCATAACTCGCATATGCTTTAAGGCTATTAATGCAGCATAAACATTGATAGTGCTCATTGTCATTTGTCGCAACTCTTCTGCATCCGGTTGTGCGAGGTAGTCCATAAAGTCCTCGCTTGCTCTTTCCGGATTCAAGGCAATCATAGCGGTTGCAAACTCTTCTTCATTGGTTTTGAACAAGCCGGTTCTCACCAAAGTATATGACTCTACCATTTTATGACGCGCCAGTGTTGTTGCCATTTCAGGGACAAGAATTCTTTCGAAATTATTATTCACGACCGCTCTTTCAAGCAAATTTTGAATAGACTTTGCCATATTTTTATTTCTAACTATGGAGGCCAGCTGCCAGCCCAATTGTCGGACTAAAGGACGATCATCACGTACCATTTTTTCAAATAATTCAATCTGACCATACTGCGGCCAACTCATATAAAGGTGCATGGCATTGATCATTTGATTAGGCTTTAAAGAGTCCGTATCTTTTGAAATTCGGTTAAATACTACCTTTGATGTTTCTGGCCAAACATTCCGTCTTTTGATTAGTTTTTTGACCGCTTTTAATGTGGGGTCTCCAAAGTCGATGGCGGCATTTACGGCTTGATCAAGTTGCATATTGCCATAAATCTCTGGTGGTTCAGTACTTTCTTCTTTACCGCCCAATGTCGCACAAGCAGTCAAAAAATAAAGCGCTGCTACTGCAATAACTTTGTTCATAATTTACCTCTAATCTTAAAAGTGACTTTGTGTGCCAATGTAATACTTAGTTTTGATTCAATATCATTCGCAATATTCATATTGTGCAAACTTATTTCTGCTATCTGTTCATCATGTATGTGGCTCAATTGAATGCTCTTAATGCCACTATTGCAATGCAAATTCGTTAAACTTCGTGGATCAACCTTAATCATTGTTTGTGTCTTGGATATTTCACCCATTAATTCAATATCAAAAACTTCGGCGAATTTACTAAGAAAATTCGCTGGCGTATCCAAGTAAACTCTGGACTTCTCGTCGCATGAACACTCCACCATGCTTCGTAAAAATTTCAATTCTTTTTGAAGCTTCAACACCCAGTAAAGTAAAGCTACTAAGCCGAGTGTGGCGACGATATGAAAGACTAAATTCATTCCTATCAATATAATTAATCCTTATTAGAGTTTACTAAGACTCTTTGAAAGAAAATTAAAAATAAAAAATAGACCAGGCGACAGCAGTACTAGCAGTCCCATGATACCAGCCCGATCATCAAGTCCTAAAACACTACAGCCACTTTTAATCCTACTAATAGTACCAATATTTATTCCTGTTCCCTTGCCTAAAATCGCTGCATTGGCATCGAGCATTCCTGCACCAAGTAAAGGACGCCTTACAGACTCTCCCCCTACTTGCGGGTAGTAAAAATTGTAGTTAAAACCCTCTGCTTGATCTTTGCCATAAAGGGCATCGCGATTTGATCCTAAGATAATAGAGTTTCTTAAATCAGTAAAACTTCGGTTGGGGTCTATGCTCAATATCAATCCCAGAATACCTGAGACCACCGGAGCAGCCATAGACGTGCCCTGTTGGGCTTTATACTTTGAATTGCCTGTATCAACTGTAGAAAAAATTCCTCGATCAAAATTGATATTGCCTCCCGGTGCTGCCACATCAACCCAAGGACCAAAGTTAGAATAAGGCGCCTTCGCCCCCCCTTGCTGAACAGCTGCAACAGCTATGGTATCAGAAAAACCTGCTGGATAATTACGCCGCATAGAATCTTCGTTGCCTGCTGCTCCGACAATTACTACTTCATGAGGTTTCTTTTTCAAAGCCGAAACCAGCAAGCCCACAGAGCGAACCCTTGTATACTTTCCAAAAGAACTATTCACTACTCGCACTGCGGCATTATTCTTAGCTTTAAAAAGTGTTAAATATTTCATTCCCCGAAGGATCGCGGCATCGGAGGCCAAACCCTTTCCACCCGCATTAGCAATAATGCGAATAGCCATTATTTTACAAACTGGACAAACCCCTCCAGAAGGGGCACTCTCGTCTAACTTGCCGCCAATAATGCCTGCAACGTGAGATCCATGACCACACGTTGAGGCCGTTGATTTATTTTCGTCACTTGTAGGGCATCGACCATCCACAGTCCCAAAGGGTGTTACATCTCCGGTCCCCAAAACGCCCTTTTCACCTTCAGTCGTATTGCAACCATTAATATCATTGGGACACCCCGAAACACCTGGTGAATTATTTTGCCAAATCCGCCCCTCTAACCCTGGGTGATTAATTTGCAATCCACTATCAAGTACAGCAATGACAGGTGGTACTATGTCCTCATCAGACGGGTGCGGAGGAATCTCTCGTCTTGAAAGTGTTTCAAATGCCTCATATAGATTTATCGCTTTATGCCACCAAATATCTGCAGTTTCATAGGCCGTTTTAGCTTCATTGAATCTATCTTTTTTTTCATTATAGTAATTAGGCTCAGCGTACCAAATCTTCCCTTGCGCCTCCCACTCCTCTAACACCTGCTTGGCCATTTCATTGGTTGCAAAATCGACAGTAACCAATGACCCCAACAAGTCTTCTTCTGAACCGCCATCCCAGGCCAGTTGCAGAGTTCTTGGTACCCCTAAGCCATCTTCACTGGGAACATCTTTCGGGTCAGACATATCTAGCGTCGTAATATAATCTAAGTTCTTAATTCGTGAATCAGCCAAGTAGCTATCTTGTAGCCAGGAGTAGTGAAACTTAAATTCAGTCAAAAACGTCGCATGTGTTAAAAACAAATCCGGTTTTTCTGTTTTAAACATTACCAAATATGAGTTTGGCACGACTTTGATATTATCAATTTGTTTTTGGGTGGCGATGACTATAATTGGTGCATCTTGTTGCAAAACTAATTCTTCCATACCACAGGCTGACACCCACGGTAGAAGCAGAAAAATAGATATTAGTTTGTGAATTACCATACATTTATTGGAACAGAGACTCTCACTTATGTCCAGCAGTAGGTTGAGGATTTTGACTACTTACGATAACTTGGATGCGGCATTTTAAATTTCTAGGTAACGTTTCTTAAATATTTTCTTCTAAGGGCTAGTGGTATGTTCAAAAATTACACAGATATTGGAACCCATGCCGACATAAACGAATCTCTCTCCCAAAAAACCAAGGAGCTACTTCGGAGCTACCAAGATGCCGGATTAAACGCTGAAGTTTTATACACACCAGTCCACGAAAACGCTGAATACATGCGAAACAAAAAGGTGCACGATATAAAGGGTGCTCTAAGGACGCTAAAAATGGCTACCGACTCCCTTCAAGAAGGCTATAGATTTGATGATGCTGTGGCGGAATTAAAAATAACGGCTATGCAAAAAGCAGTTGCCGCATTGAATGCTGAGATCACCCCAATCATCACCCTTATTTCGTCCAAATAGGTCGAAAATCACGTCATTACCTGCTATGTAATGTCCCTTAACTACAAATGGGTTCAGTCCCTTCGGAGTACTAAATGGGTCTCAATAGCATGACCGCTTATGGTTTCGGTGAAACCACCGGAACCGAGTTTCAATATTCTTGCGAAGTAAAATCTCTTAATTCAAGGTTCCTAGAAGTGAATGTTAGAATGCCGCGCCAGTACTTGGCCATGGAAGCTGACATTATCAAACACGCAAAGGCCAAACTACACCGCGGAAAATGCGATATTTTTATTGATATCCAACATGAATCCTCTGCCAAAAACCTTCCCGGCATCGATCAAGAGGCCCTTCGCCACTACGCTGACTTATGTAACAAGATCGCCACTGAGCTCAAGGGAGACCCCGCCTTTGACAGCAACCGCAAACCCGGCGTACTCGACTATC
>Ga0222653_1000695_pt1 | contig 18778 bp, 16 predicted proteins | sample AntAcemetagen419_FD_179856 | JGI IMG/M metagenome (GOLD analysis project Ga0222653, IMG submission 179856) | Saline water microbial communities from Ace Lake, Antarctica - #419 | ecosystem: Environmental > Aquatic > Non-marine Saline and Alkaline > Saline | place: Antarctica: Ace Lake...
CGAACGAGCGGAACCGAATCCTTCATTGCGTTTCCAGACTCGCTCCCACAAGGAACCGTCGTCTCTCCGGTAGATGACAAGGATGCCTCCAGAGGGCAGCGCGATGATCGGTAGGATGGCACCGTTCTCCGCATCATCTAGGCCGAGACCCTGCGTAATTAATAGCGGTTCGGACAAGGCACCCTCAGCATCGAGAATACGCATCCAGCCACTGCCGTCCTCCGCTGTGAAAACGACAAAGCTGTCTCCATCCGTTCCCGTGGCCGCCTGAAAACCGGACAGGCCGGTCACCGCCTTGGTTTCCAAATCGATTGGAGCAGTCGCCCATTGAAAATCTGCACCACTTAAGTGAAGAAAGCCTCCGCTTTCGTTTCCGTAGACCACGACCAAGCTTTCATCCCCTCGCGTGGCCATCGCCGCCGACTGGGTCGGTGGCTCGGTCGGCTGCGCGATCAGTCGCGAATCGACGATCCATCCGTCCGCCCCCATTTTGGAATCTTTAGTGGCGAATGCGTGATAGACCACCTCGTCCGATGTCTGATGCACGATGTGGATAATGCCGTCTTTAAAGACCGAGCCGACGCCTTCGAGGTCACCAATCGAGGGTCGCCCCGCGCCATCGATTTCTCTCCAACTCACACCGTGATCGTCGGATGCCACGACCATAAAAGAATTAAAGGTCTCAGTCGGTTCCATCAGGAAGTAGAGACGGCCACTCGAGCTCTGATAAGGCCCGATCCGAGCAGGCGTTTCGATGAAAGTGCCCCCGAGGTGTCCCGGCGCGGCATAGCCAGTCAATACGATGGGCTCAAGGCCGCGAAGCGGACGCCCCGATGCATCAACCATACGAATCTCAAATTTAAGACCATCTTCGTTCCACCCGTCGCCATCGTAGAAACGTCGGATAACCAGCGGCCACTCCCATTCGGTCGACTGACTGGCCAGCTGAAAAAGTGGCGTCGCCTGCACTCCTTTTAGCCCGATGCCCTCCTCGTGACTGAGCACAGAACCCGTGAGGAGATCTTCTGTCTCCTCGCCGTAGGCGTAGGGCGCTGTGGCTAGAAGGCTGAGCTCTGGTGTGGCGTAGCGCGGATAAGGAAAATCGGAGAGCCCGATCATCCTCCAATCGCCTCCCTCTTTTCTATATTGGAGCCGAAGCTCACCGATGAAGGGTGCCTTGCTCGCCGACTCTACTTCGAATCGAATACGGAAGGGAGCATCGTAGCGAATAGGAGCCGCTTGATTTTCAGCGGCCGCCCAGCCAGAATCTTGATTCAAGCTGGCAGCCGCCACCTCTCGTATTTGATACGCAGTCCATTCAATTTCTGGCGAGGAACTGGGGCGACTCGCGCAGCCGCCGAAGGAAAAAAGACAAGTGACGATCCCTGCAAATAAGAGATGTAATCGTTTTAAAAATGTTAGTCTAGGCATCTTCTGATATTTTAAAGGCTTTCGGAAAAAGGTGAGTTACGCGTTCTTCTGCCCGGTGACGACTTCCATTAGCGCTTCGACACATTCGATCTTGGCAGTGGGGATCATGCCGTGGCCTAGGTTGAAGATGAAGCCGGGCTGCTGGCCGGCGTCGTCGAGCACGCGCTGGGCTTCGCGGCGCACGATCTCGGGCGTCGTGGTCAGGACAACGGGATCGAGATTACCTTGCACGGCTGCGCCGTGGCCGATGCTTTGCCTCATGCGGCGTAGGTTCATCGTCCAATCGAGGCTGATGATCTTCGCGCCGGTGTGCATGAGGTCGGGCGCTTTATGCCCCATGCCTTTGGCGTAGAGGATGACGGGCACGCGCTCTTTGAGCTCTTTAATAATATGGTGAATCCAGCGCAGTGACCAAGCTTGGTAGTGCGTGGCGGGACAGATCGCACCCCATGAATCAAAGATCTGCAGGGCGTCGGCTCCGGCATCGATCTGCATGTGTAAATACTCGACGATGGCACCCGTGAGCTTCTGCATCAGTTGCTCGAAGAGCTCGGGTTGCCCCCATGCTAATTGCTTGATTTTGATAAAGTCCTTGGCAGAGCCGCCCTCGATCATGTAGCAGGCCAGCGTCCAAGGTGAGCCACAGAAGCCGAGCAGTGCGGTATCTTCGCCTAACTTGCTGCGGGTAAGCGAAAGCGCGTCGGCGACATATTTTAAATTATCGGCGATCTTGGTGGCGTCGAGCGCTTCGATTTTGGCCTTGCTGTCGAGTAGGTAGTCCATCCCGATCCCGCCTTGCTCGCGGAAGTGGTAGCCTTGGCCCAGCGCTTCGGGGATGACGAGTATGTCACAAAAGATGATCGCGGCATCCAGCGGAAAACGGCGCAGTGGCTGCAAGGTGACTTCGGCAGCTAGCTCGGGTGTGCGCACCATGGTGACAAAGTCGTGCTCAGTTTTGAGCGCGCGGTATTCGGGTAGGTAGCGCCCGGCTTGGCGCATCAGCCAAATGGGCGCGCGGTCGACAGGTTGCTGGTGGGCAGCGGCAAGGAAGCGTTCTCTGGGAGTCATGGTAGGGAGGGATGAAGGCTGGAGGAGGGGAAGGAGGGGAGGGAGGGCTGAGGGCTGAGACTTGAGACTTGAGGGCTGAGGGAAGATGGAGTTTGAGACTTGAGGTCTGAGTTGGGTTATGGAAGCTAATTCTAACTCGAAATTGTGTGCGAAGAAATTAGAGGCAGAACTTCAGGTCTCAGGTCTCAGGTCTCAAGTCTCAGCTTTCATATTAGCCCAGTCTTGGGGTTTTAGGAAGACTTCATAGAGCTCGGCTTCGGGGGTGTGGGGTGCGGGGTGCCAGTCGTAGTCCCAGCGCACGAGCGGGGGGAGCGACATTAGGATGGATTCGGTGCGGCCTTTGCTCTGCAGGCCGAAGAGGGTGCCGCGGTCATAGACGAGGTTGAACTCGACGTAGCGTCCGCGCCGGTAGAGCTGGAACTGGCGCTCTGCTTCGGTGTGTGGCTCGCTCTTGCGGCGGGCGACGATGGGCTGATACGCGGGCACAAAATGATCGCCTACGGATTGCATAAATGCGAAGGCTTGCGCAAAGCCACCCGCGGAGTAGTCGTCAAAAAAGAGGCCGCCAATACCGCGCGGCTCTTCGCGGTGGGGGAGATAGAAATATTCGTCGCAAATCTTTTTAAACTTGGGATAAAGCGCCGCGCCGAAGGGTTGGCAGGCGGCGCGCGCGGTCTGGTGCCAGTGGATGGCGTCTGCGCGCCGGCCGTAGTAGGGCGTGAGATCGAAGCCGCCGCCAAACCACCAAATTGGCTCGCCTGCGGCCGGCTCGGCGTAGAAGTAGCGCACGTTCATGTGGGTAGTGGGCACGTGTGGATTGCGGGGGTGCACCACCAGTGAGACGCCCATGGCGCGGAACTTAGCACCGGCGAGCTGGGGGCGCGTGGCCGTGGCCGAGGCGGGCAGCTGGCTGCCCTGCACGTCGGAAAAGTTGATGCCTGCTTTTTCAAAAACGGCGCCTTCAGTCAGCACGCGCGAGCGCCCGCCGCCGCCTTCGGCGCGTGCCCAGCTGTCTTCCAAAAAGGTAGCTGCGCCGTCTTCGGCCTCCAGTGCGCGGCAGATTCGATCTTGGAGATCGAGCAGGTAGGCGCGGACTTTTTCTGGTTGTGCGGTTTGCATTGTGGGCAAATGTTGGCTGAGTCGAGGTCTTGCGCAAGCTTTGGAAAACAAAATGAACACTTCTAAAAAACTCCCCGAATCTGTGATCATCTTTGGCTGCGGCTATGTAGGCAAGGCGCTGGCCTTGCACCTGATCGAGCAAGGCGTGCGTGTCGGCGCGTTGACGCGTAATGTCGCAAAGGCGGCTGAACTGCGGGGGCTGGGGCTGCAGGAAGTGGTGGTGGCGGAGCTCGATTCGCACGACTGGCATGGGCAGTTGAACGGGCAGTATGCGGGCGTGGTGAATTGCGTCAGCTCAGCGGGTGGCGGCATCGCGGGCTACCAGAAGTCCTACCTGGAAGGGCAGCGCTCGATACTGGAATGGGCTAAGTCGCGCTCAATTCGCAGCTATGTTTACACCAGTAGCACCTCGGTGTATCCGCAAGATGGCGGAGCAGTGGTGGATGAATCGTCCGATACCAGCGAGGCACCGGCGACGGGGCAAGTGATCGTGGAGTCGGAAGCGCTCTTGGCGGAAGCTGGATTTTTACCGAGCTGGTATGCGCTGCGCTTGACTGGGATCTACGGGCCAGGGCGGCACTTTTTGCTCGATCAATTGCGCGCAGGTGCAGGCGAAATCCCGGGGCGCGGTGACTATGCGCTCAATATGATTCGGCTGGAAGACATCGTCTCAGCGATCTGCGTGGCCTTGAGTGGGAAGGCACCTTCAGGTATTTATAATGTGACAGACGACACACCGACGACTAAGGCGGAGATGATGGCCGAGCTATCGGCGGCGCTCAAATTACCTGCGCCAGTCTTCAACCCTGAAAACATCTCCGAGCGCCTGAAGCGACGCGGCGGACGCATGCCGCACCGCTTGGTGAGCAACGCGAAGGCGCGGGATGTGCTCGGCTGGCAGCCGAAGTTCCCGAGCTTTCGTGAGGGTTATGCGGCCTTGCTAAAATTGTAGTGTGCGACCTTGGTCGCGCTTCAGAGTCAGGTTGGAGTCCCGCCTCTAGGCGGCCGCATTTGATGAGAGGCTGACTCCAAGGAAGCTATCCCTAAGTCATGTGCGTGAATCCCAGTCCTTGCGATTCTGTGAGAAGTGGCGAATATACAAAATGCGGACATGGTTTTGACGACCTGTTCCTTTGATTTTGTAGCCGACCAAATATTTGAAACGCTTTAAAATCCCTTTTCGGATGCCCATTCCGATTTCGGGGCAAAACTCTGGGCAAACCTTTAGTTCGGATTCCCATTTTCCATATTCGTCTAGAAAATCTGCACCAAGGTGCGCTTCCTTATCCAAGTATAGTGCCGCTGCGATCAACTCCCGTCTAGCAAGCGGATGGAAACGCACCTTCATGCAATGGCCTTGCGAGCCGCAGCAAGCACTGTCTTGGAATCGATGCCATTTGCTTCCTTGATATCCATTTCTAGATCACGAATCGCGCTGGTTTGCGCGAGATCCAACTCGACTAGTCTCTCCGAGATCTCTAGTTTGCTGATAGACTTGCGCTTTTTCGGAGCAGTTTCCTTTTTTAGAATAGACGCCATCTCACGACTGTTAATTGTTGACGCCCGAAAGGCAATTGGAATTTCATCTAAAGAATCTCCTCGACGCCGACTTCGATACGTTGGCCGTTGATGGTGAGGCCGTATTTCTTTTGCGGGCCGCTGGTGCTGCCGCCGCTACTGGCGACCGCGGCCACCGGGGCGGCTTTGGGTGTTTCAACGGGGATCGCGACTGGTTTTGCCTTGGGGCCTTCGCCCTTGAGGTGCTTCTCGAGTTGCGGCGGAAACATGGCGTGGATCACGCAGTGCTCGTCGTCGCTGGGGAAGTTTTTCGCTTTCAGTTCCTTGCGCAGATCATCCATGTGCTTGTGCACGGCGCCGGGTGCTTCGACAGGGCGGCAGGTGATTGGCTCTTTGCCGGCTTGCTTGGCGGCGAGCTTTTGCACCTCGGGATCGACAGCGGCGGGGCACTGGCCGTAGTAGCCGAGCGCGATGTCGGCGGCCTGGGGTGAGATTTGTTTCCAGCGGCCAAACTTTACATTCAGAAAGGCTTGCATCCCCACGATCTGCGAGGTCGGCGTGACGAGGGGGATCCAGCCGAGCGCTTCGCGCACGACGGGGATTTCGCGGAAGACTTCTTCAAACTTATCTTCCATCTTCTGCTCTTTGAGCTGGGTGCGGAAGTTCGAGAGCATACCGCCGGGCACTTGGTATTCGAGCGTGTCGACATCGATCACCTCGTTCTTGTGGCTGGTGAACTCGCTCATCTCTGCGTAAACTTTTCCAAGGTGTGTGCGGACTTCGCGCAGAGATTTGCGCTGCTCGTCGCTGACTTTGGGGCAGCGGGGATGCCCCTCCATCATGGCCAACATGCGAGTGGTGTCGGGCTGGCCGGTGCCATTGGCAAAGGGAGAAACCGACAGGTCAATCGCGTCCACGCCCGCATCGATGGCCGACATGTAGGTGCTCGCGCCGAGCCCGGCGGTATCGTGCGTGTGTATCCAGACCGGGATCTTCAGCTTCTTCTTGAGGCCGTCGATGATGGCAAAGGCTTCCATCGGCGGGATCAGGCCCGCCATGTCTTTCAGCACAATGGCGTCGGAGCCCATCTTTTCGAGCTCCACGCCCATTTCAATGAACTTGGCGATGGTGTGCACAGGGCTACTGGTGTAGCAAATCGTGCCGTGTGCCTGGGCGCCCGCTGCTTTGGCGGCGTTGATGGCGCACTGCATATTACGTGTGTCGTTGAGCGCGTCGAAGATACGGAAGATATTCATCCCGTGGTCGGCGCTGGTCTTAATGAAGGCCGTCACCACATCGTCCGGGAAGTGAGCGTATTGCACGATGTTTTGCCCGCGCAGCAGCATCATGTGCGGCGTCTTAGGACATGCCTTTTTCAGCGCGTCGAGGCGGTCGAAAGGAAACTCGTCGAGAAAGCGTAGGCCGGAGTCGATGGTGGCACCGCCCCAAGTCTCCAGAGCGCCGAAGCCCCAGTTGTCGAGCGCTTCGCAGACGGGCAGCATCTGCTCGGTGCGCATACGGGTGGCGGCGAGGCTCTGGTGGCCATCGCGCAGGACGTTATTGTTAAGCTGGACTGATTTCATAATGTTTCAGAATTAGCAAAACTTAACAAAGTTCTTGCCTTGATCAAGTCTTTTCTTGTAAGTTTTGGATCGAATGCAAGCTCAAGCGCCATTTCATGTCATGACCAAGCCTGCGGGGCCCTTGTGTAATCTCGACTGTAGCTATTGTTTTTATTTAGAGAAAACAAAGCTCTTCCCCAAGAATCATTCCTTCAAGATGAGCGACGAAGTGTTGCAGGCTTATATAAAAGGCTACATCGAAGCGCAGCCGGGGCAGGACGTGAGTTTCGCTTGGCAGGGTGGGGAGCCGACGCTGGCAGGGCTGCCGTTTTTCAAAAAAGTGATCGCACTTCAGCAGCAATATGCCGGCAGCAAGCGTATCGAAAATGCCTTCCAAATCAACGGCACGACATTGACCGACGAGTGGTGCGCATTTCTCAAGGCCAACAATTTCCTCGTCGGTATCAGCATCGACGGGCCCGAAGCGTTGCACGATGCCTACCGCGTCGACCGCAAGGGGCGGGGGACTTACCGTGAGGTGGTGCGCGGCATCGAGCTGTGCAAAAAACACGGCGTCGAGTTCAACACCCTCACCGTAGTCAACGCCAAGAACGTGCAAAAGCCGCTCGAAGTGTACCGTTTCCTGCGTGAGATCGGCTCGCAATATATCCAGTTCATCCCGCTGGTCGAGCGACGCGCTGATAGCGCCTCCGCTCAACTGGGGCTTGGGCTCTCGCATCCGCCCGATCTTTCCAGCACGGCGGCGATGCGCTTCGAGCCAGAAGTCACGGACTGGTCGGTGCCAGCGCGCGCGCTCGGCGAGTTTTACTGCAAGATTTTCGACCGCTGGGTCAGCCGCGATGTGGGCAAGGTGTATGTGCAGCTGTTTGATGTCACGCTCGGTAAATGGGTCGGCGCGCCCGGCGGCGGCGTCTGTATGTATGCAGAAACTTGCGGTCGTGCCATGGCGATGGAGCACAATGGCGATCTCTACGCCTGCGACCACTACGTCTATCCGCGTTACCATCTGGGCAACGTCATGAACGAAAGTATCGCCTCGATGGCAGACAGCCCGCAGATGCAAGATTTCGGCGAGGCCAAGCGCAGCACCCTCACCAAGCAATGCCGCGAGTGCGAGGTAAGCTTCTGCTGCAACGGCGACTGCCCCAAGCACCGCTTCGCCCGCGCAGACGACGGCGAATACGGCGTCAGCTACCTCTGCGCCGGGCTCAAGCAATTCTTCCAACACAGCACACCCGCGATGCAAACAATGGCCGAACTCTACCGCAACCGCCGCTCGCCCGCCGAGATCATGCAGCGGTGACGGTCAAAAATCATCCTTGGTTAGCCCCCCGCTTACGTGGTGTAATGGAGTATTTCCTCTCGCTTATACCAATTCGAAAAAGCTTAGGACGGGTAGCGCGGTGTGCAATTTTAACTACGTGGTAATCTAAATCGAGATCATTTATTCGTAGCCGAAGCGGTAACGCTTTGGATCGCTCGATGCAAGATTGCCAGACCGTCCAAAATCTTACGATTTCGGCTACATTTCGGTTACAATAACCCGGCACGACCTCGACCTGCACTCAAGAATGAGCTTCTTTTTAACTTGGACGTTCGTAGCCGAAGCGGTAACGCTTTGGATCGCTCGACACACGCGGCTCAGACCGTCCAAAATCTTACGATTTCGGCTACAATCACCGCGCACAAAAAATTGCGCCCGGTAGCGCGGTGTGGCTCACACCGCAAACGTCCTGCTGGGTCGCCATTTGTAAACGTGCCGAGTGAGCCGCTCAGCGCTACCAAAAATTAAAGAGATACAGAAGAGAAGATGACTCACGCCCATCCCGCAGACGGGATTCAAGACGCCAAGGCGCAGAGTCAGGGAATCAGGGACTCTGCGTCTTTGCGCCCTTTGCGTGAGGCAAAATTCAGGGAATAGGTGATTGCAGGCATACAGATTCTAGCCATCTCGTGCGGCTTTCCTGACCTACGGTATCAACGATCAATGGCGAATCTGCTTCAAATGGACAGACGGCCACGCCTATGATGTTGAAATCGCCGATTACCACTAAACTCAGATGAAAGGACACAAAACCATGACACGCGAAGAAAAAGCAATCCGCGCGGCCACTCCAGGCCGCTTCCTGCAGGTCGAATTCCTAGACGAATACGGCATTAGCCAAGCTGAGCTTGCCCGCATTAGGAGGCTTTCGTTTGACCGCTTGATTTGTGAGTTTTTTTCTATGAGGCAGATGCCTTGAGCATGAAGTACGAACCGCCGAATTAGACTAAGAAAAAGAAGGAAGAAGAGATCTTTTGAGAAGCACTATTAAAAAGAGCCTGCCATCCCTCCGTCGCCAAGGCTTTGGAGGAGAGGCCGAAGCTTTTTGGAACAAAAAGCGTAGGATGGGGTGGCTAACGGGACTCGAACCCGCGACCCTCGGCATCACAAGCCGATGCTCTAACCAACTGAGCTATAGCCACCATACAGAGAAATATAGAGAAAAGTCTCCTGATCCTTCTTTTGGAAGAACGCACATGCTCGTTCTCACTGGCAACTTGTCAATAGTCTGTATTAGTTTTTTTCTTACTGAATAAAGGCATCTGTCTTTTGACGATTCTTTCTAGAATTATTGGCGACGGGTTTGAAATCGGCTTGGATTTTGGGGAGTGTGGGGATTGTGCGCTTCTTTGACTCCGCTGCTTGTTCAACTGTCAACTAGAGCTGACCAACTGGTTTGGTGTTTCCAATGTCGCGCCCGAAGGCGTCATCGTCGTGGTGGGGCTGATCTCCGTTTATTTCCTACCAGGGCCGAACTGGATTTTGCTCTCGATGCTCGGAGTCGGCATCGCGTGGGCGAGTATCCTTTCGATGCCCTACACCATCCTCTCCGGCGCACTGCCCGCGCACAAGATGGGGCTCTACATGGGTATCTTTAATTTCTTCATTGTGCTACCGTAGACGCCACGAAGAGTAGACTTTGTCTATCACGTTGCCGTGGCTGAGTCGGAATCCGTTTTGAAAGCGGTCGATCAACGAATCCAAGACAAACAGCGTGCTCGATTATCAGTCCAAGCGCCATGATTCTAGATGACGCCATCCCGCCGTTTCGGGCAATTTCACACTAGGGAGGGCGGTTGTCCCAACCGCAGCCAAGCTAGGGAGGGCGGTTGTCCCAACCGCAGCCAAGCTAGGGAGGGCGGTTGTCCCAACCGCCGCCACGCTAGGGAGGGCGGTTGTCCCAACCGCCGCCACGCTAGGGAGGGCGGTTGTCCCAACCGCCGCCTGTGTGCGCTACACCTATCCTGCTTTCTGGGCTTCGTGGATGGCTACGATGGAAAAAGTTAGGCCGGTGGCCGCGACGCTTTCGTAGCCGGCTAGTTTGAGCTGCTCGGTGAGGGCTTCCTTGCTTGGGAAATTTTCTATCGTGCCGGCGAGGTAATCGTAGGCGCTTTTATCCCCGGTCGCAAGGGCGGCCACCCAGGGCAGTATGAACTTTAAATAGAAATAATAGATCGGGCAAAACCAGCGATCTGGCTGCGAGAACTCTAGCACGAACAAGCGCCCGCCGGGGCGTAGCACGCGTAGAATCTCCTTCAGTCCGCGCTGGCGGTCTTCAAAGTTGCGCACGCCGAACGAGACTGTGACGGCGTCGACAGAGGCGTCGTCCAGCGGCAGCTCCATGCAATCGCCGAACTCAAAAACGATGTCGCCATAGCAGGGCTTTTTCGAGCGTTTGGCGCGGGCTTCGTCTAGCATCGGCTCGCAGAAGTCGAGGCCGGTCACGGGCACCTCTGTGCCCATGCGGTCGCGCAGCTTGAAGGCTACGTCGCCGCTGCCGGTGGCGAGGTCGGCCACATCTTTGGGGGCGCGCCGCTTGACCATGCGGGTGAGCACGTGCCTCCAATAAAAATCGACGCCGCCGCTGAGGAGGTGATTGGCCACGTCGTAGCGCCCGGCGATCCCGGCAAACATTTGGCTGACTGCTTTTCCTTCTGGCATAATCTTAGTTCTCTTTGACGCTTTCGATGCTGCGCACCACCCATTTGGACAGTTCTTTATCGGGATTCTGGACAGCGAGCTTACCGAGTTTAAATACAGTCTGCCCGGTGTTGCGGCTGATAATGGATAGCCCGTGCTCAAAGTCTTTAAACTTTTCCTCGCACAGCGACTGGATGGTCTGGTCGCGCTGACTGGCTTCTTCGATCAGCGCTTCCACCGCGAGTGGTTTAAACTCCATGGCAAAGCCGTGCGCTTTCTCAAAGGCGGTGGCGTAGCGCTTCACATCGGCCTCCCACACAGCGGATTGCAAGTGGGCGTTTTCGCGCTTGAGCGCTTTCAGGCAACCTGCCGGGTCGTCGATCATGTCGGTCGTCACTTCAAAGTGCTTGATGGCGGTCGAAGGTAGCTCGAATTTATAATCGCGGAACAAGCGCTCCATCACAGTCATAATGCCGCGCGCGCCAGTGCCTTCCTTGCTGGCAGTTTCGGCGATGGCCATGATGGCCTCGGGCGTGATGTCGAAGTCGATGCCGTAGCCGCGGAAGTCGTCGCGGTATTGGTGCAGCACGCTGCCCTCAGAGGTGGTCAAAATATGAGCTAAATCCTTGGCCGTGAGAGCCGAGCACGCGCAGCGCACGGGTACGCGCCCGATGAACTCTGGCTCGAAGCCGTATTTAATAAAATCGCTGGTCTCGGCGTATTGCAAATAGGTGGATAGGTCTTCCTCGTGGTCGGCCACATTCGCGCCAAAGCCCATTTCATTTTGCGAGAGGCGCTTCTTGATCGATTCGGCCAGCTTGTCGAATGCGCCGCTCACGATAAAGAGTATGTTCTTGGTATTGATCGATTTGCGCTGGGGCTTGCCACCGCGTTGGATCTCCATCGCGGCTTGCATCTGCGCCATCATATCGGTGGGGCTGAAGAGGTTGACCTCGGTCTCCTCCATTAGTTTGAGCAGGTTAATTTGCACGCCACGCCCGGACACATCGCGCCCGCCCGCACCGGCTTCGCTGGCGATTTTATCGATCTCATCCACAAAGATAATACCCTTCTCAGCCAGCTCGATATCGCCATCGGCTGCTTTCACCAGATCGCGCACCAGATCTTCCACATCAGAGCCGACGTAGCCAGTCTCGGAAAATTTCGTAGCGTCGGCCTTCACGAAGGGCACCCCGATCAGGCGCGCCACGTTTTTCATCAAGTAGGTTTTGCCCACACCCGTCGGCCCGAGGAAGAGCAGATTCTGCTTACTGTGCTCGGTGGCCTCGGTGCTTTTGCCCGCCAGCGTGGCGCGGACGTGGTTGTAGTGGTCGCAGATCGCTACCGAGAGCACCTTTTTGGCCTCGTCCTGGCGGATCACGAAGCGATTCAAATAATCGCGGATCTCCTTCGGTTTGAGGTGAAAATTGCGGATTTGCTCCAGAGTTTCCGCTCTTTTATCAGATTTCAGCTCGTCGCCCGCAGGCTGATTGGGCTGATCGGGCTCGCTCGCAAAGGGATCGCCCTCGGAAAAGCCGTGGGTCGAAACTTTGACGTTCGAGTCCTTAAATAAATCTTTCAGCTGGCGCTGAATTTCTTCAAATGGGTTGGGTGGTTCTTTATCACTCATATTTTTCTAGTTTGACAGTGTTTTCGCGATCCGAAGTATCGCAGCAACAGTAACTTTTGATTTTCATTTTCCGCAAGCCACCAAGTATATAACAGACGACTACAGGATGTCCAATAACCTTACAAAACGCGATATCGTTTTAGATATCTACGAAAAAACCGACTTTCCGCAAAAAGAAGTGCGAGAAACTGTGCAACTCACCCTCGATGCCATCGCCCAAGCGCTGAGCGAGGGGCGCAATGTCGAGCTACGCAACTTCGGCGTGTTCGAAGTGCAGATCCGCAAGTCGCGCATCGGGCGCAACCCGAACAAGCCGGAGACCGACGTCATCATTCCCAAGCGCGCAGTGATTAAGTTCAAAGCGGGCAAAGAGCTGAAAGCGAAACTCAAGGATATGGATGTCGATGCCGACTAGGGTGGCGCGTAACTGCTCCAATGCTCGAGCGCCTAGACCGTTGGGAGCGTAGCCGAAGTCGTGAGACTTTGGATGCTCAGCACATTGCCGCCAAGTCGTTCAAAGTCTCACGACTTCGGCTACGGCAGATTTTCCCCCAGATCACTTATTATTTTAAAACTCATTCATTATGCAGTTTGAAACGTTACCCGGTTTTCGGGAATTTTATCCCGAGGCTTGCGCCCGCAGAAATCACATTTTTGGTCGCTGGCGGCATGTCGCGCGCGCGTTTAATTTTCTAGAGTATGATGCGCCCGTGCTGGAGCCGCTCGAACTCTATATCGAAAAGTCTGGCGAAGAAATCGTCGGCCAGCTGTTTAATTTTGAAGACCGCGGTGGGCGCGCCGTTGCGCTGCGCCCAGAAATGACGCCCTCGCTGGCACGCCTGATCGCGGCCAGAGCCAACAGCCTCAAGCGTCCCGTCAAATGGTTTAATATCGGGGAGCACTACCGCTATGAGCGCCCACAAAAGGGGAGGCTGCGCGCCTTTTACCAGTTCAATGTCGACATTTTCGGCGAGCCCGGCCCCGCCGCCGATGCCGAGCTGATCGCGCTGTTGACTCAAGCGCTGCAAGCCTTCGGCCTCGGGGCAAACGATTTTAAAGTGCGCCTCAGCGACCGCGACTTATGGCTGCTGATGCTGGCAGCCGAAGGGCTCGACGAAGCTGGCAGTGCCACCGTGCTCGGCATCATTGACAAGCTAGAGCGCACCGATCGTGCCAAGACCATCGAGAAACTCGCCACCGTGCTCGGCGATACGGCCGAAGATTTCCTCGGGCGCATCGAAGAGGCCATCGCGATACGCGACTTCGATACGTTGCGCGCTTACATCGAAAATTTACCACTCGAAGGCGATCTCGCTGCGCAAGCCGCCGCGCGGATCGAGGAATGGTCGCAGCTGCTGCGCCATCTCGGCGCAGCCGGCGCGGGCGAGTTCATCCAGATCGATCTCGGGATCGTGCGCGGGCTCGCTTACTATACTGGGTTTGTATTTGAAGCCTTTGAGGCCAGCGGCGAAGGCCGCGCTTTGGCTGGGGGAGGGCGCTACGACGCGCTGGTTAAGAAACTAGGCGGCCCCGAAATGCCCGCAGTCGGTTTTGCAATGGGCGATGTCACCCTCGCCGACCTGCTCGATAGCAAGTCGCTGATGCCTGAATATATACAACGCCCCGAGTTTATCGCCATCATCGGCGGCGAGGACGAGCGCGACGCCGCGCTCGCCGACGCCGCGCAGTTGCGCGCGCTCGGCTATCAAGTCGAGTATCCGCTCAAAAACCAAGGCTTCGGCAAGCAGTTTAAAGCCGCCAATCAATCCAGTGCCCGCTTCGCCCTGATCTACGGCAGCGAAGAGCTAGCGCGCGGCGTCGTCAAAGTCCGCGACCTAGCCGCCGGCAACGAAGCCGAAATCCCTCGCGAGTATCTTCTACAGCAAGTTCCGGCTCTCCTCGAAACTGGAATCGAATGGTAGAAGCGACACTCCTGTCGCTTTAATGCGTCAGCGTTGGCCGCGTCCATTCAGTCTTGTCGATAGGCCGTAGAAGCGACACTCCTGTCGCTTTAATGCGTCAGCGTTGGCCGCGTCCATTCAGTCTTGTCGATAGGCCATAAAAGCGACAAGAGTGTCGCTTCTACACGCTTGCAATGAGTCGAAGTAGCCCTACTAATTCTATAATTAGTTCAAATTAGAAAGTTAAACCATGACCAAGCCCACACCTGCATTTCATTACCAAAAACAATTTCCGCTTGGGAAAGATAAGACGCAGTATCGTCTGCTGACTAAGGAGTTTGTCGAAACCGTCGATTTCGGTGGTGAGACGATGCTGAAAGTCGACCCACAGGCGCTGACTTATCTTGCTGAAACTGCGATGAAGGACATTTCCTTCAAGCTGCGCACGGAGCACTTGGAGAAAGTCGCCGCGATCCTCGACGATCCCGAGGCCACGGAAAACGACCGCACCATCGCGCTCACCATGTTGCGCAATGCCGAAGTGTCGGCGCACGGGGTGCTGCCCTTTTGTCAAGATACCGGCACCGCTATCATTCTTGGCAAAAAAGGCCAACGCGTGTGGACGGGTGGGGGCGACGAGGCCGCGCTCTCAAAGGGAATTTACAATACCTACACCAAGGAGAACCTGCGCTACTCGCAGATGGCACCGCTCTCCATGTATGAAGAGAAGAACACTGGAAGTAACTTGCCCGCGCAGATCGATCTGCTCGCTACCGACGGTGAGAGCTACGATTTTCTCTTCGTCGCCAAGGGTGGCGGCTCGGCTAACAAGACTTTCTTTTACCAAGAGACCAAGGCGCTGCTCAACCCCGCCAGCCTCGAGAGATTCTGTATCGAAAAAATGGGTACACTGGGCACTTCCGCCTGCCCGCCGTATCACATCGCCTTCGTGATCGGCGGCACCTCCGCCGAGACCTGCTTAAAGACGGTCAAGCTCGCTTCCACTAAATACTATGACGAATTGCCGACTGAGGGTAACGAGCACGGCCAAGCTTTTCGCGACACTAAACTAGAAGCCAAACTGCTCGAATTCACCCGTCATATGGGCTACGGCGCGCAGTTTGGCGGTAAATACTTTGCGCTTGATGTGCGCGTCGTCCGCTTGCCGCGCCACGGTGCCTCTTGCCCTGTCGCGCTCGGCGTCTCTTGCTCAGCCGACCGCAATGCCAAGGCGCGCATCGACAAAGACGGTGTCTGGCTGGAGCAACTTGAAGAAAACCCTGGCCGCTTCATCCCCGCTGAAGGCACCATCGCTAAGCCCAAAGATTCCGTCGCCATTAACTTGAATCGCCCGATGCAGGATGTTCTGGCCGAGCTGAGCCAATACCCCGTGGCTACACCACTCGCGCTGAGTGGCACCATCGTGGTGGCGCGCGACATCGCGCACGCCAAGATTCAGGAGCGCCTCGATCGCGGCGATGGCATGCCTGAGTATTTAAAAAACCACCCCGTCTATTATGCCGGCCCCGCTAAGACGCCTGCGGGCAAGCCCTCTGGCTCCTTCGGCCCCACCACGGCTGGGCGCATGGATAGCTACGTGCAACCTTTCCAAAAAGAGGGCGGCTCCATGATCATGCTAGCCAAGGGCAACCGCTCGCAGCAAGTCACCGATGCCTGTCAAGAGTTCGGCGGATTTTATCTCGGCTCCATCGGCGGGCCCGCCGCGCTACTGGCCGAGCATAATATCAAGAAAGTCGAGGTGTTGGAGTACCCCGAACTTGGGATGGAAGCCATCTGGAAGATCGAAGTCGAAGACTTCCCCGCTTACATCCTAGTCGACGATAAGGGCAACGATTTCTTCGCCGACGTGCGCACCGCTTGCTCGCAGTGCGCGCTGAGTGCGTATGAAAATGCCCGCTCTGAAATGACAAAGTAGAGATTCAGTTCGTTCAATCGAGTGATAGAATCCACTGGAAACTGAGTTGCTTAAGATTGCGATTTCTACTTGACTTCATACACATAAAAGTATTGTTTTTTGTGTATGAAAAGAACTAACATTGTCTTGGATGAATCGCTCGTCAGCGAAGGTTTGAGCTTAACTGGGCTGCCCAGTCAAAGGGCTTTGATCGACTTTGCTTTGCGTGAATTGGTCAAGCGCAAGCGCAGTAAGAACATGCTCAAGCACTTCGGCGAAGTGAAGTGGGAGGGCAACCTTGATGAAATGCGAGCCATGCGCTAGCGATGGTGCTTGTCGATACCAGTGTGTGGGCGGATTTTTTGAACGGCTTCGGCTCTCAGGAAGCTCTGGCCTTGAAGCAGTTGATCGAGGATGAAGTCGAAATTTTTACGACTGGGCTGATTTTGCAAGAAGTGCTTCAAGGGATTCGTGAAAAGCGTAAGCGCTCGGCGATCCGAGCCGATTTGGCTGAGTTTGTTTGTATCCAGCCGACCGTGGAGACGCACATTGAGGCAGCCGAAATATTTGCCAGTTGTCGTCAAAGGGGAATCACGGTGCGCAAAAGCATCGATTGCGTCATCGCACAACTAGCCTTGGAATACGATCTAGAAGTTCTGCAAAAAGATCGGGATTTTACGCAGATTGCTAAGGTGCTGCCCTTGCGTTTGTGGGGTGGCTAAAGTCCAGCAAGGCTGGCTTGCATTGCGGCTACTTTGACTCAAAGATAGTGTTTCTGATGGGAAAGCGAAAACCTAAAAAACGGAAGAACAAGCTGGCGCGTCCGCCTAAGCGCTCGACTGTGCCGACTGCGCCACAATGGGAGATACCGGAGATACCGGAGATGCCGGAGATGCCGGAGTTGCCTCCGGAATTTTATACGCCCGCCCAAGAAGGTGGGGAAGTGTATGCCGGCGATCTTGCGCGCAACCGCCGCGCCGAGAATGTTGCAGACGAAGAGGCCGACGCCGACGCCGTCGCGGAGCCTCCGCATAAGTTCGATGCGCCTTTGGTGCCTTTCTACACACCTCACGGTGAGGGCCCCTTTGGCGCGGTGGATCCTTTTCTGTATCGCTCGATCGGCTACCGTAAGTTTCGCGATGAGGTGACTGCGATCCGAGAATCGTTGCCCGATTCGTTGGAGCTCTTTGCGACTTATGATCTGGCCGAGTTGAAGCAACGCCGCTGGTTGACTCGCTACTGCATCAAGAAAGAGCAGGGGCAGATGCCGGATTGGCAGCAGGTGATCTTGGAGAAAGTGGGTTTCAATTGGGTGCGGGGACGCAAGTCTGTGCCCAAGCGCGCACGGGCTGCGCCGCGGGTCGACTTTGAGGCTGCTTGGACGCAGGCTTACCAAGCTGTGCACGCTGTCTGCGCCGGCGCGCCCGACGCTACGATGGCGATGGTGGCTCTGCTGCAAGCCGATGAGGTGCACTACGCTTGGCTGCGTAAGCAAGTCATGGCGATCCGTAATGATAAAATGAAATCTGGCCGCCGGGAGCGGCTGCAAGCCTTGCCTTTTGATTTCGAGGCCGTGCTGGCTGACCGCAGTTTTACGCAGTGGCGCAAGCGATTTAGGGCTTACATGGCGGGCGAATTAGAAAACGCTGAGTCTTGGGCGGGGGTGCAGTGCCGCGCCAAGCAAGCTGAGAAGTTATTGCCGTGGCGAATCGCGGTGTTAAATGCGGTGGATTTTGACTGGTCGATTGACTTTGCTTCAACTGGCTCGGGATGGGCAGGTAGTAGCGTGAATCAGGTGGAGCGAATGGAGGCGCGCTGGCGCGTGAAGCTGGAAGAGTATCTAGCGCTGGAAGCGCTGCATGGTAAGCCGCTTTCGACCCAGCTTGCGGAGGCTAAGCCGCTGCGGCCTTGGCTCTCACGGATGCGGCAGAAGTATAAAAAAGGGAACTTGCGGCCTGAACTGATCGCCGAGTTTGAGGCGAGGGGCTTCGTGTTTTCGGGCGTGGACTCGCGCCAGCAAATGTTGGATCGTAAATGGGATCGTTTATTTGCTAAACTTGAAAAGTTTAAAAAGCACTTCGGCCATGTGCGCGTGCCTTCTAGCTTCCATGATGATCCTGAGCTCGGCATTTGGGTGGTGCGCCAGCGCGAGCGGATGACCCATGGTGATCTCAAGGGGGAGAAGCTGGCTAGGTTTGAAGCGATCGGTATCGAGCGCTCGCGTGCGCACAGTCAGCGCAAGCACGCTAAAGTCCACATCTCGGTATGGCTTAAAACCTTTCGGCAGATCCGGGCGCTGCTTAAAAAGGAGCATGGGGGCCAGATGCCGCCGATCGGTCATTTTTCGGAGAAGCATCGGGCATGGTTTAAGCGGCAGCGCGATAAGATCCGCGCCGGTGAGCTAGAGGCGTGGCAACTCAAAGAGCTCGACGCCATCGGCTTTGACCCAGACAGCCTGCCAGAGCCACCACCGCAGGTGGACTGGGGCGACCGGATGGAACGGCTGCGCCGCTTCGCCGAGGAAAACGGCCACACGCGGGTGACTCGCTCCTGCCCCGATCGGAAGCTGGGCGCCTTCGTCGAACGGGTGCGGTTGCGCAAGCGCAAGGGAGAGCTCAGCGCGGAGCAGTTGCGTGAATTGCGTGAGCT
>Ga0222653_1000705_pt1 | contig 18577 bp, 17 predicted proteins | sample AntAcemetagen419_FD_179856 | JGI IMG/M metagenome (GOLD analysis project Ga0222653, IMG submission 179856) | Saline water microbial communities from Ace Lake, Antarctica - #419 | ecosystem: Environmental > Aquatic > Non-marine Saline and Alkaline > Saline | place: Antarctica: Ace Lake...
GATTAGAGTCATTCATGGTGGTCTCCCCGTCGGCGTCAACCGACGATTAATGCTTGAAATTGCGAGGGCCGATTATCGTCCCTCGGGAGACCACCTTTCAAGTTTCAACAATTTTTGGGACACTTCCTTGAGAATATGCGCCGGCGTTCGATCCGTTCCTGTTTTAAAGCCTGGCTTAAATAGGCGATCGCTTCTTCTTCAGTAGGCACGATGCACCATACTTTTTTTAGTCCGGAAATATTGAGGACTTCTTCTACCATCTCGCTGGTATTCAGAATGGCCGTTTTTCCACCTTGTTCATCGACCAGCTTCCAGACTTGAATCACAACTGCAACAAGCGAACTGCTGATATAAGTCAGTTTTGTTAAATCGATGATGGCCGAGGGACTTTTTTGATCTTTAAGTTCCAGCAGTAAAGAGTCACCCAGTGTTTCCAAATCATTCCATGCAGATTCATTTAACTCTGGAAGAAGTTGAACCTTGAGATGGTTGTTGACGGCTGTAATGTGGTAAGGAACTTCTTGGGTAGCCATAAACCAATCTCCAACTAATCTCGATGCATTCAGTATCTGAGGGCCCTGCATTAGCTCAATGTTTCATCATTGAATACTGGTTTGGTGTTACTGCTTTTAGAAAGCAATAAATCCCGAATACCATCCAAAATACCAATGCGGGGCGATTTTACCTATCTCAATTCGGACCAAAGTACAGGATTTAGTAAGTATTTCCAGCGAAACAAGTTTGCTTCATGGCAAGTTAAGAAATGCATCTAATTATCTTTAAGAGACCACCGTATACAGGGGTTCAATTGGCCACTTTTCAAGAGTGGATAAAAGTTGCCTGCGATGGTGAACCTTTCATAAATATCCAGAAACTCTCTGAATTTAATGTATGATTGAAAGTTGATGTTATGTCAAGTTTTCTGAAGGTAGCGATTATGTCTGCCAGCCAAGTTAGAAAGGTCAAACAGTTAAATACCAAGCAGTTAGCAGAAATTCAGTTTGACTATGGTTTTTAGGCGTATTTATAATTAGGAAATAACCGATTTCACAAAATAGGTTGTGTTTGCGCACAGGTTACCGGTAGTATTTTATATAACACGTCATCGCAAATTGAAGGATCCCTGCATAAAGGCTTATGTTTTAAGCCTCTTAAAATAAGAATAGCGATCAAAATGGTCTTATTCACCAGGGACTTTTAATGAAAATCACTTCTCAACCCGGAATGAAGTGAATAGATAATAATTAAAAGATAAAGCATAATAAATAATAGTCACAGCGCAGCTTAGTGTCTCTATCAAGACTCAGGAATGTATCAATGACCCGTTTCAGTAAAATCCTGTTAGTGCTAGTACTTTTTGCTAGTATCGCCTTTATGGGGTTTGCCGCAGTCAGTTCAGTGGGGGGCCCTAACTGGCCTAAAGAAGCGGATGCGATGACAGGCTATTTATTTGAGTATCAGCCTGGCGAGAAGCCCATGTGGTCTGTTAAGACCAGAAGAACCGGTGAGCAGATTTCAACATCTCCTGTTTTAGCAAAAGTCATTGTTGCTGCCCAAAAGAACAAGATTCAACAGCAAAATGAAAAGATCGATCTAGTGACTAAGTCGATTCCCCCTTTGCAACAAGCGATTAAAAGCTGGAAAAAGATTAACCAGGTGGATCGCGAAGCGATGGACTTCAGGGCGGTAGTCTTGAAAGAAAAGATTGCTGCACTAGACACTGAAATCACTCAGCTTGCTAATGAGGGGATCAAGACCAGCCAGCAAACCTTGGAAGTGAATCAGCAAGCATCTGAGCGTAGAGCTGATGTCTTTCGGCTGCAGGATCAGATAGATGAAATACGGAACGAGGAATACTTAGCTCAAGAACAGCAAAAAACTCTGCTCGACTATATTGCCAGGATCGAAGGTAAAGTACAGCGTCTTCAAAGGCAGAAAGAGTCATTGGAGAAAGCGGTTCAAGGAGCTGGTAATAACAACGTAGAGAAAACCTCTCAAAAGTGATTGATTCCGATAACATTGGTCGGGTGCAATCAAAATATACAACGCAAAAACTCGTCATTTAAAATAAGTATCAGGAGCGATTAGATGTCGTTTGTCGGCAAAATACTGGTCGTCGTTCAAGTTGTGCTCAGCATCTGTTTCATGGGCTTTGCAGGGGCTGTATATACAGCTCAACACAATTGGCGCGCAGAGAGTATGAAACTTAAGGAAAACGTTGCCAATCTGCAGAAAAACATGACTGGCTTAGAGTCTGAATACAGTAATTATAAAACTGAAACGACTCAGAAAATGAATGATGCACTCAGTGCCGCACAAACAGCCAAAGCTGCCAACGATGCGTTACAGGCACAGAATAAATCGTATCAGAATCAATTGGAAACGGTTCGCGCCGAAAGAGATACTTCGGTAGCCCAGGCTGAAACGACTGGCGAAGAAGCAAAGTTTCGGCGTCAAGAGTCGGGCAGGCAACGTGTTGTGAATAAAACCCTGCATGATACGGTAAATGATTTGCGAACAAAAATTAAAAATCTGGAAGATACAATTTTCACTCAGTCAATTCGGGAGAAAAACCTGGTTGCCAAGCACAATAAGGTGCTCGACGAACTTAAGTATTTAAATAAAATTGTTGCTAATCTTGGCATCGATCCCAAAGACCCCGCCATTGCCGGAATGCAATCGCCACCACCCGCCGTGGAAGGTTTGATTATCAATACGAAAAAAGATAAACGGAATGGAACAAAGTTTGTAGAGGTTTCCTTGGGAAGTGATGACGGGCTCAGCAAAGGGCACCAGTTATTTGTTTATCGCTTTGGTACTATAGAGAATGGGAATCGCCCAAAGTATCTGGGTAAAATTGAACTTGTCTATGTAGATCCTGATAAAGCTGTCGGGACAGTTATTGACGCCGCCAAAAATGGCGTGATTGAGAAAGGTGACCATGTCAACTCGAAGCTCTAAAACTAAAGGAAAAGCCGCCGCAGGAGAGTCGAGTGGCCCCGATATTTATGTAGGACTGCTTTTTGTTTCATTAGCTGCCATATTGTTAGGGATTCTATTCCTTGTCATGGAACTGAGCAGCTATAGCTGGGAGTTGGGTGGATAGATCCTTTCCCAATAATCTATAAATAAGAAAAAGCACTGTACCCGCTAAGGTACAGTGCTTTTTTATTAGATATTCAGTGAGGAGTTTCTGGGGCATTTCCTACAAGAGATGGTGTCGTCTCTGAACGAAAGAAATTAACCCTTGATATCAATTTCATAGCCTGCCGCTTTCCAGCCACTAAATCCGCCGTCCATCGAGATGACCTGTGTATAACCCATTTTTTGCAGATTGTCTGCTGCTAAAGCTGAACGAAATCCACCGCCACAGTAGAGAATTAAAAGCGTAGCAGTGTCCGGGATCATCCCCTCCACGTCTCTCTCAAGGATCCCCTTGCTGATATGCTTGGCCCCGGGGATTCTTCCCACACTAAACTCATGCTCCTCTCTCACGTCAATCAGGTGGAATTCTTCTCCTTGTTCTCTTCGTATTTTTACATCATGCACCGTACATTCGAGAACACGTGATTTTGCATCATCTACAATGTCCAGGAACAGTTTAGAATGATTTTTGGCCATAATTATTCTTTCTCGTAACAAGTGGTTTTCGTTTGCCTGAAACCATAAAATAGAATACCAGATTTCGATGTAGCAATTCTATCGAATGGGCCGGTGATGTCTGAGTTGTTTTAAGGTCAATATATTAGGAGGAAGCTAAAAACTCTTCCATCGCCTGGTTGACAAAATCAGGTGCTTCCATTGGTGCCATATGGCCAGCATCCGGTACTTCAAGATATTCTGCATGAGGTAATTGAGCAGACATGGTCTTCATGATGTTCGGAGGTGTTAAACGATCTTCACTCCCCACAATGAATAGAGTAGGGATTTGGATGTCAGATATTTCATCAGAGAAATCTTTTCGTTCTGCCATGCCGCGTTGACTGGCGGCAATTCCCTCGCGATCCGTCGATTCGATCATTTCAATCAGTCTTTTCGCAATTTCAGGATGATCGCGTTGCGTAGCTTCGCTAATGAGATTTGGAATCATAGATGCTGAAATCGATTCTGGCCCGTGGTTCAATACGAGGTCAGCCATTTTCAATCGATTGCTGATACCTTCTTCTGAATCTGAACCCGAACGTGTGTCACAAAGAATGAACGCGTGCAAGCGTTGTGGGAAATTTTTCCAGAATTCCCAGGCAATGTAGCCTCCCATTGAGAGGCCACAAAAAATAACGGGTTCCTCGATCTTTAACTGGGTTAAGAGCGTGTTCAGGTCATTGGCATGTTGTTCCATTGTAATCGTGCCCTGAGTGATTTCAGAAGCACCAAAACCGCGTAAGTCCGGGACGAGTACGGTAAATTTATTTTTAAACCGTTCCACCTGCGCTTGCCACATCTGATGGTTTAACGGGAATCCGTGCACAAAGAGCAGGGGAGGCCCTGAGCCGGCTACCAACACTTTCATGTTGATTCCATTCACAGACTGATCAATAAACTGGTGGCCCATCACGATTCCCTTTTAGCCCGGAGGTCACTTAATTCATCAGGAAAGTTAAACTTGGTTTGAACTACATTCTCGAATTATTTTACAGAGCCTCGTTTAAAGCCCGGCTGATACCTTGTTCTAAGGACTCCATTGGTTCCGAATCCACATTCCAGGCAACTTTTCCATCAGTGCCGATGACCCAGACTTGGGGTATCGTTTCAGCTTTAAACGCAATGAGTGATTCGTTAGCGCCATAACCGTTTGGCCAGGTAATGCCGGTTTCTTTCAGCCATTGCCGAATTTCAGGAAGTAGTTCCTCGCCGTCCGAAGTCAGTCCAATAAAGACCACATTCTGATCTTTAAATTTCTGGTACGTCTTGACGATATGTGGTGCTTGCTGACGGCAAGGCCCACACCAGGTTGCCCAGGCATCAACAACGATGACTTTCCCAGCCAAGCCGTGTTCCTGTAATGGGTCACCATTTACCCAGCCTGCTGCCTGGATTGGAGGGGCAGTCTCTCCTACCTTGAGAGCGGCACGATTCCCAGCCGCTTGTTGAGGGCCAGGCAGACTAAAGCCAAACCATGCGGAAAACATAATCGCACCGGCGATGACGAGCGCAAGAGCTAGTAGGAAATCCTGTTTAATACTTTTATTCGCCATAATCGCTCTTTCTGCAAAGAGGTTTATTTGAGAGTTATCATCACAAGTTGTAAAGTTCGTGGTATTTGTTTTGTAACTGATCAATTAAAGGTCCATGAGACAGAGCTTCTCCTGTTACCACTTCAACCAGACGATTTGCTCGATACAATTTGCCGCGTCGGTGAATGTTTTGGTTCAACCACTCTTTTAGTGGGGCAAAATCTCCGTTCGTGATGAGTTTGCTGATGTCTCCCAATTCTTTTTCTGCTGCGTTGAAAAATTGAGCAGCATACATGTTTCCCAGAGCATATGTGGGGAAATAGCCGATCAATCCGGCGCTCCAATGGACATCTTGCAGGCACCCATTGGCAGATGTTTCAGGGGCGATTCCGAAATACTCGACAAATTTTTCATTCCAGGCAGTTTCCAGATCAGCCGGCTTCAAGTCTCCCGAAATCAATGATTTTTCTAATTCAAAACGCAACATGATATGCAGGTTATAAGTAACTTCATCTGCTTCTACACGAATAAATGTAGGGCGCACATCATTAATTGCCCGATAAAAGTCTTCTTGATTTACACTTGCCAATGCTTCCGGGAACAGCTTCTGTGCAGGCTGATAAAAATGGTCCCAGAAAGCGCGACTCCGTCCAACCAGATTCTCCCACATCCTTGATTGTGATTCATGGATCCCAAGTGAGGTGGAACTGCCCATGGCAGTACCAAAATGCTCCTTACAAAGTCCTTGTTCATAAATTCCGTGCCCCGCTTCGTGAAGCGTCCCAAAGAAAGCACCGGGGAAATGGTGTTCATCATAACGCGTCGTTAATCGGCAATCTCCTGGTCCGAACCCACTGCAGAAAGGGTGGGCTGCAATATCTAACCGACCGGCTGCAAAATCAAATCCAATTGCCTCTGCAGCAGAAATACTGAACTCTCGTTGCTTCTCAACGGGGTACTTTCTTGTCAGGAGGGAGATATCAGGTGTGACCCCCGAATTTTTGATGGCTGAGACCAGAGAAACAAGCTCGTTACGCAGAGGGATAAAGGCCTGTTCTATCATTTCTGAAGTAGCCCCTGGTTCATATTCATCAAGCAACGCATCATAGGCATGATTTCCCTGATAGCCTATTGCAGAGGCCTGTTCGCGTTTGAGATCGATCATTTGTTCTAACCAGGGCAAAAAATCTTGAAACTGGTTATTTTTTCTGGCTTGCACCCAGGCATGCTGTGAAAGTGTGGCTACCCTTGAAAGTTCTTCGACCAATCGTCGTGGGAGTTTGGTAGCGCGGTCATATTCATGACGCGCTTCTCTAATATTAGCCATTTCAGGCGAAGCTTCACCTAAAGAAGTATTCGCTTCCAATTCAACGAGCAAATTTCCGATTTCAGGATTTGTGGCTTGCTCATGAACCATGCCTGCCAGCAATGCCAGCTGATTGGCTCGATGTTCGGCCCCTTCACGAGGAAGATAAGTCTGCTCATCCCATTCCAGAACCGCAGAGCAGGAACCTAGTAGAGCAGTTCTTTTGAGTCGTGTGACTAATTCTTCGTATGCTTTCGTCGAAGCATTCATCGGTTGATTCTTTCTTCAGAAATGAGGCTGATTGAAGTGTATTATTGAGCGAAATATTATTATTTTGGGAAGTGAAACTCTACCATGATGAGCGGCCAGGAATTCTTGAAAATGAATCAAGCAGATCAATGGCTCAATCGTTATGGTCGGCCTTTTTATTCCTGCACAGATTCATCATCGTAGCGTCCTCCCATTTGATAGAGAGGTAAAAAGCGATAATAAACTTCCAGGCAAAGAGTGCTTAAGGTTGTAGCGTAAAGGCGCCCTCCATATGGTCCCCATGGCGGACGCGGGTCCCAGCTTCCCGCATTTTCGCCGTGTGTAACTTGTTCAGAAATCAATAACTCGCGCAAGTCTTCATTCCACTCTCTCCAGGGATTACCACCATATTGATACATGGCTAAGGTACCATAATACCAGTAATAGAGGTTGTATTCTGAGCGGCGGGGAGGACGTTCTGAAATAAACTGAATGGCTTCCTTGCAGGAAGGGTTATCTCTTCTGATTCCCAGCATTTGCTTACAGAATAATGATTCAGCAGTCATAGCAGGCGTAGGAGGCGTAGATGGTTCAACCATGCGGTAAGTTGCTAGGCCGCTGTTCTTCCCAAGGCTTCTCTCTTTTAAAAACTTAACCATGAGTTGTTTTGTATCGGATGGAATTGGGATTCCTGCAATTTCTGCACTTTTAAGAGCCATCAACTGCCATCCAAACATACTCATATCACTTTTCTGGCCTTTGACGTACCGCCAACCACCATCATAGGGATTCTGATTTTCTACAATATAGGAGACTGCGCGTGCTATCGCTTCGCGGAGCTTTGGATTTGATTTGGGATCGTTTTGTAGTCCATAGGCTTCAGCCAGGGAGTAGGTTGCCATCGCATGTGAATACATACGGGCATAATGAGTTGCATTACCGCCGAGGAATCCATCGGGCTTTTGTTGATCAGTCATCCATTGGGTGGCACGATTTAAGTTTTCTGAATATTGTCCCTCATCCTGAGTGTAGCCTGCACCCAGAAATGCCAGAATTGCCAGAGCTGTCAAACCTGCATCAGCTTGGGCTCCTGCATTACGCCGATCAATTCCCTGTTCATCAATTCTGACCTTTCCCGCACCAAAGCGATCAGCATTCCAGAATCCGGCTTGTTCTTGGTGGCTTGCCAACCACTTTAGGCTGGCTTCTACAGCCCTTTCAGATTCTTCTGTACCACCAAAGCGTTGCGCAATTTCTTTGCGTTTTGAGAGGTTTCTTAATCGATACGTTGCCGGGATATTCGCTTTTGTACGATTTGAAACAGCATTAAAATTAGGGCGAAAGGCATCAGGCTGGGGCCCTTGCCGATTGATGGTAAGCGGAAGCGCGCTTCTCTCTGCCATGAAGCGTTCTGAATTTGGATTTGCTTTTCCGGCTGGTGTCTGTGGTGAGGATCGCTGAATCGCTCCCTCCGACACAGAATGCGTAGTTCGGGACTTTCTTCTGGTAAAACGTGGCTCAGTAGGCGCGACGTTAGTATTTTCAGGAGTCGGGTTTCCCGCCTCAACTCCCGTTGTTTCTATTTTGAGATTTGAAGGGGCAGGCCCTGTCCTTTTTCGTATCATATTGTCCCGGGCATTGCGTTCCAATGTGGATTTAGGATCCGGTTGCGCACTCAGCGCCAGAGTTTTCTGTTCGTTGCTAAATGAGGGTTGTATTCGATCTACGGAGCCGAGCGTCGATTGCCGTTCAATATTCTGGTTTGCTTGTCCTGAACGAATCATTTTACTGCGGGCATTCGATGTCGAGGGAACAGAGACTTCGGTTCGCGATTCGGCAGTTGTGTCGGTGATTTCCAGGGGAGCCTGTGACTGAATGCGCTTTTGGCTCACACTTTGAACATTAACTTTAGAGGGGGTAATCGGTAGATCCGTTTTAGAGACGATATCCGGCGTGGGCATCTCGGAGATTTTCTGAGGTTGTTCTTTTTTAGGGGGGGCCACCAATGGGGCGAACTCTGGCCTGGTCAAATCAATGCGAGACAATTCCTGTTTTTCAGGGTTGGAAAGTTTTTCCCAAACAGGTGTATTTCCGGTCTGCTTGTTTTCAATGGTTTCAGTGCTCTCAGCCAGGATTTGTTTAATTTCAATTTGTTCTTGATCTGGTTGCGTTTCGGCTAGTGATTTTGGTGCATAGTCAGGCCAGAAAGTCACAGCACCCAAACTCAATGATAGATGAACGATAATGGAAAAGAGGAGCGCTTTTGACGAAGCGTTGCTGTCTCCCCAGCGTGTCACCAGCATCGATAAGAGATGGATTGATGCGAAAATCGCTGCTAAGATTAATACGCCCCACAGTATCTGGTCGAACGAAATATCTCGCCCTGCCAGAATTTTTTCTATCAGATTGTGAAGTCGGTTATTCATGCTACTTATTCGTCACCCAAACGATTGGCCAAAGAGACAGAGCGTATCTTAACACGGTGACAAATCTCTAAAATATTCATCACGTGCTGATAGGGGCCTGTTGCATCACCTCTGATCACAACAGACTGACCTGGAAAATTTTGCCTTGCTACTTCCAAACTGGTTTCTAATTCTGACAAACTTTTCATTTCCCCATTTACAGAGATCTCACCGTCTTTTTGCACATTCACAATAATATCATCTGGCAGATTTGTGAGTGGCTTCGCGTCTGTCACGGTTGGTAACTTGATATCGTATTGGCGTTCCATCTCCGTAAATTGCGTACCAACCATAAAAAAAATAATTAGTAAAAACACAATATCAATCATTGGTGTTAAATCGAGCTTTGGCTCTTCGACAGTACCCGTTTTTAACGGCATGAATATTTTCCTGAAATGAGCAACGGTACCCCTTTTAAACGCATTGTTGTACTTTTAGCGTTACCTGACTAATTATTATACTGTATTCGAAGTTTCGTATCTGTTTCAACAGGTGAATCTTATGTAGACGCCGACTATATTTAGATACATTATATCACTATCCAGTCCAGTGACTGTCGATTTTAATTGCAATTTCATCTAGCCTGATTGGGGTTAGCGATCCATATTTTATGATGCCCCTAAGACCCAATTGAATAATTCCGTCAAAAGTTGTTTAAATATCCGATGTTAAGTAAAGTGACATCCAGAACCGTTGAGCAAACCTCTCCCGCCAGCATTTCGTGCTCGGGTACAGACGCTCATTGTATCAGTCGCTTTGGAGAATTTCTTCAAAAGATAGGGTTGCTCACCAATTCAATGAGTCTCGACGCGCCTTTTGTGGGAATAATTTGGCTTTGGTGTTTTTCTTTTTTATATCCGAGTAACATCGAGTTCCATCATTATCTCATTTTATTTAGTGTGACCTGGCTAGCCTACTCTGGCGATCGCTTGCTGGATAGTATTCGAATGCCCGCAATTCATGGTAAGGTTCCTCGTCATCTTTTTGCGACGATGTATTTTAAGCCTCTGGTATGTACATGGGGACTGGTTGCTGTTTTTTCAATTCTGTACCTCTTCCATGCATTGGAGATGATCGAAATTGCGTGGGGATTCTGTTTGCTCGTGATGTTGTCGATTTATTTTCTAGCTTGTTTTTATTTTCCGCGTCAAGCAAGAGGATTTCTTCCCAGGGAATTATTGGTGGGGCTGTTTTTTTCCTCTGCAACCCATTTTTTTGTTCTGATTCAAATCAGGCATTGGAGTTTCTACTCTGTCTGGACTTATATCTGTTTTTTGAGTTTATGCAGTTTGAACTGCCTTTCAATTTCCCGCTGGGAACATTTATCAGATAAGCAGACAGGAGAAGTTACTTTTTTTACAACGAACCCAGAACAAATTCATCGATTCCAGTATGTACTATCAGGCTTTATCTGCTTGCAAGTTATTGCCTGCTGTTTTGTTAGCTCTATGTATTTGATTCCCGTCTTCGAGATGTCTGTGCTGTCGAGCGCTCTCTTACTGCTCATCCTTGATCGCAGTGCACTTAGCCCTCAGTTAAAACCCGTTTTAGCCGATTTTGCCTTATTTACTCCGTGTATGTTTTTGAGTTTGGTGTAATGAACTTCAATCGAGTGGCACCTTATTTTAGACGGTTAGAAAATATTGTCTTTAAGAATCAAATGCAACGTTGTAGAACAGCCCACCTTGATGTTTTACCATCTGTGAAAAAAGCTGCCTTAGTCGGAGAAGGAGATGGGCAATTTTTAATCGAATTCCTCAGTCAATGTGACTGCGAACAAGTCCATTACATTGACTCCAGTCAGGCAATGCTGGAACTTGCTCGAAAGCGGGTGCAGGAATGTTCCTGGGATGCGTTAAGCCGTGTCAAATTTTACCATCTCGATTTAACAATAGAAGCGATGCCTGATCAGGATTATGATTTGGTTGTTACAAATTTCTTTTTGGATGTGTTTAGAGAACAGTCGCTCGATGAATGTATTTCCAAACTCGCAGCTTCATGTAAAAGAAACGCTATTTGGCTCTACGCTGATTTTCAGATTTCGGGCGGACGACTTCAGCGAATCAGAGCAATGGTTTGGATGAAGGTGATGTATACATTTTTTAGGATAGTGGCTCAAATTCAAGCCCAAAGCCTGATAGATCCATCTACGATTCTCGAAGGACACGAGTTTAAATTAATAGCGATGGCAGAGTTTGGGCGAGGTTTAATGCGATCAGAGTTAAGGCAACGAGATTAATTCTTGACAATATGATTTTCGCTTTACTCAGATAATTTCTTGAGAAAAGAAAAATCGATAGTACAAACTAACAGAAAAATAAGCTGGAAGAAGGAAGCAAGCCCCTCGATATGTGTATCTGTCACTTCCACATGATGATCTTCCAGTTTTCTCATAATCCAATACAGTAAAAGTGCAGCAACAAAAAGTGCTGGTGCCAAATAACTGAATGCTGCCCACGTTCCAAGTAAAAGCAATGGGATGAAGCATAGACTGCCATAACCTAATTGTTTCTTAGATAAAGGACGGTTGGGATTCATCCACCTGGCGGCTTCATCGTGTGAGGCAGCAAAGCTGATGGAAAAGGGAATAATCCATGTTCCTAAAGAAATAGAAATCAGAATCAGAATACAGGGAGTGAAAATCGAATTGGAATCAGAAAGCAGGTGATAAAAAAAACTTATCCGTAGTAACATAAAAACAATGGTCAGAACAAAAATATTACCAGATGCAGAAGAGGAGTTTTGAGAGACTAGAAACGCTCGACATTGAGGGATCGACTCAGGGACAAACGTGCGAAGAAACACTAACTCGAGTGAGCCAACGAGTAGAACAGCAATTTCTAATGGCCAGATAAACTGTGTGATAGCTAGCAATAAGGTCAATGACAAGGCCAAGCTGATCCCGGCCAACGGCAAAAAAGAAGTACTTCTTTTTTCAATCTTTTCTTTTCGATCTGCTTGAAGATGTAAGAAAGTAATCCGGAAGTAGCGTTGTACTGCTATAAAATAGGCAACAATATAATCGACCCAATCGGTTTCATTCTGATCTGTAGAATCAGGTTTGTTAAATAAGGGGTCGTCTCCCAGGGGCCTTGAAGAATTCATGATAAGGTCAATTTATCCTCGGCATTGATGAGGCTTTTCTTAGAGAAAGAATTCATTCTTTCCCGATTATCTATGGCACATCGCGCAAGAACAAGGCCCTCTATTTATGAGGGCCTTGAATTTGCATCAACTCTAATTTGCACTTACTTCGTTGCGTAACGTAAATCCATCAACATTTGTGTGATACGTAAAGCCGTTTCCTGTAGTTGATATTTCTCGCGAGTTTCACATCGGGAAATTTTATCGTGTACTTGAAACCAGCTTTCGAAGAGTTCGGAGCTTTTTGTGCGGACGAGTACCATCGAAGTAGGACGTACCATAACGAGTCGATGGAGTTCGTGAGCAATGGAAGAGAAATCACGAATGGAATCTTGTGTTGACCGTCTAAAAGAAGGTGATTCAGTTGCCAGCCACTGTTCAGCGACAATAGAAAGCTGCGCACTTTGAGCTTCAAGTGAAACCACGAGTTTCGCGATATCAATACTTTCTGACGGTTGCTCTATGCGAAGTGAAATCCGTAAGGCATTGATTGAATCATCGACTTTATCCAGCAATTGTAGCGCTGCAGGACTTTCCACTGTATGAAACAAAGCTGAGAATTCTTTCCATGATTGCTCAATATATGAAAAGGATGTGATCAGTTCACTGGTAGGATCATTATGGTTGACTGTATCAATCAGGTTTTCCACAGTGCCATAAAATTCGTCAGAAGTTGAGATATAATTCGCAGGAGGCAAGCTGATTAAAAGACGAAGCGTCGCTCTGCGGAAAAATTCATCAACGTCCCGTTTTAAGGCCTCAGTTAAATGTGCAATTTCCTGAAAGTTGGCTCCATCCTGAGGTAACCACAGAAGTTCTTGAATGGACCGGTCCTGCTGGACTACACGTTGGACTCCACGACTTAAGATACGGTTATTGAATGGCCGCAGACGAGTTGCAAAAGAATTCCATGAGTCGCGAAAAGCCAGATATTCGCGTTTAATGGAATCATAATTCTGTTGGTCGATAATCAGGTTAGAAACCTGAACCATTCTTTGTTCAACCAGTTGTCCTTCTCTCACCAGTTCAAATCTTTGAGGCTCGCGTGAGAGTTCAATTTCAATTTCTTCGACTAAAATACTCAATGAATTGGTAATCGCTGAAGTTTGCCTTAAGAGTTCAGTCCGCTTGAGTTGTGGGCCAGTTTGAAGTAAGTCGCCCAACTTGCGATCGTATTCATTCATACTTAGGATCAGTTGTTTGGATTCTCGGTCCAAACCACGTACTTGCTCCAATTGATGAGATACAACTCTCCACAATTGGTCAATTTCACCATATTCTGCTGCAATTAAATTTAGGTCGCTATTACGGCGAACTTTGTCTGCAAGTATTGATGAACGTGCTCTTACTTTCAGGACATCAGCAATATACTCACGAACTCCAGGAACTTGATACATCATTCTGTTGAGTTGACTGGCTAGCGCAGAGCTATCGCTGGAGAATTTTTCAATCGCGTCTCTCACTTCGCTGATGTTGTGACTTGAACTGTTCAATTGAGGGGTAGGGGGAAGAGCTAAACCTGAAGGTTTATATTCACGGTCCCGAGTAGCTAATTCAGATTTTTCCAACAAGCGAAGTAAATCATTCACTAATTTGCTGTTAGTGTCGTTGGGAGATTGTGCTTGGATACTTGTGTTGAAGCAAGTAGTTACTAGCCCAAAAATCAAAAGTGTAATGACGACTTTGGGATGAGAGGGCGATAGACCCTTACGATTTTTGTAATGACAAATGGTGTGGAGGGAGCGGGAATACATTCACACAATCCTTTCTCGTGAATTCTACGGCTTGATTAACCAGGGTCTTCCATGACGATCACTCTGTCGAGAACAGCTTGAACATCAAACTATGATTAGTACTTTTGGCCCGTTTGATAGCTAACGCGTTTTTGTAATCTGATAGAAGAAGGGGAGCGATACTGCTTTGAAAGCAGCCTCCACTTGTGAATTCATCATATCAGGCGGCGAAGTTTACAGGTTTTGCAAATTACGTCAAGACCATGCTTGCGGTCATTTCATCCAGATTGACTTTCAGAAAAGTCTGTTATCGAAATGAATAACACAGGGCTCGAAAAAGCTGCGAATGATTCTTGCTGTGGAGCTGCGGCGTTGGCGCGGAGTTGCTGGATTGCGTTGAGATTGCCGGTTTTTAGGTGGCGTTGGCTCTTTTATGTGTAATCATAAAATGGACGAATGATAGTTTGATCCTTTGTAAATATGGGGCCGTTAATGAGGATGTTGTCAATGTTACACGCATTCAATCGATTTCTGGTGAGCAGAAATAATTATGGCAATAGTGAAAGTCAATGTTATATAGAGAGATGCGTCAATTTATCATTTTGTTAACAACTATTGGCACAGTGAATGCTAAGTATCTGTTTTAGCCACTTAACAATAACTAAATGACATCAATATGATTCGATTTATAGAGATATTGATAGTCAGCAACTACAGGAGATTATGAGATGTTAGTTTTAACTCGAAAACGAGATGAAGTAATTCAAATTGGTGACAATATTGTGATCAAAATTCTGAAAACCGGTAAGGGGGCTATCAAAATCGGCATCGATGCTCCAGGAGACATACGAGTCATTCGTGGCGAATTGCTTGAAGAAGAAAATACACCAGAATCGATTGATTCTGGGGCTTCACCTCAAATTGACCAAGCGTTGAGCGCTCAGTGTGCTTAATAAAGTGAACTGGAACGGGGCATAATACGTGAGCCGTTAATATTATTCATTCATTAGTTTCCGCTAAGCCATCACAGAGGAAGTTGATAGGCCGGACTTAATAGTCGCCAAGCGACTTATCTCGGAGGGGATCATGAACCGATCACAATTTAATTTCAGTCAAAACGAAACCATTAATTCAGCTCGTCTATTTGTATGGGGAATGGTCATACTGATGACCGCTATTTTCTTGTCTGGATGTACCACTCTTTCTCATGCAGCAGAGTACGATTCTTATCGAGAAGACTTTGATCGTTCCGATAATAATCGGTCTTTCAATCGAAACTTTGATCATTCGGTTGATGATCTTGTACCACCTTCCTATTCAAAAGATCGTCGATACCAGAGTCGACGTCCCGTAAGAGGGGATTCACAATCAGAAGATTTTGAATCAAAATTGAAAAGGTTATTGTCTGGGGCCGATCAACAGTATGATCGCTCTCGTGATCGAAATGAAAGCGATGCCAGGGAAAAACGCTATTCGTCACCAAGACGCCCATCACGCGATTCTTTTGAAGACGATCATGACAATCAGAAATTAAGAGAATTGATTCGGGAATTACGTGAGAGAAGCCAACCTCAGTATGATCGGGATCGTTACGAAACAGAATTTCCCAAGCAATATCCGGTAGATCCCAACCAGGAACTAAAAAATAAACTGTCCCGACGATATTCCAGCCCCTCGGTTGTGGGAACTCTCAAGAATCTGGATCCTCAACGAGCTTATGCATTCTATCTGGAAGTAAATCGGATGATTGACTCGCGCCATGTTCAACCTCCTTCCTATGATGTACGTACTAAAAAATCTTTAAACAACCTGATTATTGCAGTGGAAAATCCGGCGTTTCTTAGCACCAATCGTGTCTCAGCATCACCTGAACGTATTAGAATGGCACAGCAAAGTTGGCAACAAATGATAGACCAAAATTCTGCTCGCACTTCACAGGAAGCGGTGTCAGTTTTGCGTCAGGCAGCAGATGTCGCTGGTAGCCAGCTTCAAATGCCAGCGACGGGCGTGATTTGTGAATTTGTCTATGGCTCCCTGGATGCGCTCGACAAACACTCTCGATTTGAATTTACACCCAGTGCGTCTGGTCCTCGAGTCGACGTGGGGGACAGTAGTATCGTGGGGGTTGGGGTACAATTAAAAACGCACCGTGATGGGGCTGTCATCCTACGTACGATCAATGGTGGCTCTGCACAGAAAGCAGGGCTGCAACGCGGAGACGTAATTGTAGGAGTAAATCAACGAACATTAACAGGACTTTCTCTCGATGAAGTTGCAAATTTGATCACGGGGCCTGCTGGTTCAACAATTTCTCTAGATGTTCGCAGGGGAAGCAGGAGTGCCAAAGTGAATCTAAGTCGTCTATCCATTCGTATCACAAATATCAGTGAAGTGAAAATGGTTGATGCAGAACAAAAAATTGGGTTGATCCGCCTGGAGAAGTTTGGAGAGGGTTCTGTCCAGGAATTGGATCAGGCTTTGTGGAACCTGCATCGGCAGGGTATGAAATCTCTCGTCTTTGACTTGCGTGGAAATCCGGGAGGCTTATTAACTGAAGCAATTGCCGTCTCAAATCGGTTTGTTCCTTCTGGTCAAATAGTATCTACCCGAGGACGTAACCAAAGCGACAATTCAGTTGAGTCTGCAACTCATGAACAAACTTGGAAACTACCTCTTGTTGTGTTAGTTGATGGTGATAGTGCCAGTGCCAGCGAAATCTTTGCGGCTGCGATCCAAGAGAATCGCCGAGGCCTGATTGTTGGTAGGAAAACTTATGGTAAGGGAACCGTCCAAACGCATTTTCCATTGCAATCTGTTTCTGGAACGTTTTGGCTAACGACTGCTAAGTTTTATTCCCCGACGGGCAGAGAAATGGCAGGTGAAGGTGTGAATCCCGATGTTCTCGTCAAAATGTCCGAGCGTGAATTAGAAGAAATTGACCCTCTTGATCGGGATCTGGAAGCAGGCGTCAATGCGATATTAAGCCAAAAACCTGGAGAGCTCGTAAACAATTTGCCATCACGGCAGCAGGGAACCCCAGTACGGTTTCAGTTTTCAGGTTGAAATAAACTCCTTAGCTAATCAAGTTTAAGCTTGTTCCTGATAAAATTAAGACTCTTGTTTTCGTGTCAGATTCGATTAAAGCAGTGTGCTTTTCCGGTTGCCCCGGGGGTCGAGACTGGTATGATACGAGAGTCTTTTTTTGATTAACCAAGGGGTGTCAGAATCATCAATATAAAGGGCATAACCTTGCCCAGCTAGTTGTATTCTCAAGATTTAAAATGAAATGTGTCATAAGCCAGGATATCAATGCTGGCGCCGATCTAATTCGAAATGGTGAGCTTGTTGCATTTGCAACGGAGACCGTTTATGGCCTTGGAGCAAATGCACTGGACCCTGAAGCAGTTGCTCAGATATTCGAAGTAAAGCAGAGACCGCACTTTGATCCGTTGATAGTCCATATTTCTAGTGTCAATCAGCTTGATCAACTTACATTTGGATTATCAAAACAGGCAGCAAAACTTGCAGAACAGTTTTGGCCTGGGCCGTTAACACTGGTACTTCCCAAAAAAGATATTGTACCTGATCTAGTCACCTCGGGTTTAGACTCTGTTGCGATTCGTATCCCTGCTCACCCCATTGCCAGACAATTATTAGAAGCGGTGGAATTGCCAATTGCGGCTCCCAGTGCGAATAAATTTGGTTGTCTCAGTCCGACTCATGCTGAGCATGTGGCTGAGCAACTGGGAAGCGAAATAAAACTAATATTAGATGGGGGAGCATGCACAGTAGGTGTTGAGTCGACTGTCGTTCAATGCCTTGGCGAACTTCCTGTATTACTCAGGCCGGGAGGAATTTCGCTTGAAGAAATAGAATCATGCATCGGGCAGGTTCGTCTTGCAGAGATTGAAGATCACGCAGAAGCAAATTCTCCTCTCAGTCCCGGTATGTTACCAAGACATTATGCCCCGCGTACTCGATTATTTCTTGTCAATAATCGAGATGAAGTACCAGCAAAAGGTCTAAATGGACTTCTAAGTTTATATCCGCTTGAAGAAACATTTTTAAAGGGGCATCAATTTTCTGCTCAGGAGATTCTATCTCCCACGGGAGATTTAAAAATCGCCGCTGGAAGATTGTTTACAGCTTTGCGAAATCTTGATGCAGCAGGAATTGATAATATTGTAGCGCTGCGGATGCCAGAAAAAGGGTTAGGAAGAACCATCAATAACCGTCTGGAACGCGCTGCTGTGTCATGATCAAAGAGGAGAATTCACACCTTGACGAAACTCTGTGATGCTCTGATGAATCGCGGCAAATAATTGGGTACGGTTTATTGGTTTCGTCGCATAATGGTTGCAGCCTGCAGCAATACATTCTTCACGAGCGCCACTCATTGTATGGGCTCAATACTGTTCGGCACGGAATTTGCGCACTGTCGTATGTTAGTCTAGAATACTGCCATTACGACAGGAATCAACATGGCCAGAAAAAACAGCAAGCCCA
>Ga0222653_1000709_pt1 | contig 18546 bp, 19 predicted proteins | sample AntAcemetagen419_FD_179856 | JGI IMG/M metagenome (GOLD analysis project Ga0222653, IMG submission 179856) | Saline water microbial communities from Ace Lake, Antarctica - #419 | ecosystem: Environmental > Aquatic > Non-marine Saline and Alkaline > Saline | place: Antarctica: Ace Lake...
CCACAACGCACTCTCCATTCGTAATCTGTTCCTGGCTGTAGAGCGCTGAACGGAATGTTAAAACCGCTTGCACCTGCTCCTCCAATAATTTGAGAACCAAGAGTTGCACCACCTGCCAATCGAACTTGAATCTGACATCCAATTTGATTCGGAGCAGGAGACCAAGCAATAGAAGCTGCGCCACCTGTCAATGTAGTTGAAAGACTTTCTTCATCTACAGCAGGGAATGGATTGCTGCAGTTGTTATTTTCCTCACATTCTAAGCTGATTGTGAATAGTTCGCCTCCAGGATTCCAGTTGAATACTCGAACGTAGTAGGTACCAGCCGCTGGGGTGTCTAGCGTTATTGATTCACCTGAAAATGTTCCACCAGTGAAGTTTGAGTCAGCACAAGCCACTTCGGTAAGGGCGCCACATTCACCTGAATAAACGAACATTACAGCATCCATCAAAGAACTTGAAGTAGCCGCATTGGTATCAACGACTACAGTGTAGCTAGAAGAACCATCTGTTGAGAATGCATACCATGCATCTTCTGGCTCAGCTGTTTCAAAATCGTTGCAAATATTGTTCAAGCCAGCAGTAGCTGTCGTTCCAACAGTCGTTCCATCCACACTTTCACCACATACAAGCAAAAAAGAAATGTCTTCGCAATTGTCGTTGGCAATGGGAACAAATCCTCCTGAACAACTGCAATCGTCTTGAATAGTAGAACCTATAGTAGCTGGGTTTCCATCATCACAAGCATCACCAATATTTCCATTGGGACATACTGCATCACAAGAAGTACATTGAACTTGCGTGGTAACACAAATCTCAGCTTGAGCGCAGGCACCGTCAAGATTCCAGTGTGGGTATAAATCAGCACCACTTGCACCTGAGACAGTAAGAGGCGAAGCACCTTGAGCAACAATTGCACCGTCATAAGAACCACTTCTTACAGTAATGTAACCCCCTCCAACGATTGTGAACTCAAGATCTGAACCTGGAGTAGCACCTGTAACAGTAGAATATTCAGTCATGAAAGAACAACCAGCAATGGTAACAAGATCAGAACCCGTAAGAGCTAAATCGGCAGCACCAAAAGAAGCTACGTTTAGGCAGTCTCCAGTAGGTAGAACACCTGCACAAACACAATCAAGACCAATGACATCACCTACAGTAGCTGGGTCAAGGTCATTGCAAGCATCACCGAAGTTGCCTTCTGGGCAATCAGAAGCGCAAGAAACGCACTGTACATTAGATGTAACGCAAAAACCTGAACTAGTGGCACAAGTACCGTCAGCACTCCAGTGTGGGTATAAATCAGCACCTGAAGTACCGATAACTGTAGCCGACCCAAGTCCTTGGGCAACAACAGGTCCACTAGAACTACCTTCTCTTACAGTGACATATCCTCCACCTGGAAGACTAAACTGTACGTCCTCTCCAGCAGGAACCCCTGTAACCATCGAGTATTCTTCTAGGTAATTACATGTATTGATCGTGGTAAGAGCGCTACCTGCAGCACTCATGTCTATCGCAGAACTTGGCCATTGAGCTGTGTTTTCGCAGCCTTGAGCTTTTGTCTCAGTCGTTAGAAATGCGCCAAATACGATAGCGCAACAGACCGTGAGCATTTTAGTGAAATACATCTTCATAATAATTGTTTTTGGTAAGTAAGATTGGTCGATACTAGACGGCTGGCTCTCCGTGTTTTTTTGGGTTTCTATGAACTGGTTAGAGAAATCCCAATGCTCTAAGCTACTTGTTAGTTACTGAAATTACAAGTAGATACTAAACGCAGCTATCGGCTTATGCTATGTTAGAATACAAAAAGTCGTCTGCATTCTTCCGAATTCAATTGTCAATCGTTCGTTTCTTGGTTTGATTTTTCTCAGAGGTGTTCTCGATGCAATTTTCTCCTTCGTTGAAAATAATTCTAGCTGACAAGCATATTGAATTTGATAGAAGGTCAAAAAAGGAGTTTGTTTCCACCCCATCCAAAAGGGCTGGTTTTATTTAGAAACAATAAGCCCTCTTCTCTCAGTAGAAGGGAGTGTTCTAGTTGCGAAACCTTGAACGTTGTGTTTTGCAGGAAAGTCTCTCCAGTCCTGCCTTGGGGAAATGGTTGCCAATAAAGTAAATACTCTCTACGGAAACAGCTACAGGTAAAACCCTGAGATTTTTAAGGTTTTTCCCTGAGAAAAAAAGGGGGGGGGGTACCCCCAAGGAGTTTAAGCCACTTTAGTTTGATGGCATAAACTAGGGAACGAAAGATATGACAGGGTCTGGAAATCTTTGATCTTCTAAAAAGAAAAACCCCCTCTACTCTCAGCAGAAGGGGCTTTATTCCTATGAAGAATAGAGAGTAATACCTACGGGAAAGTCTCACGGTTCCCGTTGATTAGTTTTGGTACTTTCAAAGGTCTTTTAAATGTTTCAGAAATTCATCACTGAATTCAGGGATTTTGCTTGAGGGGAGATTTTGAGTTGAGAGGGACATTATAAATCCTCGCAGTTATGCTCATTCTTGCCAACGCGGGTTTAAAAGAAGAGCTCAATTGGCTATTTATGGGAAGAGCAAGAGCCTTTAGGAGGGATGAGATGTAGCAATCGCAGAGCGTGCAATACAAAGTAAAATCTTGGTGTATCATCTTTGTTTCGTAGCTCCTTCATACACAGTCATAGGGAGTGTAGATTAAACCAGCCACTCAAAGCGAGGAAAACCGTGAGTAAACACACTATACTGTACACGTAGCTTTGAGCTTTGTATTTTAATCCTGTTTTTCACGGTTTTCGCGAAAACCTAATTTCTAAAGGCCTTGGTGCCATTGAGTGGTCCGCCAGTTGATGGGCTTAGATCAGTTCAAACGGGGCTAAATTAAAACGTAGCTTCGGCAAAACGTTGTCATCAATTAAAGGCGCAATAATTACCAAAAGAAACCACTCATGCAGAAGATATTCTCGATAATCGTAATCCTAATAGCTGTGTCAAATGTTATCTACAGTTTTTTTAGTCCCAGTGACACCAACAGCATACTCACCATTGAAATGGATATCTGGATATACAGACTGATCTGGTCCATTCTGGCTGGATTCCTGATTTTTGGATTCATCAAGCAGTACAAGGGCGTATCAGAATCTAAGGATTCGGACAGTACTCAGTAGTGATAGGGAAGTATTTAGAAGAGGTCTGATCATATGATTTCCTTCGGGGCTAGACGGGGCAGGGTGCTTAAAAGGCTTAATCTCCTTTCTCTAATGCTCTCGGCGTCCTCTCTGATAGCAAGGGATCATCTGCGTGTTCAAAAAAAGTCTTTGTTTGTCCCTTTTTCTGTGTGCTCTGTGCCATTGAGCTTTGTACTTTGAAATCGGCTCTGGATTGAGTTTTGTTCTTGAAACCCCAATCCAAGCGCTCATTCCTTTTGCCTAAATTTAGTGAACCCAATTCAACTCCTTATGACGCGATTTTTCTTCTTCTCTTTAGCCATTGTGCTAGGCGCATGCAGCTCATCCTCGAAGAACGCCAGCGACTTGGGTGTGGTAAATCTAGAAGTGCAAGGAGCTCCCGAAGCAGTTGACGCGTTTAATACTGGGCTTCTGCTTCTCCATAGTTTTGAATACGAGGATGCCCGCGAATCCTTTCGAACAGCCATAGCGATGGATTCTACTATGGCGATGGCCTATTGGGGTGAAGCGATGACGTTTAACCACCCCATCTGGCATAGGCAAAACCCCGACAGTGCCCGAGCAAGTATGAGTCGCCGTGCTATAGCGGGTGCTGAGCCCGATTCTGAATTGGAGGCTGATTTCTTGGAGTCCTTGGAGACCTTGTACGAGGAAGAACTGGAAAAGGAAGTCCGAGATGCAGCTTATTCGGAATTTTACGCTTTGATGTCTCATCGCTATCCGAAAAATCACGAGGTGCAATCTTTTTATGCGCTAGCTCTGTTGGGATCGGTGCAAGATGGACGAGATGTGGAAGTGTATGGTGAAGCGGGAAAAATTGCTGCGCAAATCGTAAAAGAGAACCCACAACATCCTGGGGCCTTGCATTACATGATTCATGCGTATGATGATCCCGATCATGCGACACTGGCCATGGAGGCTGCCCAAACCTATGCACAAGTCGCGCCCTCAGCGAGCCACGCTCTGCACATGCCCTCGCATATATTTGTGGCGCAAGGCATGTGGGATGCCGTCATTTATTCGAATATAGATTCTTATCAAGCCAGTGTCGACAGGATGGTGGCCAAAGGGTTAGACAACGATGCACGCGGCTACCACGCGTATCATTGGCTTCAATATGGATACCTTCAGAAAGGCGAATTTGAAAAGGCAGCAGCAATGATCGATAGCCTTCAGATATACTCATTGACTACACCTTCCGAAAGAGGGCGATCGCATTTGATCCGTTTGCAGGGAACCTATTTATCAGAGACAGGAGCTTGGGATGGTCCTTATGCCGAAATTGAAGTGGACGCGTCTGATCTCAATCTCACCATTAAAGCCACACAATATTTTGTAAAGGCCATGAGGTCGTATTCAAGTGATAATTTAGACTCCTTGAACTCAACGAGAGATTTGCTGGAGGCCTTGATTCGAAGGGAATCCCTTTTTGCTGACACCTTAGATTTCAAAATCTGTATACCCAATGACTTAAGCACTGCTCGGCCGAGTGATATTGCCGCAGCTAAGGCCATCTTGTATCAAATCTATGCATTGGGTTTTATGCTTTCTGGCGAAGATAATTTGGCAGAAGAGTTCTTGGTGAAATCTACGGAATTGGAAGATTCAGTTGATTATAGTTTCGGTCCTCCTTCCATTCAAAAGCCCACGCATGAGCTTTACGCCGATTGGCTGCTTTCTAAACAACGGTATGAAGATGCGTTGGTTCAATTCGGGAGGGTACTCAAACGCGCCCCAGGCAGAAGGCTGCCTACACTTGGAAAGCAGGAGGCGAGTGTTGGCATGGCTGAGAGCCAAAAAGCAACGCTATAAGCCATGTCATTTACTTGGCAACGTGTCCTCTTTGGATGATTGTATTCAGATCCTACTTCCGTCATCTCTTTCTTACGTCTAGCTTCTCTATCCGCTTCAGGCATCGAGTCAATGAGTTGCACGGGTTTTTTTAATCCGTTTCAAGCATTGTCTGATAGGAATGAGATCACTATCGGAATCGGAATCACCAGCAGTGCTCCCGACGTCATAAACATTGGCATGCTGATTTCTCAGCCCACTAAAAAAAGAGAACGGTTTATTCCACAAACTCCTAAGTGTTGACCAGTGACCATACTATAGCTGAGGAGCGGGTCAACCTTTGATAACAATTAAAAGAATCAAAAACTGCACGCTGATTAAGACTGATTGACTCCTGCAATAATTTTAAACGATGTTCTGTTTCATCCCATCCCCCTTATGACTTCATTGTGTTAGTCACCCATTTCTTGCTACTTTCGACAGCAGAATAGAAAGCCTCAAAAGAAGTTTTCTTTTCGAAAGAGTTAAATGCAACAAGTAGACTAGCATACACCACATGGAATCAACTGAGCTTAAAAACATTATTGAAGGTATTCCCAAAGCGGAACTTCACTTGCACATCGAAGGGAGCTTTGAACCCGAACTGATGTTCGAAATAGCCAATAGAAATAATATTGCCTTGGAGTATGATTCCATCGAATCATTAAAGAAAGCCTACAAGTTTAATAACCTCCAAGAATTTCTAGACATCTACTACGCAGGCGCTCAAGTACTGCTATATGAGCAAGATTTTTACGATTTGACATGGGCTTACCTCACCAAAGTGTACAGCCAGAATGTGGTTCATGTGGAGGTGTTTTTCGATCCACAAACACATACCGATCGAGGGGTAGGGTTTGATGTCGTCATCAATGGCATTTATAAAGCGCTGGAAAGAGGCAAGCAAGAATTAAACATTTCCTACAAACTCATCATGTCTTACTTGCGGCACCTGAGTGAAGAAGCAGCATTCAAAACACTTGAATCGTCGCTGCCCTTCAAGGATTGGATTGACGGCGTGGGGTTAGACTCATCTGAGATGGGCAATCCTCCTAGCAAGTTTGTTAAGGTGTTTGAGGCATCAGCCAACCACGGCTATAAATTGGTAGCTCATGCAGGAGAAGAAGGCCCAGTAGAGTATATCTGGGAAGCACTCGATCTTTTGAAAGTAGTAAGAATCGATCATGGAAACCGCTGTTTGGATGACGATGCCTTAGTCGAAAGACTGGTGAAAGAACAAATTCCTTTAACCCTTTGCCCGACCAGTAATTTAGAATTAAAGGTCATTCAAAAAATGGAGGATCATCCCGTTGCCATCATGCTCGAAAAGGGAATATTGGCCACCATTCACTCCGACGATCCAGCCTATTTTGGAGGCTATATGAATGAGAATTATTACGAAACGGCCAAAGGCCTGAACTTAAGTAAAGAGCAATTGATGCAATTGGCCATCAATGCTTTTTACGCCAGTTGGCTGAGCCCTGATGCCAAGGCTAGGCACATTTCTCATGTGAAAAGCTATTTTAGTCTATTCAATTAGTAACCCGCTAATGGGGAGCAAAATAAAATACAAATGGAGCAAAATACCATATGACCAATAATGATGTATTAAGACGTATTCGTTACCTACTTGATTTGAACGATCCCAAAGTCATTGCGCTTTTTAAATTGGCCAATTTCGATGTCAAGAGAGAGCAAGTGAGCAATTGGTTAAAAAAAGATGACGATCCTTTATTCAGAGAGATTGGAGACAAAGAGTTGGCCATTTTCCTCAATGGTTTGATCCTTGAAAAACGAGGAAAAAGAGACGGGCCGACACCACCGCCTGAAGATCCCTTGAGTAACAATATGATTTTTCGGAAACTGAAAATCGCGCTAAACTTGAAAACAGAAGACATTATAGACCTCTTCGCTTTGATCGATAAACAGATCTCCAAGAATGAGCTGAGCGCATTCTTCCGCAATCCTGATCACAAGTCCTACCGACATTGCATGGATCAGTACCTAAGGAATTTTCTCAATGGCTTGCAAACACAATACAAGGGCAAGTCGGGCGAATAATCTTTGGGTAGCTGCTGCCAAGAAGATTATTGCTGAGTGACACACCACTCATACGAGTTTAGACTTGCCATGCAGTTCACCCCGATTTTATCTACTTTCGAAAACTGAAAGGAAGATCTCCATTAGCCGTGAGGCACATAAGGGTGGGGTGCGCTACAAACGCCTTCCCTACAGGCTTTGTCCGAATAATATGCCCAATGGCCATCCAGTGGCGGAAATGTAAAAACCTAACTTTGAAACTGCAGTAATTCATGTCTTTAGAAAAAAAGAATCAAGAAAAAGCAAGGCTACATATTCGCAACAAGAACCGCGAGCGGTATGACTTGAGCAGCTTGATTAAAGCTACTCCTGAATTGAAGGATCATGTGGTGCCCAACAAGCATGGAGTAGAGTCGGTTGACTTTTCAAATCCAATTGCTGTGAGGCTTTTAAACACGGCCATACTTAAGCATTATTACGGTATTGAGAACTGGGAGTTTCCCGCAGAGAACTTATGTCCTCCTATACCTGGAAGGGCCGATTACATTCACCACATGGCTGATTTATTGACCGAAAGCAATTTTGGCAAGATCCCAAAGGGCGATAAAGTCATTGGTCTTGATATTGGCCTAGGGGCCAGTTGCATCTACCCGATCATTGGACTTACAGAATACGGCTGGACCTTTATTGGATCTGATACCGATCCAAAATCAATTGCCGCAGCGCAGCACATCGTCGATTCCAACGCATCACTAAAAGGGCGGATTGAATGCCGATTACAGGAAGATTCAAAAGACATTTTTTACGGCATACTAGACAGAGAGCACAAAATTGATTTTAGTATGAGTAATCCTCCTTTTCACTCTTCTAGAGAAGAAGCTCAAGAAGGATCGCGAAGGAAAATCAAGAACCTAACTGGGGAGAAGACAGAAAACCCAGAACGCAATTTTGCGGGAATCAATAGCGAGCTGATCTATGCTGGTGGGGAATATCGGTTTATCCAGAATATCATCAGAGAAAGCAGAAAGTACGCTAGTAACTGTTTCTGGTTTTCAACCTTGGTCTCGAAACAATCCAATCTCAAAAAGATTCACGGTCTTTTGGAAAAAACAGATGCCATTCAGATCAGAACGATACCGATGGGTACGGGGAATAAATCGAGCCGAATTGTAGCTTGGTCATTCCTTTCTAAGAATGAGCGATTGGATTGGAGAGATGCGAGATGGAAAATACAAGAAAAAAAGGCGGTAGCTGAATCCTAGATTACTGAAAAGACTCAATAATTAAAAAGAATGGGATTTAATATTGTACTAATGGAACCAGAGATTCCGATGAATACAGGAAATATCGGTCGGCTTAGTTTGGCCTCTGGTTCAAAATTACACTTGGTAAAACCATTCGGATTTGAGCTGGATGATAAAAGAGTGAAAAGAGCTGGGCTGGATTATTGGCAGCACATCGACCTCACTGTTTACGAAAGTGTAGATGAATTTTTCTCCATTAATAAAGGCAAAGACTTTGCCTTCTTATCCAGCCATGGCGTTCAAGATTACTGCTCCATTGACTACCAGGACGACCTGTTTTTGATTTTCGGAAAAGAGTCGGTTGGCTTGCCAAAAGAGATGGTGACTGAAAACGCGTCTTTGGTCTATAATATTCCTCTTTACAGCCCGCACATTCGCAGCTTGAACTTAGCCAATGCCGTTGCTATCGTGGTTTATGAGGGCATACGTAGTTTAAAAGAGTAGTTGGGGCAAGGCCGAGGCGCTTCAGAATAGGCTGCATCTTTTTGCATGAATTACTTGTTCGAATCACCGCGGTTCTATTCCGAAAGCTGGTCAGTCACCCATTTCAGACCTGATCTGGTGTTCATTTGCGCAGGTTTTACAAATCGTTTTCATTGTTTTACATTCTGTTCTCCTTTATGGGTGCTGAATAGAAGACATTTACGAAGAATTGCAAATGATTCAAGCCATTTCACCATCAGGAGTCCCAAAAAAGAATAGCTATGCCCAACGTAAAATCATTCATGTCCCTCGCAATGATGAGTTTCATTTTCATGACCGCATGCAGTCAAAATGAAGGTGTAGACGATCAGATAGAAGCCACCCCAGACGAGCCACAAATCGCAGAGTCAAGTTATAATGAGCTGCATCCTTACGGCGGCTGGTATTGCCCCGATAATTTACGGGGATTTCCACCCATCGATATTCAGGACTTAGATAAAATAGCAGTGGTGGCCGACCGCTTGCCCACTCAAGAGGAAACAAGAAACGGGACTTCACTCATGTACTTCGACACGACAGAAATTCCCAGTGCCAGACCTCTGGATATGAACCTGCCCAGAGTTGCTAGGATACATTCCAGCCACAATGATATGAATGAGCTGATCATCATTATTCAGGCGGTAGTCGCTGGCAGCGATACGGTAGTGGGCTTTCGCTATCCCAATGGTGGAAACGGAACTGCCTGGTATGGCGAAGTCACTTTTCTTTCGGACAAAGAAGTTGAAGAAATCGGGCCAGCGCCATTTGTGCACGAACAATTGGACGTAAGCGCTTCCAAAGCTGAAATCTGGAAGGCCTTTACCACCACCACCTACGCAAAGGATATAGCCAAGAAGTTTGGCGAGGAGGCCTTTTTTAAATCGGAATGGACCGATGAATCACAGGTTCATTTAGTCTATGAATATAACGGTGTAGTGGCCTCGGGAGTAGTGGCCACTATTTGGGGAACTCTTTACATGCACATCGATTATGACTACAACGGCTTCATCTTTTCCGAAAAATGGATGGCCATGGAGCAAGAAGACGGCACGGTAGAACTGCACGTGGTCATGGGCCCTTATCCCGATGACTATGGCTTGCAAGCAGCAGCCTGGAAAACTTGGATTGAAGGCATAAAGGAGTCGAGCGAGCAGGAGTGATGCTAGGTGCAATTACTCTAACCTCAATACTTCCTTTACCGAGTCTCGATTTTAGGGCTTTAGCTCTTGTATTTCCGCTGTCGTTCGAGAATGGGTACATCATTGGCACTCATATCTCTGACCTGCATTAGACCCTCTTTGTCAAATTCCCAGTGTTCGTTTCCATGGGTTCGGAACCATTGACCAGTGTCGGCATTTCGCCACTCATACTCAAACCGCACCGAGATGTGATTGTCGGTGTAGGCCCACAATTCCTTCATCAATCGATAATCAAGTTCTCTGTCCCACTTACCTTTTAGAAATTCTTTGATGGCTTCTCTTCCAACCAAAAGCTTGTCCCTGTTTCTCCATTTGGATTGGGGAGTGTAAGCAGATGATACCCTTTCTGGATCTCTGCTATTCCAAGCGTCTTCTGCTGCTTGAACTTTTGCTTTGGCCGTTTCAAGCGTGAACGGAGGGATTAGTTGCTGTATCATGGTTTATCAATTAATGAATCTACTCGGGAAGATTTCCCGAGTAGATGAGTTCTATTTATTTCAAATTCGCATTGGTAAATGCTTGCCTCATTTCTACGGTCTGGTATACATGACTGGATACAAATCGGAAGTTGGTCTGTGCTGCTTCATTTCCATCTAGTCCGGGCAGTATGGCTGACGCAGTTGCATCGCCTACTACAGCCACTTCAAAACCGTCTTCCAGTAGTTCCCTCAAGTGCGACTCAACACAAAGATTTCCCGACATTCCTGCAAGAATCACCTTGTCAATTTTCTGCTTTCTTAGCTGCAGACTCAAGTCATTTTGTTCTGGTCCGTATATTTTGTGTGGCCCAGAAACGGTTACATAATCCTGCTCTATGTATTGCTTGTATCTGTCAAGGAAGTCAGCTCCAGATCCTTCAAACCCTTCCTTATTCAGCTGGTCACCCCTCTCAAACATATTGATATTGTGCATGAGCATTTCCAGCGACCCTTCAAATTCCCAGGTGTGATCGTGCTTGTAATAGTAGTGTGGGGATACAAAAACGGGTATTCCGAATTCCTTCCCCAATTTGAATAGGGTCTCTAGGTTATCAACGGTGCCATTTTTGGTTACACTTTCTCCTACCACTCCCCATGTCACCCCATCTGGACTCAAAAAGTCATTCTGCGGATCTGTGATCACAATGGCTGTTGTTCCATCTATGACGAAACCAGGATCAGGCAATTGAGCAAATAAGTTCGTCAAGCCAAACACGCCTAACACTGTGGCAAAAGCTATTTTTTTAGTAATCGTTTTCATGATTGTAGTATTTAAGTTTTGTTATTTAATCGGATTCAGTAAGAGGCTTATTGCACCTTGTTTTTCTTGAGGAAGTTGTCGATGTAAGCGGCTATTTCATCTCCTTTTTCTTCCAGAGCGAAGTGTCCTGTGTTCAATAAGTGGAATTCCACGTTCTTCAAATCTCGCTTGTAAGGGTGAGCACCTTCAGCAGGAAAAATATAATCGTTCTTTCCCCATACGATCAATGTAGGTGGCTGATAGGTTCTGAAGTATTCCTGCCACTCAGGATAGAGGGGCACGTTGGTTCGGTAGCTGTAAAACATCGCCAATTGGATCTCATTATTTTCTGGGCGTGTCAAATGCTGCAAATCTAGATTCCAATTGTCAGGACTGATTTTAAGGGTGTCTTTTACACCGTGTGTGTACTGCCATTTCAAGCCAGCAGGAGAATGAAATCCTTCCAATGGCTTTCCGTTTTCTAGGGTATACTCGTTCCAGTATTTTTTGATGGGAACCCAAAAGTCACGCAGGCCTTCATCGTAGGCATTGCCATTTTGGACAATCAAAGATTCTATTCTTTCGGGATACTTAGCCGCAATGCGGTAGCCGATCGGTGCACCATAGTCCATGAGATAGATACTGAAAGTTTCCACCTCAAGCTCATCAAGAAAGCCATCCACAATATGGGCCATATTGTCAAAGCTGTAGTCAAATTCAGCCATCGGGGGTTGCTCACTTCTTCCAAATCCTGGATAGTCAGGAGCCAGCAATCGATAGTCATCCGACAAGTCCTCCATTAGATTTCGGAACATGTGCGACGAGGTAGGGTAGCCGTGAAGCAGCAGAATGACGGGAGCATCGGCAGCGCCAGCTTCTCTATAGAATATCTCTATTCCATCTACTTCTACTGTTTTGTAAAGGGTAGCATTTTGAGCCGTCACATCATTGGTTGTGAATAGCAGGCCAGCAATTGCTGCGAGGGTTAATACAGCGTTTCTAAGCCGTAGGTTTTTAAGCATTTTCATTGGGTTATTTATTTGATTGTTGGTTTTTAAATTCCTTGTGTTTCAAGGATATCTTCTCTCTTCTTGGCAAGAGCAGTGCCAAACATTTTAAAAGTATAGCAATCAATCTATTAAGAGATATTATTGAATTTAAGTGTGCCAATATGTTGGCATTACGCCAAAATATTGGCACATTGAGAGCGTATGTCGGAAGCAAAAAAGAAAAAGGGCCTAACTGCTGTAAAAACAGAGTTAATTTATTTGCAAAAACAGCACGAGCTCATTCTGCAATCGGCTGGTGTGGGCATCTATGGTTTAGATGAGAATGGTCACACCACCTTTGCCAATCCCGAGGCAATTAGAATGGTGGGATATAGTCTGGCCGAAATGATTGGGAAATCACAACATGAACTCATTCACCACTCAAGTCAAGATGGTCTGCCACTTCCCGTTAAGGAGTGTTTCATTTATGCGGCTATCAAGGATGGTGAAATACATCATGTGGAGGATGAGTTTTTTTGGAGGAAAGATGGTTCCTGCTTTCCAGTAGAGTATTCCAGTACGCCGATCAGAGACGAATCTGGAGAATTGAAAGGGGCCGTTGTTTCTTTTAGAGACATCACCCGACGCAGGGGAGCCGAAGAGGGCTTAGTCTTTGCGCTCAAGGAGCTCAAAGAGTTAAAAGATAAGTTGGAGCTTGAGAACAAGTACCTGCAGCAAGAGATCAAGCTGGAGCACAATTTCGAAGAGATCATAAGCCAGAGCAAGGCTTTCAGGAAAATTTTGAATCAGCTGGAGCAGGTAGCCATTACCGATGCCACTGTCCTCATACTAGGAGAATCGGGTACTGGCAAAGAATTGATTGCCCGGGCTGTGCATAACGTAAGCAATCGAAAAGACCGGACCTTGGTCAAGTTGAATTGTGCAGCATTGCCAGCCTCTCTGATTGAAAGTGAACTCTTTGGGCATGAAAAAGGGGCGTTTACTGGTGCGCTGGCAAAAAAACTGGGTCGATTTGAACTGGCCGACGGAGGAACAATTTTTCTGGATGAGATTGGCGAAATGCCCTTGGAACTTCAGCCCAAGCTGCTGCGCGTCATACAGGAAGGGGAGTTTGAGCGTTTGGGCGACACGGTAACTAGAAAAGTGGATGTAAGAATAATAGCGGCCACCAATAGAAATATAGAAGAAGAGGTGGAGAATGGTAAATTCCGCGAAGACCTTTACTACCGCCTCAATGTATTTCCACTGGTGATCCCTCCATTGCGCGAACGCATAGAGGATATCCCCCTCCTTGCGGGCCATTTTCTGCGCAAGTACACTGCTGCGTTTGGCAAGACTATAGATTCCATCAGCAAGTCATCGACAGATGCGCTATCGACCTATTCCTGGCCTGGCAATGTGCGCGAGCTGGAGAATGTAGTGGAGCGAGCAGTCATAACCAGCACAGGCAGAAAGCTTGACCTAAGGGACTCCATCCCAGCAAAAAAGACCTCAAAAAAAGAAGGGTTCATTACACTTGAAGAGAGCGAGCGAAGATTGATCACCAAAACACTGGAAAAAACAAACTGGAGAGTCAGTGGCGAAAGAGGAGCGGCAAAACTTCTGGGAATCAAAAGAACAACTTTGGAAGCCAGAATGAAGAAATTGAATATTGAACGAGAGTAGTTTGTGATGGATCACTGTCTTGGTCACTTCAACCTGAGCACTTCTTTTACTGATTTCCGATACGATTGGCCAATCGGAATCTTCGTATTCGCTAGCTCAATCATATTGCCGCTTATCGCTTGAATCTTTGGTATAGCGGCTATGTACGATTTGTGCACACGCAAGAAATCATTTAGCGGAAGCGCCTCCTCAATATTGGAGAGGCGCTCCAAGGTCAGAATCACCTCGCCTTGATAGTGAATCTTGCAATACTGTCCGTAGCCTTCCACGTAATCAATGCCATCAAAGCGCAGCTGGTGGTGCTTCTTATCTCCCTTAATAAAAAAGGCTTCCGTCTTTTCTTCCTCTTTTTCTGGCGGTAGCCGTTTCTTCTTGACCCGCTGTATGGCGCTATAAAACCGATCCATGCTGTAAGGTTTTAGCAAGTAGTCAGCCACGTCGAGGTCAAAGCTCTCCACGGCATACTCTTCATAGGCCGAGGAAATGATCACCTCGGGCTTTTCTTTCAAGAGCTTAAGCATGGAGATGCCCGTGATCTTGGGCATGTTGATGTCTAGAAAGATGAGATCAACGTTGTTTCTCTCCAGCCATTCTATAGCATCGATCGCATTGTAGCATTGATGGGCCAATTCCAAAAAATCAAACTCCTTGGCATAATTGAGAATGACGTCGTGCGAAAGGGGTTCATCATCAACTATGAGGTAGGTCATCTGTTTTTTCAATTATAAGCGAGACATCGAAGATGCCATTTTCATCGGTAATGGTCAAGGTGTGGCTGTTGGGATAAGTCAAGGCCAGTCTGCGCTTCAAGTTGGCCAGCCCTAGGCCTTCTTCTTCGCTTGCGCGAATGGCTTTTTCGTAGCGGTTTTTCAACTTAAACGTCAGCCGCCGCTTTTCCAGCTGCAAGGCGCAATGAATGCTTCCTCCCTTTACCATGGAGTCTGTGCCATGCTTGAATGCATTCTCTAGCAAATTGATGAAGAGCAATGGAGCGACCGAGGTCGAAGGGTCATCCACTTGAGATTCGAAATGGACTTCAGCTTTGGCGCCCAGCCGCATCTTTTGAATTTCAAAATAGCATTCTAGGTAGTCCTCCTCTTCTTGGATGCTTACAGATGGTTTGCTCGCATCGTAGATGACATAGCGCATCAGCTCCGAAAGCTTCAAAATTGCCTCGGGCGCTTTCGCTGAATTTGTGAGGGTGAGGGAGTACAGATTATTCAGCGTATTGAAAAAGAAGTGAGGATTGATTTGGTCTTTCAAGCTGTCGAGCTCCGTTCTCAGATTCACACTCTCCAACTTATCTATTTTGCTCTGCTGGTCAAACCAGCCCAGCGATAGGTAAAAAGGCATGGAAAGCAAATAGACCATCAAAAGGGCATACACCATCGTGAAAAACCCAGGAATGAGCATTTCTTGTTCGGAGTCCCCAAACATGAGCCACAGATCATTTTGATCTATAAAATTGGAATGAAAGACCAGAATCGTTGCGGATACCAGGATGGTGGCACCCACATAAAGCGCATACTTGCCATACGTCCCTTTCTTGAGAAAGCGAGGAGCCAGAAAATACCAATTCACGTTGAGTAGGATCATGAAAGGCAAGCAAACCCATAAAATCTCATAAAGCGGTGTTCTTTCCATTCCATCCAGCATGCGCCGTGTCTGAATGGGAGCAGTTGCCAAAATAAGGGTCCCCCAAACAAGGGCTTGAGCACTGATTAAAAGATATCGGATGTGTTTTTTAGTGATTTTCATAAGGACGAAGGAAGGGCACCATTCCGCTTTTGAAAAGTTTACTGATCAAACTCGGTCAAAAGTATCACCAATCTTGTGCAATTGCGAATGAATGGAATAGGAGCATTAAAATGGCTATTCATGGTGGATATCTGTATGTTTATTAAAGGAGCTTGTATAAAATTAAAGATCGTTTCAGCTCACTTGTCAGTCAAAATAGCTGCTTTACAGTGACTTTAACCTACTGATCTTTCAATTGTCTTGGTCAAATCCCCAATTATTTTTACTTTCGAAAGTAGAAAGAAGAGAGATCAGTTTTGCAGGGAGGGAATGCAACAGCAAGAAAATGAGACTATGCAAACGATACTAGGTTCTGGAGGAACCATTGGAGTGGAACTGGCGCGAATACTTCCGCAATACACCGACAAGGTGAGGCTGGTAAGCCGAAGACCTCAAAAAGTGATAGGCAATGAAGAACTGGTTTCCGCCGACCTTACCAAACCCGCTGATGCCATGAAAGCGGTGGAGGGCTCAACGGTGGCATACCTCACCGTCGGTCTTCCTTACTTTGCCAAAGTATGGGAAAAAGATTGGCCTGTGATAATGTCCAATGTCATTACAGCATGCGAGCAGCACCATTGCAATTTGGTATTCTTTGACAACATCTATATGTACGACCCAAAGTACCTCGATCAGATGGATGAAAACACGCCCATGAACCCCGCCAGCAGAAAAGGGAAGGTGCGCGCATTGATTGCTGAGATGATGATGGGAGAAGTAGCCAAGGGAAGATTAACGGCCTTGATTGCACGATCTGCTGATTTTTATGGCCCGGGCATACAAAACAGCGGAATGGTGCGCGAATTGGTATTTAAGAAAATCGCCGCTGGCGAGAAGGCCAATTGGATGTGTTCCTTTCAATACAAGCATTCGGCTACGTATACACCCGATGCTGCGAAAGCCACCGCGCTGCTAGGCAATACCGACGATGCGTACAACCAGGTGTGGCACCTGCCAACTGCCGCCGCTCCCCCCACGGGAAAGGAGTGGATTGAGCTGATAGCAGATGAGATGAACCTCATGCCAGAAACGCAATTGGCACCCAAGTTCCTCGTGCGCATCATGGGTCTCTTCATGCCCCTTATGAGAGAAATGGTGGAGATGCTCTATCAGTACGATCGCCATTATGTATTCATTAGCAAAAAGTTTGAAGATCGATTTGACATGAAGCCAACTCCATATTTGGAAGGCATAAAACAAGTAGTTCAAAGGGATTACAAGTGAATGTGACCGCCTCGAGAGGGGAGCGGTGCGCCATGACAGGCTGGGCGAAACGACACCAATTAATAAAGCGAATACAGAGACTCTTGTAAATCACGACGCTACCTATCGAGTAAAATAGCCAAGTTGTTATCTACCATAACGATAAATAATTATCTTTGCCGTTCAATCAATGAACTAATATTATGAGTCAAGGAACAGTAAAGTTTTTCAACAACGCAAAAGGATTCGGTTTTATCACTCCAGAAGATGGTGGTAAAGATGCATTTGTACACCAGTCTGCACTATCAGAAGATATCAGAGAAGGTGATAAAGTAAGCTACGACCTAGAGGAAGGCGAAAAAGGACTGAATGCAGTAAACGTTAAGGTACTTTAATCATCCCTTTTTAATTTATTTGTAATGGAAAAGCCTGTCATTGTTGACAGGCTTTTTTTTGTGGCGTTAATCAAGCGCTGCATGAAATGGGCTTCTCAGGGTTTACTAACCAGAGAATATCGGTAGGTTAGCCAACACTATTTTTAAAAACGATGACCACAATAGTTGGAGCAGGTTTATCAGGTCTTTTGACGGCTTTCCGCCTCAAAGCTGCGGGCATTCCGTTTAGGGTTCTGGAGGCCAGGGCTAGAGTTGGGGGAAGAATCCACACCGTATGGAGTCAGGACGGCGCGCCCCTAGAAATGGGCGCAACTTGGTTTAGCGATCAGCACATGCACCTCAAAGCCCTCTTGGACGAATTGGAAATAGACTGCTTTGAGCAGTATATGGAAGGTACGGCATTCTTTCAGCCTTTCTCTACTTCGCCTGCCGAGGCTATTCAGATGCCCAGTCAGCCGCCGAGCTACAGAATCTCGGGGGGCACATCTCATCTCATCAACACCTTGTACCAAAAACTGGATGAAAGCGAAGTCTTGCTCAATCAAACAGTCAGGGAAATCCGTTTCGACGGTCATACCGTTCAGGTTATTGCCCAAGAGGTTTTTGAAAGCAGCAGGGTTGTCTTGTCGCTGCCTCCAAAACTGTGGGCCAAGAACATCTTGTTTGAGCCGCCACTGCCCAGCAACTTGGTGGACACGGCGCGGCAAACCCAAACTTGGATGGAGGACTCCATAAAAGTGGCCTTGACGTACAAGGAACCCTTTTGGCAACAAGAAAATCTATCGGGAACGCTCTTTAGCAATGCGGGCCCCATCAGCGAATTGTACGACCACTCCAACCACGAAAGATCCAAGTACGCACTGGGTGGTTTCGTCAATGCTTCCTTTCAGCAGCTGGGCATTGCCGAAAGGCGCATGAGCGTGATGCAGCAGCTCAAAAATGTGTTTGGTGCAAAAGCAGCAGCCTTTGTGGACTACGAGGAATGCGTTTGGAGCAGGGAAGAGAGCACCTTTGCGGCATCTGACGTGGCGCTTTATCCGCATCAAAACAATGGCAACCCCATTTTTCGCGAGGCCTACTGCAACGAAAAGCTGCTGGTATCGAGCGCCGAGTCGGCACTGGCGCACCCGGGCTATATGGACGGAGCGGTAAGTGCAGCGAATGCAAGGGCGCAGAAAATCATTGCCGCAGGCAATTGAAAAGTGGAGCCCATGGACAAGCAACTTATTTTTGATTTTAAATCGGACACTTC
>Ga0222653_1000711_pt1 | contig 18527 bp, 8 predicted proteins | sample AntAcemetagen419_FD_179856 | JGI IMG/M metagenome (GOLD analysis project Ga0222653, IMG submission 179856) | Saline water microbial communities from Ace Lake, Antarctica - #419 | ecosystem: Environmental > Aquatic > Non-marine Saline and Alkaline > Saline | place: Antarctica: Ace Lake | collected...
GTGATGATTACAGTGTCTTGAACGGTAATTGGGGCGCCGTAACCGTTGGCACCGAGATGGTAGGATCGGGAATTGATGGTTCATACCAGGACGAGATCCGGGTGGGCACGAGCTTGAGCGATTTAGGACTGGCGACCATTCCTGAGCCTACGACTGCGGGCATTCTGTTGGGTGGTTTGGCCTTAGCGGCGACCCTAGTTCGCCGTCGTCGCGTGTAAATTTCCGAGATTCAACGACCTGGCAGAAGTTAGGGCTTCGCTGACTGCGCCCGCACAAGTCGGAACACTGTTCCGGGGGAGTGCACACGTTTTGTAGCCTCGGAACTCTTTTCCTGGGAGCATCGGGATCGAGCCGAGCTGTGGTGCATGCGATATAGATCGACCCCAATTCAGAGAATTGAGGCTACCGGTGAAGCGAAAAATATCGCATCGTATGACGCAATCATATGCATGGTGATACTTGCCATGGCATCTTATGGGGCTTTTAACCGCATCGTGTCTGCGCTCATGAACGTCTGACCATTTAAAAAATCTTTATTATGTTAGTTGTTAAGCAAAACCAAGTGCGCCAAGCGCATGAACTCTCCGGCTTTTTTCGCTTTAAGGCCGATCATCACGGGCTCTCGAAACAAGGGCGATGGGAAACTGGCTTGGAAGGGGAGGTTTTGGAGTTGGCGGTGCCTGGCAGCTGGAATGAGCAGCGCCGTGATTTGCACGACTTCTTTGGTGAGGGCTGGTATGAGCGTTCCGTCACGGTGCCAAATGCGTGGCAAGGGCAGCGCATCTGGCTGCGGGTCGGCAGCACGGCTGGTAATGCACGCGTCTGGTTGGATGGCCATTTGCTGGGGCAGCATCGGGGCCCACACTTGCCCTTTGAATTTGAACTGACGCCGTTCGTGCGCAGTGGCGAAGTGCAGCGGCTAACGATCGCGGTTGATAATACGCTGGTGCACTACGACTTGCCTCCGGGGCAGGCGCGTAGTGACGAAGATCGAGCAGCGGGGCAGTGCAATGCCAAGCCCGACGTGGCCTACGACTTTTTTCCTTCGGGCGGCATTCATCGTCCGGTGTGGCTCTACACCACGGGCGCGGCGAAGATCGAATCCGTGAAAGTGGCGACCGATTTCGAAGGTAGAGTCGGCACGCTGCACGTGCGGGCAGGTCTTTGCGGGGAAGCCGCAGCCGAGTTGCAAGTGATCGTCGATGGACAGACTTATACATTTCCTGTAACGGACTCTTCGGCGCAAGGTGAGTGCTCGATTGAAAGTGTCCGCTTGTGGTCGCCCGAGGATCCTTATCTATATGAGGTCGAGCTCCATCTTTTGTCGGCCGAAGGTGAGCGGCTCGACAGCTATACGCAGTCGGTGGGCGTGCGCACCATTCGAGTCGATGGACATGCGCTCTTGTTGAATGACGAGCCGATCTTTTTACGCGGTGTCGGCAAGCACGAGGATTTTCCCGTGATTGGAAAAGGCTGGATGCCCAGCTGTGTGGTGCGCGACTTTGATTTGATGCGTTGGATGGGGATGAATTCATTTCGCACTACGCACTACCCGTATGCGGAAGAAATGCTGGACTATGCCGATCGCCAGGGAATGCTGGTCATCGCGGAAACTCCTTTTGTTGGATTGAAAGAGCATTTATATACAGATGATATGCTTGTGCGGGCAGAGGAAACGATCGAGGAGATGATTGTGCGCGACTGTAATCACCCGAGCGTCATTCTGTGGTCGATGGCGAATGAACCTAACGTACGCAGTGAGGCGGGACGCAAATTCTTCAAAGGCATGGCAGCGCAGGCTCGCCGTTTGGATGCTACCCGGCCGATCATGTTTGTCGCGCACCAGTGGCCCGACAACAATCTGGGTGCCGAGTTTTACGATATGATCGGGGTCAATAAATACTACGGTTGGTACAGTGATCCCGGCGACATTGATGGCTCCTTGCACAAGCTGGTCGATAACTTGGAGGCATTTAACAAGGAATTCGATTGCCCTGTCATGTTGGCCGAATTTGGTGCTGATGCGGTGGCAGGCGTTCACAGTGATCCGCCAGCGATGTTTACTGAAGAGTTTCAAGCGGAAATCATTAAGAAGCAATACAACGCGGTGAAGGACTTGCCATGGTTAGTCGGCACCCATGTGTGGGCCTTCGCGGATTTTAAAACGCAGCAGTCCTATACGCGGGTGCACGGCAATCGGAAGGGGCTCTTTACCCGCGACCGGCATCCTAAAATGGCCGCACATGCGGTTCGCAAGCTCTGGACGGAGTCGGATTAGTCGTAAAATCCGCCACTACGTAGGCAGCCACAGTTAGGAGATTGGTATCGATGAATCGTGATTTACAAACAAAGGTTCAGTCAGTTCTGGACAAAGCCGTGGAGCAGGGGACTGAGTGTGGCTGTCAGGCTGCGCTCTATGTCAACGGCGAGTTGGCGGTCAATGCCTATGCGGGCCATACGGATTGGACTAAGAGCCAAGTGGTCGATCAAGATACGATCTTCCCCATCTACTCTACAGGTAAAGCCCCGTCCTCGACCGTCCTGCACCGCTTGGTGGAAAAAGGCTTGATCGACTACGATACCTTGATCGGCGACGTCTGGCCTGAGTTTGCCTGCAATGGTAAAGAAGACATGCGCGTGTGGCATGTATTGTCTTACCGCTGTGGCCTGTTTAACATGCCCGAACTGGATCGACCCGAGCGTGCGGCGGATTGGGAATACATGTTGAACCGAATGGCGAAAATGACGCCTGCCTATGCGCCCGGCACAAAGCAAGAATATCATCCACGCACCTACGGTTGGCTGACGGGCGGCATTGCATGCCGCGTCCTGAAGAACAACGATTACTTCCAAATTTTCAAAGATGAAGTCGGCACTTTGGCCAGTATGGATCGCTTCTACTATGGGGCGGATGAGGCCGCTCTAGAAAACTCGGCAACACTCGTGAGCGCACTCGATGGCAGCAACTATAGCCAAGACGTGATTGATTACATGAATAATCCGGTTTTTCGAAAATGCTGTAATCCAGCGGTTTGCACCATGTCCAACGCTCTGTCCATCGCCCGGCATTACGCCGCCTTGGATACCGGCAAGCTACTCTCTCAAAAGACGCTGGAGCATTCGATCCGCCCATGGTCGACGGAAGACTATCGCGATCAAATCGCAACCGGACGCTGGGTCTTATTCGGACTGGGCTACGTCTTGTCCGGCCCCATGGATGCCATCGGCCAGGTCTATGGACACGGCGGCGTCGGCGGCTCAGAGGGCTTGTTGGACTGCGAGAAGCATTATGCGCTCGCGATTACGCGAAACCTTTTCGCCAATCCAAATGTGATGGATGCGTTCTATGCGGCCATTGGCTTTAAAAATCGCGACTGGCCTGATACCTCCGAAGTGCCTGTAGGGGTCGGCTGAAGCACCCCAAAGCGCATGCACGTGCCGCTATTTTCTCTGACACCAATCAAAACAACCCTCTCGTCATTATCATTCTATAGTTGACATGGTCCATTCGACTGTGAATTATAAGTGGCTAATTAACTCAACTTATTCTAATACCCTATGGAAATCATGAAAAAACGCCTCAATCTCTCTCGTGCAGTCCGACCTACATGCTTTGCCGCGATTTTAGCTGCGGCCACTCTGACGCAAGTCCATGCTGCGGACGTTACGTGGACCCAGACAACGGTAGATGGCACATTTGACTGGAGTGATGGGGCGAATTGGGACACGAATCCGAACCCTCCCGCCACCAGTGGGGATGACCTCACTTTCGATGTGCTTTCAGCAGGCGCGGATATTATCAGTAATGTGGACAGCGCCTGGGCGACCTCAGGATCGGTCAACAGCCTGACCTTTGCGCCCAGTTCTACTTCTGGAAGCTACACAATTGATACGGGTGCCAATACGCTGCGTATTGGTGCCGGGGGGATCAGTAATAATCTGACAAACGCTTCCCCCGGCCAAGTGACGTTTCAAGGAAGTCTGGAAGCCACAGCAAATCAGACCTGGTATCAGGCATCCAGTTCTTGGAACAGAGGACGGTTTTACATGAATGCCGACCTGAGCGGTAGCGGGGACATCGAAATTACCGCAGCAAGTGGTGGGTCTATTTTCTTTCAATCAGGGAATTCAGACAGCTACACAGGGGCGTTTACGCTGACCTCTGGTGGTGCCCGGCTGCTGGACAATTCGCAGCTAAATCGACTAGGATCCAACGCCCTAACTTGGAACTCGACAAGCAGTACCATTATCAGCTTTGCCAACTTGACTGGTGCCGATCAGGCGCTCACCTTTGACACTCCCATTAATTTTTCGGATACGGGCTCCGGAGTGAGAAGTATATCGGTAGACGCCACCACGAGCGGTAACTCTTCCCTAGCCTTTACCGGGGCCTGGACGGGCAATTTGAATGACAACCTCCGTTTTATTTCTTCGAGCAATCCGGATTTACTGCTGCGATTCCAGCAGGATGGATCCACGCTGACATCCACCAAAGGGAATTCGAGTCAGGCAAACTCGGCACTCTACTTGAGCTCGGAACGGTATTCGATCGAAAATGCCAACGCGCTGGGTGCGGGGAATTCGGTCAGCATCTCGCTGGGCAACGGGGGAACTACCTCCACAAATGCTGCCAAAACCAGCCTTTATGCCACGGATGGGATTTCGGTGGCTTCCGATCTCTTTGCCAACCGTAATTATAACGGGGGGACTAACAACGCCCGTTCCCCGGTCGTGACAATTGGGGTAAACGACAGCGGAGCCTCTGCTACCTTCAGTGGCGACTTAAGGTTGGAGGGAACGAGCTTCAATGCTAATGAGACAGAGCTAAATAAGAACCGTGAATCAAATGTCCACCTAACTGCTGCGATCGGTTCAACGGCCACATTCAGCGGAGATATTTTTGAATTCAATACGTCTGCAGACACTCGATTTGTGCCCGTGACGGTTGAAGGCGGAGGTACGGTCATCCTTTCCGGAACCAATAGTGCCTACCAGGGCGGCACCAGCGTGATTGGTGGTACCACTTTGTCGGCCAATGGCGGTAGTGGTGCCTCTGGAAGCGCGACGGGATTCGGCAATGTGCAGGTCGGTTACGGTTCGGCCAGCATCACTGGAGACACCCTCAGCGGCCAGTCTTATGTCACCGGAGTGAGCACTACCAACCTGCATGTGGGACAGACCCTAACCGGGGCGGGGATTCCTGACGGCACCATCATCACCTTTATCCACCCGACCATCGCGGGTCGTATCGAAATTTCAAATACAGCAACGGCCACCGCCAGCGGAGTTACTCTTTCGGGTTCTGCCGAAACCGGTGTTCTGGGTGGCTCTGGCTTCATTAAGCCGAGCGTGGTTAACGGGGTCGAGCAGTCCATTAGCGTGGCCAGCGGTTCCAGCATCGCTCCGGGCAACAGTATCGGCACTCTGACATTGGATGGTGGCAGCACGACGGCTGCAGTGCTGACCATGGATGCGGGCAGTGCGTTTGATTTTGAATTGGATGCCTCGGGCGGCACACCGGATCAGTTGGTATTCTGGAATTATGTGGACGGCGATTTAGTACTGAATAACAATGTGTTGAACGTCACCTTAAGTGGCGTGGAAACTCCCGGTGAATACACGGTCAGCCTCTTTGAGTTCTACAGCGATGCGGGCAGCACAATCATTGGCAGTGGCCTGACTTCCGGGCTGACGCTCAATTTGGGTGAGGGGATTAGCTCCGGATCGCTCGATTATAATGGCGGCACAGGTTCGATTGATCTCACCTACAGCGTAGTTCCGGAACCGGGTTCCTATGCCTTACTGGCTGGTTGCCTCGCACTGAGTGCAGTCATGCTTCGCCGCCGCCACGCTTAATTTTTCATTCGGGTCAATCCATGGGGTAAGGCGCAGTGCTTCGGCACTGCGCCTTTGTGTTTGGAGCACTCGGACTCTAGAATATATATTTGACTACTGCGAATTCTACGTCGAATATATTAGTTGTAAGATTCATTTAACCGCCTCAGGAAAAAACGACCGATTCCCACACTGGCAATTGTGTTTTATGTTTATTTACCCCCTGGATTCTTATGAGTAAGTCCTATTGGAACAATCGAGCAGACCTGTCACGAACAAGCTGGAAGTTGAGCCATGCGCAGCAATTGACGATAGGCTACCTCGGCGGTTCATTGACAAACGGAGCCGATGCCTCTGATACCGAGCGCTATTCGTGGCGTGCGAAGACCACGGCGTGGTTGACCGAACGATTTCCTGATGCTGAGATCTCAGAAATCAATGCTGCGATTGGCGGGACGGGCTCTGACTTTGGTGTGTATCGAATCGGTGAAGACTTACTCCGTGGGCAACCTGATCTTGTTTTTGTTGAATTCACGGTCAATGATAGTGGTCGTGCCATCAACGAACCCAGTGTCGTATCCGCCAGTATGGAAGGAATTATCCGTCGAATTTATATTGCCAACCCGCATGCGGAGATCGTCTTTATTTACACCACGATGAAGCGACTGGAACCCTTTTATCTGAGTGCGGTATTACCACCCGCTGTGCGCATCAATGAAGCACTGGGCGAGTACTATGGCATTTCTTCAGTCAATATTGGTGAAGCCTTCTGGCGGCACTTGCAGGCAAATTCCTTAGACTGGCAAGTGCTCTTACCGGACGATGTCCATCCGGGAGATGAGGGGTACGCGCTGTATTCGCAAGCCATGACCACTTGGCTGGAGAGTTTGGATTGGTTCAAGACTTCAGCGGAGGCCTCTGTGATGCCCGAACCCCTCCATGATAATATACCGTTGGAGGCTCAGCTCATCCGCGCGAGTGCGTATGCCAATGAAGATTGGTCGGTCGTGAATGAGCCGTGCGAGCAGTGGCCCGATCATCTCTTTTGCGAAAGACCGGAGAAGACGCTTACGATTGCGTTTACAGGCAATGCGGTGGGCGTGGCCTGGATCTCGGCCGACGATGCCGGGGTGTTGGAATACTCGGTCGATGGCGGCCCTTTCCAGCGCAAAACGAGCTGGACACCGCATGGCGGCAAGCGAGGCATACTCTACGGAAACGTCTTCCATAATCCACTCTACGGCAGTGAACTCAAATATGGTCACCATACCTTGACCATTCGTGTCTCAGCTCAGCCCGACGAAAATTCAACGGCAAACCGTGTGAGGATTGTTGCATTCATCATCAACGGAAAATCAAATTTACAGATTAAACCAAAGGAACTCTTTCATACTAATTTGCACCAGGCCGCGAGACGATCCCGGGGCGATTGCTCGCCGAAATCCCAGCCATGTGATCTCCACGATCAGAGGTCTCGTATGGGTTGCACGCAAGGCAGCGCTGTGATTATCTCACTGCTGCTGATGTCTTTCCTGCTGCTTTTGATCTTATCCTTGGTGGCGATGGTTTCCGTGGAGACCCATAGCGCGCAGATTCAAAAAACAAGACTTCTGGCGGAGCAGAATGCACTGCTCGCATTGCATGTTGGGCTGGGTGAATTACAGGAGTCGATGGGGCCGGATCGCCGTGTTTCTGCCTTGGCGGAGATCATGACTGAGGCTCAGCCGCAAAAGGGGCGTGCCGCAGTGGATGTGCAGCAGAGCAAGTGGACCGGTGTCTGGAATGCCGAAGGTGGCCTTCACAATTGGTTGGTCAGCGGGAATGAAGGCTTCGCGGCTCCGGCGAGTGTCTTCGTCGATGCGGTGGTTAACTATGATCCCTCCGACGTGGTGACGGGTCTGGCAGCCGATCAATCTCCGGATGCAGCCATTACGATTGCCGGCGAGCCCGGAGTGGTGCTCGTCGCCTCAGGAAGTGTGGGAGATACAGATGTCAACTCGGTCGTCGCTGCGCCTCGGGTGGGGATCGATGATCAAAACGCCTACGCTTGGTGGATTGCCGATGAGGGGGTTAAGGCACGAGCCGATCTGGTGGATCGCTACCAAGCGGATGGCGATGACTCTGCGACAGCGCGTTTTACTTCGGCACAGCGCAATGCGATGGAACTGATGGATGGCTTTGCCGGTTTCGACCCCACAACTGCGGACGTGGCGAACTTGGATAAACTACTGGACTATCCCGACGTCGGATTCCTGAGCGTGACTGAGGACGATCAGCAGACGCATTTTCACGATGTCACACTCGATTCGAAGGGCTTGTTGACCGATACCCGTAACGGTGGACTCAAGCGGGATCTAACTTACCTGTTCGAATTGGAAGAGGGGGCGTTGAGCCAGCCAGGCACTTTTTTGAACGAATTACCAAATCTCTACCAAGACGCGGATGTGAACCTGGTCAAAGACGACGAAGGGACTACGCCGATCGCTCAGATGGCGGTCACGACGCCCGCTTGGTATTTCACTGCGAACCCGCAACTCAATTCGGCCGACTTCCAGCCGTGGCAGATGATGGGGCTTCCTTTTGGTCCGACTTGGGAGCAGTTGCGTTCCTTCTACCGCCTTAAGGATGATTTTGATGACATCAATGATACCGTTATTAGTGTAAGGCCCCAGCGCGAGGATCAGGCCGGGGTGTATCCTATCGTGCTTCAGATGCGTGCTTTTACTGGGATCAGTCGAGCAGTCGTCGATCAGGGGGCGGATGAGCTTTCGATTGATGACGACCTAATGGATGTATTTGCCCATTTTCGAATTATGTTCGTTTTAGCCAATCCATATTCGGTGGATATGGATGTCAGTGATATGTATTTTACTATCTATATGCGCGGGGGGGTACTGCAGGTCGCTCGTCAGGATCGCAGTGTTTTTTCCAATTCATTTGGCAAATGGATAAATCTGTTCAACCATCGGCGCTTCCACATCACTGCGGCAACGATTCCTGCTGGTGAAGCAAGGATTTTTACTCTTGATGACAGTGGAGCAGGTTCGGTCGGAGATCCTACCTATAAATCGTATGAGATTGATGCGGCTACGGACGGCGATTCGAGTGCCACTTTGGTCACGCACGAACTGATCAACGATTTCGATCTGAATGTGACCTTGCGTTGTCGATTGCCAGGCGGTCCTTACAGCCGTGCAGATACGAATAATATCCATCTTAGGTCGGGGGGGAAGGTAGATCCGAGCTTACCTCCAGAGGTTGCCCAAACCTCAAATCAAGGCGGTTCGGACTCAGTCACGATCGCTTGGCGTGGAACTCCGACTAATAATCCAGTCGATTATCGCGATGTCTTACAGTTTTCAGGAGCGACGGGTGGCTATACTGGAGGAAATCATTACGGCGTCGGTTCGGATTATCAATTTTCGTATGCCATCGATGCGGCAACTGGTGATGGCGAGGTCGTATGGGGAGGTGGTGCGAGATGGTTGATGCAGGATCTCAGCAGTACCGCTTGGGCATACGGAAACTACATTCGTGAGTTAAACATACGTGCTCCTCACCGTAACTCTAAGTCCGATGCCTATAACCCTGCGGCTAATCAAAATATCGGTGGTCAAAGTTTTCCAATTCCGGCGAGCGGCTCTACGGGTGAGCCACACTTTGGGGATGGACCCCTGCAACTACTGGATACTGATGATAATTCTAGGGCTGGTTGGGGGATGCTCTATGGGCCTTACGCGGGGCAGAGCCCACACTACGTGAATCGCTTGTTCCAAATTCCCACCTCCGAGGCACCGGTTTCCTCACTCGGCCAGCTGCAGCACTTCAATGCCGGCGGATACATTCCCGCCAAACCTGCTTCGGCAATCTATGATATTAATTATAATAGAACTGGATACTATTTCAATAGGGTCTACGACCTCGCTAAGAGTGGTGAGGGTTATGATGATTTTCCTACACTCGCTTTCAGCGATGACTATGCGATCGGCAATTCATTTTCTTCACGTTTTGTTGAGCGGGATCGAGTTTATCATGGGGATACGCTACTCATGCCCCGCGATGCTTCTTGGCTGCTGAATGCAGCACTCTGGGATCGCTTCTATTTTTCCTCGATGCCGCAGAACGGCACTTTCGATGTGACTGCCGATAAGCTCATTAATAATCGATATCGCCCCATGGACGATGGGCTACCTCCCGTCGCGGATGCACTGCGAGCCTCCTCCACATCCTTTGCAGAGAAGATGGGCGTTGAGGGAAGCTTTAACGTGAACTCAACTTCCGTTGAAGCGTGGAAGGCTTTTCTGGCCAGCACTCTGGGGGTGCCCTATCAGGGCGAATCAAACGTAGATGAAGCTGTCTTTGCCCGGACGCCCCGGCAGGATTCGAATCCAGCAGCGGATGGTGACTCTAAGGCTCCGTTGACGGCCAATGCATGGAAGGGCTATCGCGCGCTGACCTTGACGGAAATCGATGCATTGGCAGGCGCGATCGTGCATCAAGTTAAATTGCGCGGCCCCTTCCTCAGTCTAGAACATTTTGTTAACCGGCTACCAGTCGATAGGAATAATGATCCGGATCGACTACCGCTCACTAGCACGAATACTCCGAATGGGATCGGAATTCGGGGAGCTTTGCAGGCTGCCATTGAAGCGTCAGAGCTAAATCCCTTGGCGCCTGATACGGCTAGCTCCCGCTTCAGGGCAATGGACTCGGGAGGGCCAGATGTCGTGGATATCGAGCATGGCTTCGGCACGATGATCGATGGCGGCCCTGGGCAGATCACTCAGGGAGATCTTCTGCAGCCGCTGGGGCCTTATATCAGCGTGCGCTCAGATACATTTAAAATTCGCTGCTCTGGGATTGTAAATGATCCATTGAGTGGCGATCTCGTCTCGCAGGTCTGGTGCGAAGCTGTGGTGCAGCGGCTTCCCGAATTTGTTGATGGTGGGCAGGCGGCCAGTACCAGTCTTAGCCTGATAGACCCGAATGGCGTGAATGACGTGAATCGGCAGTTTGGGCGACGTTTCAAAATCGTCTCTTTACGCTGGCTGGATAAAAATGAAATTTAAAACCATGAGATTATACTTCGTTTCCTTTGTTCTACTGGCTGCTTGGTTAGGCTGCATGCTTCCTGCCTCGGCCCAACCGTCGCCTTTCAATAAGCTTTGGATGCGGGCTTTTGCGGTTGGGCCGACTATCAACGGCCTCTTTTACGAGTCCGAAGAGGGCGACTATCAGGAAGTGCCGTTGCAGCCCTTCCGGTCTAGTATTCTCATCTCGATTGCATATCCTGGGGCATCCTTGCCACTCTACACCATATTCATCGATCCAGAGACTGGGATAGAGCGTTATGTCGAGTCGGCTGAGGTCGTGATTCCCAAAGATTGTCATCAGCTTAGTTTTATCGTTCTTCCGAGGGGAGTGGTGGACGGTATCCGCCAATTCGATACCATTGTGTACGATGATTCGGCTGACGACTTTCCGCTCAATAGTGTGCGACTCATCAATCTGAGTCCGTTCGAGGTAGCGGCACGTTTCGGTGATAAAGCATTTAAGACCGCACCCGGTGAATTTACGATTCAACCGGTGACCGTGGATGAAAAATCGAGAGTCTTGGCGGTGGCGGGGCAATTGTCGTCCACCAAAGATGGCCATGACTTACTAAAGTTCTATCAGGGGCCGATCTCGGTGCCTGTCGGTCGTCGACTCACGATGCTTGCCGTTTACAGCCTCGAAGGCATGCGCACGCACGGCTACGAAATTTCGAAGGATGCGCAAGGGGAAGACGAATTACGCTATATCGTGGTCAAGTGGTTGGACCGCCCGCTTGTGCCGCGTCAGTAGTTATTGCATGCCCTTTGCTTTGGCCTCCGGCGACCTAACCATGTTTCATTTCAAGATGAACGTGACCGACTAAGAATTTCCTGACTGCGGTTGACAAATGACAATGTCACGGCGGCGTGATTCCGGGACCACCTGTTCGAGAGTCACTTCGCCGTTGGTCACATGGCCTTGCACTATGGTGTTGCCCGGGGCTTGAAATTTGAATTTGCAGTCCCAGTCTTTTGGCCAAGCGGGGCAGAGGTAGATCGTGTCTCCCTTCCAGTTCCAAAGCATGTATTGCAGGGTAGATTGTACGATGCCTCCCGATTCCATATTCGGGACGTAGTCAGGCTCCGCACTGTATTGAAATGGGGGGAAGTGGAAATAGACCTTCGTCTTCCCATTGCGTCCTTCGTTCACACGGAACAGCACTCCCTGCTTCGCACGATCGGCGAGACCTAAAATCGCAGCGCAATAGTCGGCGTAATGCCAGCCTTCACTGCCGTTGTCATCCATCTCAAGTGTATTGACCGCTAGCGCATAGTCTTTATCGGAGGTGCCTGATTCTGGGAACATATACGCTCGGTAAGGCCAGATTGCATAGAGCGTGGCCCGATCATGACCTTGGGTTTTCTCGCCCTCGTTGTCATATTCATCCGTATAGGGGATTAGGCCTGGCTTGCCGTTTCGACGAACTCCCGTCGGCATGGACGGCGCATCTTCGAGAACGCGCTTCCACAGCGCAACGGCTTCCGGCTTGACGCAGGGGAGGTCCGCCAGCGCGATCAGACGCGGTAGTTGCGTACGCATCAGCGCCACGCCCGCAATCGGATTGATCGGCACGTATCCATCATCATGGAATCGCACGTAAACTTCAGACTGAAGGCAGGGCCAGAGAACCAGTTTGCCGTCATCGTCGCGGGAGTAAAACTGGTCGAAGAACTGGAACAGCCCTTCGGCATATGGGACCAGAGAGTTTGCCAGAAAAGCCTTGTCCTGTGTCAGATCATAATAGTCGATCATGTATGGCAGATACTCGTCGGCCACGTCCATGGTGTATCGAAAGGCAGCACCTCGTTCGAGCCCAACGGCCTCCGGAACAATTCGGCTGCGCCATTGGTCGCCCCGCTTAACAAAGTGTTCTTTGCGTGGACTTTCCCAGGACGAGATGCCCGAGATACTAAAGCAGTCGTCAAGCCCAGCGTATTCCTTCGCGGTTTGTTCCCAGCTTTGGGAGGCGATCGTCGGCCACTGATACCACGCACGCGCCAAGTCATAGTCCCCTGTCAACAGCATTGGATTGTAGGTGTGACGCGTGTTTTGCGATCGATCCGAAGCCCCCCAGAAGCGGAAGTCCGCCGTCATCCTCAAGGAAGGATCTTTTGGGTAGACCCCAACGCCTACCGGATGGTATGCCTCCGGCAGCTCCACATCCTGGAAATCAACATTAAAGATGCCTCCGTTGAAAGGGATACGCCAGGTCTCTTCCAAAGCGCCAGTCTGACAGGCATAGATAAACCGCTGATGGAGGTAAAAGCTGGTGACCCTCCAGGCCTCCTCTCCGCCTGTTATCACGAGCTGGCTTCTGTCCCAAAATCCGCGCCACCAGCCAAGATGTTCCTTCCAGGCGGTGTTGGTATTTACAGCTTTGTTTTTCTCCGTTTGCGCCTTGATCAGGGGAAGCCATTTATCGGGAGTAGCCTCTTTTTCCCTGGAGTCTCTCAGGACGTTGATATCCGTTCGGCAGTGGGTCGTCTCTTGCGAGCGCAAGGTCGTGGAATCGACGGAGGTCAACCCGTCTCCTTCGAGCAGAGCACCAAAAGTGACCGTCGTGTAACGCGGTAAGTATTCTGCGCCAGGAAGATTCTGTTCGATCACGTCGCCCTCGGAAGCTCCGCGGTATGAAGTGGTCGTTCGCGGATCGTGGTAGCACCAGATTAGCTGGTTCGGATGACCGTGGAAAACAATATCAGCATGATTCTCGCCCTTGACCGCGTGTGTTCTAAAAGAGTCGTTTTCGACGGTCATGACTACTTTTCGGTTGGCGGACAATTCGGTATGAATCACCGACCGATTCTTATCGACCCACACCTTGAGTTCACTGTCTCCATCCCCGATATGAATGGCAGCTTCGCCTAGAACAAGCGTCTGCTTGAATGTCCCGGCGTCTGAGGCCTCCTTGAAAATAGACGGTTCCAGACTCATTCGCACCTGTCCGATTTTTCTTAAACTGAAACAGCTGTTCGGGCCTTCCCCGTCGCCGGTCTGTGCAAAAGCGTCCAGCTTGCCAATCAAGAGGCCCACGTCGCCGTTCGGGTAAGTCCACACATTCAGCGAAATATCGCCGTTGCCCAGCGGCATGGAGTCGCGTGCATTAATGCCAAGGGTGTCAAAGGTGAAATCGTAAGGGTCGACCTCGTTCGCCAGATCAATCGGCGGGGTCGGATCTTTAACCAGAACCTGAGCCTGAATCGTCGTCTCTATGCCATCTTTGTCTACTGCGACCGCCCTGATCGTGTGCGTGCCTCGCGTCGCGGTAGTCCACGCGAAGTGGTAGGGCGCTCTTGTATTTGCAATCAGAGAAGACCCGTCGTAGTAGCGCACGGTGGTTATTGAGGCATCGGTTGACTGCTTGATGTCCACCTGCAATGGGATACAGGCACCAATATCGTAGGAGGTCTGGAGGGACTGAAATGAGTAGCTTGAGTCGGAGATTTGCATTATTAATAAATAGATGAATTCGAGATTTATTCAGGGATATGTTGTGTGAATACGAAGTTGGATGATTTATTGAATTTTGGATCTTAAGTCGCGGTCAAGTGATGGAGCAGTGAAGTTGAGCCATTTGAAATGCAAGGTGGCTGTTTCCTACGATAGAAGTTTGTTTTTTTTACTAAATGGGCATTGACACTTGTCTGAGAGGTGCGATCAATTCAATGACGAATTCTATAAAGATCCAGTCTTAATTACAACGAATCGCTCGTTCCCCACTACCCCAAATATATTCTTAAACATGCAAAGGTTAAAAGAAATACCATTTGAACTCTCCAAGCAGATCGAGGATGGTTTGGGATTTCGAATCGGTAATGAAACATTCGACTATGCCTTTCCTTGTTCGGATGGAACCGGGAGCATCTTGAATGATCCCAAGTCAGGGATGCAGATGGAGATTCGAAGTGAAAAACGGGATAATACTATCATCGTATCCTGCACACTGAAAAACAAGAGTAACGGCCTTATTTCTGGCATCAATCGGCTTGATCCTTTGTATATTAGGTTCCGCAAGCCGTCTAATATATGGCGTCATGTCTATGCCTTGGGCGGCACAACCGAGCACTATTACCCTCCTCTTGCGTATCGAACCATCGAGCGGACGGAGAATCTAGGCGATCTGCGTATCGAGAGCCACGACTCGGGCCTATCGTCGAACAAGCATCTCCCGCTGCTGATCTCTCTGGCTTCTAGGTCGGCCGATAGTGAAGGCATGTTTTGTGGTATGGAATGGTCAGGGGGATGGCATATCACATTTGCCAAAGAGGGCGATGGCCGCAGTTCTTTGAGTGCAGGTATTAAACTCGGTGGCCTGTCTCTTGCCCCAGGTGAAACATTGAAGCTTCCGAATGTTCACCTGGGATTCTTTAGGGGCGGGTCTGAAGGTGGGACAAATGCTTTACGGAAATATCTCTATCAGTACGTCTGCCCTCCTTACCAAGCCCAGCGTCTCCTTCCACGAGTCAGCTACGACCATTGGTTTGGTATCGCAAACAATCTGAGTATTGACATTCTGAAACGTCAGGCGAAGCGTGCTGCCGAACTCGGTGTTGAAGTGTTCGTTCTGGATGCCGCGTGGTTTTCCGGGGGCTTTCACCCTGGGGTTGGGAATTGGAACGATGTTGATCGGGAGAAATTCCCCCATGGATTAGAGCCATTAGCGGAGCACGTCCGCAGTTTGGGGATGGATTTCGGTCTCTGGTTTGAGATTGAGCGTGCCCATGAGGGAACCCAAGCGCTAAGAGAGCACCCTGAGTTCTTCATTTCGCTTCCTTCCCATTTCAAAGGAAAAAGACCTGTGCACCTCAATCTTGCCCGACGGGATGCGCAGGATTGGGTCATTGAAACGATCGGCAATTGGATTAAGCGGCTCGATCTTAGATGGAGTCGGTGGGACTATAATATTGAACCTCAACCCTTTTGGGACGCGGTAGATCCGAGTGGAAAAATTCAGTTTCAATATATGGAGGGTCTCTACCGCGTGCTCGACACTCTCATGTCTAAATATCCGAATTGGATGGTCGAGGCTTGTGCCAGCGGTGGCCGTCGAATCGACATCGGGACGATGAAGCGTGCCCATACCATTTGGTTCTCAGACGATACCACTGCCGCATCGAATTGTCGCTACATGCAAGCCAGAGCAAATCGCTTTCTTCCTGGGCATTTACTAAACAGCAGTGTTGCAGTGGGATGGGAGGCTGGGGACGCTGGCTTTAATGACACCTCAGTGCTCAGCCGCATGCTCGGCAAACTGGCTTTTGACGGAGATATTGCATCATGGTCTCCGACGCTGGCTAAACGGATGGCAAAATGGTCAAACGAGTTTAAGGAAATTCGCCATTTATTAGTGCAGGATTTTTATCAGCTATTACCCATTCCCACGACTGCGGATGATTGCGATGCTGTGCAGTTCGTATCTTACTTGGGAGACGAAGCGGTCGTGTTCGTATTCTCAGGGGTTTCTGGTGGAACTGTACGACTACAACTTCGAGGCCTAGATCAAAAAGGCAATTATGAGGTTTCATGTGGATTGGGTGGATCTGCTTCGAATTATACTGGCAGCGCACTCATGGATGAAGGACTCTGTATTGACTTAGCGGGTGATGAGGCTGGGCTTTGGAGGATCGCTCATTCCCTTAAACCTCAAAGTCCAAATTAGTATATCTTCTGAATTAACCAAATCAGAGAACTTAACCAGTTTTCAGCATGACCGTTTCGGTATGTTTATTCACTTGGGGGTATATGCCATGTATGCAACCGGACATGTGGTGCAAGCAGTGCGCCTAAATGTTGAAATGGATACTCCTTCAGCTCTCGAATCTAAATAATTTTCCCTATGGAACTCCCGCTTCCAAACAAACAATCGACCCCTTTTTGGCATGAGTTGTCACACCCTTTTATGTGGCTGTCGAAAGCTGATTTGCCGCGCTTGAAGCACAACGCGACCCTCCCTTTCTGGAAGCCCAAATTTGCACTGTGGCGCAAGGAACTGGCGGATCTGAGCGAGTTGGAGATCACCACGGCGACGATTGATTTTCACCTAGGCACCAATAAGCAGGCACTGAAGACTGCAATGTGCTGGTTAGTCGATGACGCCGAGAAATATGGCCGTCTGATCGGGACGTATCTCGCTAAAGTCGTTCAGTATTATCGTGAGGGAGATAACTGGCGCGCGGTGATGGGGTCACATGGCATGGGATACGGTACTGGAGCGAATTGGGGGGGCTTGACTAAGAACCATATTGTCGATCCACAGATGTGGCTGAGCACGGCGCACCTCTACGATGTAATTTATGGGTATGGTTTCATGTCGCCCGAAGACGAGGCGGACTTTGAAAGTATGATGGGGCTGTTTTATCAGCTGTCTTGTTTGCACGAAGAGATGCAGAAGATGGATAATAATCGCTCCGTTTGGCTGTGCGCGGGTGGGTATATTTCTGCGATGTTTGATCGTAATCGCGCTATGGCCGATTCGGTGCGCGTGCGACTGCGCGACTCAATGCCACGCTTTTTAGATACGATCCTGGAAGATGGCTGGCATTATGAAATGGGAGGCTATGCGCCTGGCACCGTGGCCGCGATGCAAGTGTTTGCGCGCGTGATCCGTGGTGCTGAAGGGATTGATTACTTTAAGGAGAAGGTCGACGGCGTCGGGATGGAGGAGTTCTATCGAGCACTGGTGGCCAGCTACGTTCCCGGCAGTAGCTTACGCAGCTTTTGCTACCGCGACCGTGTCAACCACTGGGAGTCCGTATGCGCTGGCTATTTAGAATATGACATTCCAGAAGTCGGGTGGGCGGTTTCGCGCATTCATGATCGAGATTGGGTGCCGATGTTTCAACACTGGCCTCAGGGCTTCGAATTTTACACCTATAAGGAGCCGGTGGACGTTCGTCCGCCCGCAGCGAGTCACACGCACTTTCGATCGGCAGGCATTGCCTTATTGCGCACATCGTGGGCGAATGATGCCGCATCCATCTATTTCCGTTACGGCTTCCAGGGTAGCTCGCATGGGGGGGGGCTGGATAAGCTGAATGTCGAGCTGACCTGCAATGATGAGCCCTTGATTGCTGACCCGATTCTGACGGAGCAATCCTATGACAAGAATGTAGTGATCGTTGACGGCGAATGTCAGGAACAATGCAGCGGTAAATTGCTTTACGAGAACTTGGATGAAACCTCGGGGATTCAATACGTCTCTGCGGTGGGCGGAGGGGGCGCATGGCCGGATCGGCAGTTTTTGAATGATCCGCGCGCCGAGATCAACTATTGGTGCACCAAACAGAGCGAGTGTTTCCCGAATAAAGCACGGATGCGGCGCACCGTCGTTCAAGTGCTCAATCGCGTCTATCTGGTTCGAGATACACTGTGGTCGTTGGATGCGGCAGAGCACGATTATCAATGGCTGTGGCACAGCTTTAACACGCCGCAGTTGGGCGAGTCTACAGGAACCCAAGAGTTCGAATACCAACCAAAACGTATCTTCTATTCGGCAAAAAAAGAACCGATACGGCGCACGGTAAAAATGTATGCCTGCAATAAACCTTCGATTGATTGTGTGGGTGATTTAGCGCACTTGAGAATGCATTGGTCTGTCT
>Ga0222653_1000712_pt1 | contig 18496 bp, 10 predicted proteins | sample AntAcemetagen419_FD_179856 | JGI IMG/M metagenome (GOLD analysis project Ga0222653, IMG submission 179856) | Saline water microbial communities from Ace Lake, Antarctica - #419 | ecosystem: Environmental > Aquatic > Non-marine Saline and Alkaline > Saline | place: Antarctica: Ace Lake...
AACAGGTTTTGCACCGCTATGAACTGAGGCCTGTGCACCAAGACCGACTCGGTCTTGCCTGAGCTGAGAGAGCCTGTCAAGAGGAAGGATGTATCCTTGGGAAAAAGAACCACTCCCGAGCGCGCACAAAACAAGAATGAGGGTGAACCTCAACATAATTAAGCTTTAACTAAAGATGCTTTGAAATCTTCGTAGACCATCTTTATTCCTTTTTCCAAATGAATTTGAGCTGTCCATCCAAGTTGGTTGATTCTGGAAACATCCATGAGTTTCCGGGGTGTCCCATCGGGTTTTGATCGATCAAATTTAAGACTGCCCTCGAAGCCTACGATTTGGGCTATTAGACTTGCTAGATCAGAAATTGAGATGTCCTCGCCTATTCCCACATTCACAAAATCCTTACCATCGTAATTCTCCATTAAAAAGACGCAGGCCTCCGCCATATCATCCACATGGAGAAATTCTCTTTTCGGCGTACCCGAGCCCCAAATTTCCACCTTGCTAGAACCTGAATCCTGAGCTTCGTGAAACTTGCGCATGAGCGCGGGTAATACGTGGGAATTCTTTAAATCGTAGTTGTCATTTGGCCCGTATAGATTGGTAGGCATTGCCGAAATAAAATTGCATCCATACTGATCTCGATAAGCCTCGCACAGCTTTATTCCCGCAATTTTCGCGATCGCATAGGGCTCATTTGTAGGCTCAAGAACTCCCGTCAGTAAATATTCTTCTTTAAGTGGCTGTGGCGCCAGCTGTGGGTAGATACACGATGAACCCAAGAAGAGAAGCTTCTTCACTCCTGCTATGTAGGATTCGTTTATTACGTTTAGCTCTATCGCTAAATTATCGTGCAGAAATTCCGCTCTAAAGGTGTTATTCGCTTGAATTCCACCAACTTTTGCGGCAGCCAAAAAAACATATTCAGGTTGTTCGTCTTCAAAAAAGGCAGCAACCGCGGTTCTGTCTCTCAAATCGAGTTCGGAAGAAGTTTTTCCAATAAGATTGGTGTATCCTGATTCGCGTAAGGCACGAAAAATCGCACTACCGACCATTCCCCGATGTCCTGCTACGTATATTTTAGCTTCTTTATTCACTACTCGTTGTAGTTCAATACAGAGTGACCGCCATCCAAGAGGTACTTGTCGCGCTTGAATAGATTGAGATCAGATTCGACCATTTCGCTGATCAGCTCTTCGATGTTGTATTTATGCTTCCAGTTCAATTTTTGTTGGGCTTTGGTAGGGTCTCCCACCAAAAGGTCTACTTCTGTAGGGCGGTAATATTTGGTGTCAACATTGATCAGTACTTTTCCCGTTTTCTCATCGAAACCTTCTTCATTCTCTTTCTCACCGCGCCATTTAATGATGATTCCTACGTGAGAAAAAGCCTTTTCAATAAAAAATCGCACGCTATACGTCTTACCTGTGGCCAGAACAAAGTCTTCAGGCACGTCGTGTTGTAGCATAAGCCACATTCCCTCTACATAGTCTCTAGCATGTCCCCAGTCTCTTTTGGCATCGAGATTACCTACGAAGAGTCTCTCTTGCAATCCGAGTTTAATTCGCGCTACTGCTCTAGTTACCTTTCTCGTAAGGAAGGTCTCTCCTCTCAAGGGGCTCTCGTGATTGAAAAGGATACCGTTTACCGCAAAAAGATCATACGCTTCTCGGTAGTTTTTGATAATCCAAAAAGCATAGAGCTTGGCAACACCATAAGGGCTCCGTGGGTAAAATGGAGTCTCTTCCGTTTGGGGCGTTTCTTGCACCAAGCCGTAAAGCTCACTCGTAGACGCCTGATAGATTTTTGTCTTCTTTTCCAACCCCAAGATTCGAACGGCTTCGAGAATTCGAAGAACACCCATCCCATCTACATTGGCAGTATATTCTGGAGTTTCAAATGAAACTTGAACGTGAGATTGTGCACCTAAGTTGTAAATCTCGTCGGGCTGTATTTCTTGAACGAGCCTGATAATGTTTGAGGCGTCGGTAAGATCTCCGTAATGCAAGAAAAAATTGACATCCTTCTCATGGCGATCCTTATAAAGGTGATCGATCCTGTCCGTATTGAATAGCGAACTTCTACGCTTGATTCCATGAACTTCATAACCTTTGTCTAGTAGAAGTTCTGAGAGATAAGCTCCATCCTGTCCCGTTACACCAGTAATTAAGGCTACTTTTCTTGACATGTTCAATTTTTTGCAAAAGTAAAAAGAATACGCTCTTTCATATTAGTATCCCGAACCAGATCCTGATATACTTTCAATAGGATGCCAAGTCGTTTTGATTTCTTGTAAGTCCATTATTCTATGTGGCGATAGAACAGCTGAATCCTCCGATTCGTAAAACTTCACTCGTTTCACATTCTCAGAGGCAGATTCACCTATTTCAATAGAGGCTGCAGTTTCTGCGTCCCAAATCACAAACCCATTTACATCCATATGAGAGGAAAAATGAGACATTAGTTCTTTGCGGTTTCCCGTAAGAACATTGACCGTACCCCCTGGCACATCAGATGTAGCTAAGACTTCGGCCATACTAATAGCACAAGTTGGCAAATCTTCTGAAGCCAATACAATTGCGGTGTTGCCACCACAAATGGCAGGAACGAAAGACTCCAAAAATCCGAGCAATGCCGTTTTATTTGATGCAAAAGCTGCGACCACTCCCATGGGTTCAGGCACAGAAAAGTTAAAGTGTGATGATGCAACAGGATTTACAGAACTAAAGACTTGCACATACTTATCGCACCAACCAGCAAAATGAACGAGATAGTCTACAGAGGCAGAAAATTCTTCTTTTGCGTTGATGTCTGTATATCCTAAATCTTTCATCTCTTTTACGAAGAGCTCTTCCCTTTGCTGAAGCATTTCTGCGATGCGGTAGATTATTTGAGAGCGGTTATAGGCAGACTTGGCCTCCCAGCCAGCTTGAGCTTTTCGGGCGGCGACCACTGCATTTCTAAAGTCCTTTCTGGAAGAAAGGCACACATTGGCGATCAGCTCATCAGAGCCGTTTCGTATAGGATAGAAGCGACCACTTTCCGTTCTTGGGAAAGCTCCGCCGATGAAAAGTTTGTACGTTTTCATAACTGCTATACCTTCAGGTGAAGTTGTTTTTTTATTGGCCATTATCCTTGCAAGTTTAAGTAGGCTGACAACCCATGAACGCCTCCCTCTCTTCCAAATCCCGATTCCTTGTACCCTCCAAACGGAGAGGTAGGATCGAACTTATTGAAAGTATTTGCCCAAACAACTCCTGCTTTCAGGCGTGTGGTCAGGTTAAAAATTTTGGAGCCCTTATCAGTCCAAACTCCTGCTGAAAGACCGTATGGCGTGTTGTTGGCCTTGTCAATCACTTCATCTATCGTGCGAAAAGTTTGCATTGCCAAAACAGGTCCGAATATTTCCTCTTTTGAAATAATGCTGCTCTGAGAAACATTGGTGAATAGAGTCGGCCTGCACCAATATCCTTTTTTAGGCACCGCCACTTGAGACTGGAACATCTCATATCCGTCTTTTTCTCCAGCCTTTAAATACTTCTCAATGGTTAGGAGTTGATCCTTTGAGTTAATCGCTCCCACATCTGTGTTCTTGTCCATGGGATCGCCTACAATGAGGTTATTCATTCGGTGCTTCAGCTTTCTGATCACCTCATCAGCCACACTTTCCTCGACGAATAATCGAGAACCCGCGCAGCAAACGTGGCCTTGGTTGAAGTAAATTCCATTGACAATTCCTTCAACAGCTTGATCAATAGCGGCATCTTCAAAAACGATATTTGCGGCTTTTCCACCCAATTCTAAAGTCAATCTTGTGGATGTTCCAGCGAGCGAGCGACGGATCATCTTGCCAACATCCGTTGAACCCGTGAAGGCAATTTTATTGACATCGGGGTGATTTACCAAAGCTTTCCCAGTATCACCTGCACCTGTCACGATGTTGACCACCCCGTCGGGAAGGCCTGCATCTCGGATCAATTCGGCGAGTTTTAATGCGGTAAGTGAAGTCGTTTCTGCTGGCTTCAAGACAACGGTGTTTCCACAAGCTAGTGCTGGAGCTATTTTCCAAGCTGCCATGAGCAGTGGAAAGTTCCAAGGGATGATTTGTCCAACAACGCCTATTGAGGTAGGAGAGCTATTCGCGAAAGCGTAATCTAACTTATCGGCCCAACCGGCGTGATAAAAGAAGTGCGCTGCAGCCAATGGAACATCCACGTCTCTAGACTCGCGAATGGGTTTTCCGCCATCCAAAGATTCAATCACAGCAAACTCACGAGCACGCTCTTGGAGCAGGCGGGCTATCCGATAGATGTACTTTCCTCTTTCGGCGGCCGAGATTTTAGACCAAGTGGTATCGTAGGCTTTTCGCGCAGCTTTCACTGCTTTGTCTACATCTTTCTCTCCGGCTAGCGCGATTTCGCTTAGAGTCTCCTCAGTAGCAGGGTTGATTGTTTTGAAATACTTTTTAGTCGCAGGGGGCACAAACTTTCCGTCAATGAAAAGGTCGTATCGCTTATCGATGGTAACGTGTCCTGTGCTTTCGGGAGCAGGGGACAAATCCCATGAGGTATTTTTTGTTGTTTTGGCCATATTAGTCGAGCGCAAAATAATTTGCTGATTGATAGATTCCAGTTTCTTGTTTTACCAACTGCTTGAGGAGGTCGTTGGCTAGAGAGCTAGCTCCAAAACGAAACCACTCATTGGTAAGCCAAGCTTCACCCAATGTTTCCTTCACCATAATAAGGTAGTGCAATGCAAGTTTCGCATTTGAAATTCCGCCTGCGGGCTTCATTCCCACCATCTTCCCAGTTTCGTAATAGTGATCACGAATAGCTTCGAGCATGACTAAAGTTACTGGCATCGTAGCAGCGGGATTAATCTTACCCGTTGAGGTTTTAATGAAATCGGCTCCAGCAGAAATAGCCATTTGAGAGGCAAAATAGACGGCGTCTAGATTTCCAATCTCTCCTGTCTCCAAGATCACCTTCAATCTTGCTTTACCGCAAGCTTCCTTTACAGCGCTGATTTCATCGAATACATAGGCGTAATCTCCCTGATGAAATCGACCGCGTGAAATGACCATATCGATTTCATCTGCCCCTTCGGCTACTGCTTCTTTCGTTTCGTCAATCTTGTATTTCGGAAAGGACTGTCCTGAAGGGAATGCCGTGGCAACTGATGCCACTTTAATTCCTTTATCGGCAACAAGGGACTTAGCCAATTTCACGAAAGTGGGATAGACACAGATTGCGGCTACATTGGGCAGGTCGGGAAATCCATGATGCAAGTGAGCAGCCTTGTGGCAAAGCTGACGAACTTTTCCTTCGGTATCTTTTCCCTCAAGAGTAGTCAGGTCGATCATGTTCAGGGCCATTTTAAGGCCTTGTTTCTTAGCATCGGTCTTGATACTTCGAGTTTGAAATCGTGCGCATCGCTCCTCCACTCCGACTTGATCGATGGCTTTGCGCCTGATATTGGAAAGATTAAATGTTGAATTTGACAATAGATGGTTTTTTTCAAATATAGAAAAAGCACTTGATGCACAGAAAGTGGCTGTCCCGAAAGTCGGGACAGCCGCTCCAAATCTTCAAATCGAAATATTCTTATCTCGAGATTACCAGCCTTTCGACTTTCTGGAAACCACTTGAGGTCATGCGCACCAAATAAATCCCGTTGGGCATTCTGTCTGCGCTGAAATCCAGCCTTTGATCACCTGTCATTTCAATCGCCTTATTGACAAGATTCTCTACAACTCTTCCGCTCATATCGAGGATATCGATCGAAACTCTTTCGTTCTCTACAGCAGAGAAAACAATGTTAGTCATACCCTGCGAGGGGTTTGGCATAACGGATAGCTTTTTGTCAAAATATGAGTTCGTAGAAACAAACTCTGTTAGCGCTGCCAGAGCAGGAATACAGCCAGACGCCAAGTCTCCGTTGAAGAATACTTGAGGGCCACCCGTTAAACTTAGCATTTCTGTGCTAAAGTCTGACAAGTCGACTGCGTAGAGACCTCCAGCGTTAGAACCGTTGCCATTTGCCAAAAGCAATCGGCCATCGGCCAGCAAGCAAGCACCATTCACTTCGGCCAGTTCCAGTTCTATAAAACTATTGTCCAAGAGATTGGTCAGTGTGCTCTCACTTCGATTAACCAACCATAGAATCTGATCTTCAGGAGTTCCTGTTGCGATCAAATCACCGCCGCTAACACTAATCCCAGAAAAAGCAACTGAAGCTTCGGCAACTCCCTGTACGAATTCAATGCTATAGACTGTGTTGTTTGATGGTTTGCCAAGGAAAAGAACACCATTCAAATCAAATGTGGCCGCAGGAAAACCATTTAACGATTGCCCGGAAGGGGTTTGTATTGGAATATTCTGCTGAACATAGATGCCTGATGCAGGATCAAAAATGTCGACTTTATTTTCCCTTATGGCATAAATCAACCCATCGGGACTCAAAGCTATGTGGTTGTCCCCAGAGCTAAACCCTTCGATAAGAGTCATTTCAATGGAATTGTCTTCTCCTAAACTGATTCCATAAAGTTCATTGTCGGCATTGTTTTGAGGGTAACCAGTATAATAGGTCAAGAAGTTAGGACATTCTCCACTTTGAAAAGACCCATCACATCCCGATGCCATATCTCCATTGCCCTTCATAAAGGGCTCACCATCCAATAATAGCAAGTAACTGCTCAGTAGGTTTCCTGCGAAATCTCCAAGGTATACCCGGTTTCTGTTTTTGGTACTCACCAATCCATACCCCGATTCAGATATGGCAAAACCAGTAACCAGTGCAGGAAGGTTTTGGACAAAAGATGTTTGGCCTTCGGTATTCAATTCAATAGTCCGGCCACCAAAATCTCTTGTTGCGAGGTAGAGATTTCCGCTATCGGAGAAAGCTAAATCACCGCCGTGCACAGGAGCACTTCGAACGAATTCCACTTCGCCCATTACTTTATCAACGGAATAAATAGCATTGTTCACTTCACTACCGATGTGCAAAACACCATTGGGATTGAAACCCGCAGCTATAGAGCCACCAAGGGTTTCTGACAGAACAACTTCTTCTGACAACGAGCCCCCGTTAGAACTCACATCCAGCGTTCTAAAATTCCCATTGGAAGATCGAACGATATAGACAAGATTGGCGTTTCCATCGTATGCAATATGGAATGGATATGGCAGCGCCAATAGTTCATTCAGTTCTGCAACTTGACTCTCCTCATTCAGCGTGTACTCATAAAGCTTAGGGTTACCTCCGCCTGTGGGATTGTCTGCTAGAAAATATCTGTAACCAGAGCACGAAACTATCTCCGTCCATGAAACTGCAACCTCTTGCGATAATCCTCCCTGGAAAGCAGTAAGTATATCAGCACCTTCATTCTCGCCTGTATAGCAGATAGTAGCAGCACCATTCGCATCGGTAAAGACAAACCCGCTTACTTCATTGGCTCCTTGAACCGTAAAATCAATTCGAACCCCTTCGAGCGGTTCCCCAAAAATATTTGAAAGAGTAGCATCAAAACATAGCTCGGTAAATAGGGGTGCTTCTGAAGTTTGAGGTAATAATGTAAGGTCGTTGGCTTCGATGACGTCAGAGTATAATTGACCACCTGGATAAGCATAAGAATCCTCATTGTTTGTCCCGTATACAAAGACTCCAAATGCGGTATTGCAAGTCAAAGAATAGGTGCCCAATTCCACTTCCAGTTGTGCGGAATTGAAGTTGGTTCCTAGGATAGGAGAAAATGCCCCAGGGGGTATCGGTAATCCATCCAAGGCAATTGTTTCCAAACCATTCCCGTCCACAACTAAGTTGAGGTAATTCGAATTAAACCCTGAGGTGGGGGTTGAAACCGTATAGTCACCAAGAAACTGCTCCCGAGGTGGAATGATCATCATGGCAGGATCACCAGCAAATTGTGGACCTACAGCTGCATTTCCTTGCATAAATTGAGCTAACAATACTGGTGCCGTCGATTCTATGGTTGATGATGCGGTGAGTATTGTTTCGAAGAATTCGCCTCTATTTATAGTGGCCTCGAATACGCCATTAATTTCGATGTTCGTGGCATCTTCGCTTGCCAATACTCTGAAAGAATCACCATTTTCCCGGTCGGCGAATGGAACGGTAACGAAGGATTGGCCCCAACTATTTGAAGGAGGAAGCATCTCGGTAAGGTGGTCGCAAAATCCTGTGGAGGTTGGAACATTGGCACAATAGTGACTCCCAAAGACACCCACAGGCGAAGAAGATTGTACAGTCGTTCCAGTAAGGTCGGTGCCTGATTCGCTTCGACCTTGGTATACTTCGCCCTCATTTAGAATAACCTCATAAGGCACTCCTGCCAACTCGCTGCCTATGGCTGCCGTAGGAGTGATGGTAACTAAATTATTATCCGAACTTGAGACGACACCAAATTGCGAACCAACGAATGCTCCTGAATTCGCGTAACTCATCACTAAGTAGTCACTCGTCCAGGCACTCACAGGAATAGCTAAAAAAGCGTCGCTTGAAAATGCTCTTTGGTTCAATCCATATACTGAGATGGGATTATCTGCCAAAACATGTACACCCAAGTCTTGGACGTTACTTGACCCTACGATGAATGCATTGTCGGGAACAGTTACAGCAATCAGATCTCCTGGTAAGACATCGAACTCTTCGCTAAAAGCAATTCCTTCAATTTCTACGAGTCCCGAGGCACCAGATTGGCTTGAGATGAAGATTTGTAGCTCTAACGATTGAGGAGGGTTAGCGTTCAGATCTTCTGGGTAGGTTTCATTAAAAACCAACCAAAAGTCTGTACCGACATTTGTTTGTTGAGAGAATAGGCTTTGAGATGTGAGTGAGATAAGTGCCAACAAGACACACCTCTTCACAAACGAGGTTAGCAAGGTTTTCATTGGTTGTAATGGTTTTAGTTGTTCCATGAATATACAACAATCAACAAACAATAAAAAAAGCCGACTCAGGCATTTCTGAGTCGGCTTTAAGTTCTTTGAAAAGGATGTTTACCTCAAGGTAAATCGTATTGGTAGGTTGTACTGCACCTTAACCGATTTACCTCTTTGTTTTCCTGGAGACCACTTCGGCATACTTTCCACTACGCGTATGGCTTCTTCATCGCAACCACCACCTATAGATCTAAGCACTTTGACATCTTTTACAGCTCCCTGTTCGTTCACTACAAAAGTCACGTAAACTGTTCCTTGTATGCCCGCATCTTTTGCAATAGCTGGGTATTTAATGTTCTTACCCAAGTATTTCATCAATGCAGCTTCTCCTCCTGGGAAACTTGGCATCTCCTCAACAATCGTAAATATTTGCTCTTCGACGACTTCCTCTGCTACCTCGTCGATAAACTCGATCTCAGTATCTTCATCCACCTCAAGATCTTCAATAACAAGTTCTTCCTCGATTTCCTCTTCATCCTCTACAATTTCGATAACCGTAGTAGGAGCAGGAGGTGGAGGTGGAGGTGGAGGCTGTTGTTGTGAAATGGGAATAATCTCCTCTTCGATCAAATCCAATTCTAGTTCTCCGAGATCTTTGACTTCGGTTTCAAATGCTTTCCATTCAAATGCTACCAAGACCAAGGCTAGGGAAAACAACAAACCAATAATAATGAGCGGTACACGCTTCTTTTCGAGGTTTGCTTCAGGACTTTTCTTTAATTCCATGTGCTCCGTTTTTTACAGACTCAGCGAAAATAGTAAAGTTTGCATACTTAAGCGACGAGAGTCTTGATTTTTAACTTAATTGCTTTACCAACTATTGTGCCTCATCTATCACTTTAAAGTAAAAGTAACTGGCATTACAAAGCTGACATTTACCGGTCTACCGTTGTGAAAGCCTGGTTTCCATTTGGGCATAGACATCACCGCCTTCAGGGCTTCTTCATCAAGACCACCTCCCACTCCGCGCTTTAGTTCTATATCCGTTATAGACCCGTCTTTGGTTACGGTAAATCCAATGTAAACCCTTCCTGATATTCCTGCGTCTTTTGCCATTCTTGGATAGATCACTTGATTTTGAAGAAATACCACTCTTAACGAATCTCCTCCAGGAAACTCGGGCATTACGTCAGCGAACAGTAATGGCTCTTCTTCAGACTTGAGTTCTGGCAATCGAGAAATATCCTTGACAATGGGTTCATCTCCAAGATCAGGAAATTTGAGCTCAGGTTTGAGAGGCTCCATCTCATCAAACTTAAATTGGTCAATAATAGTTTTGGCAACTTCTTTTTTTACATTCTCCTTTTTCTCAATAGGTTTTTCTTTTTCCCTGAAAGAAGGAGGAATAAGCGTCGCTTCAAAGATGGGGACTTCATCATTGAAGTCATCAAAGGAAGTTCTTTCCTCAGTTGGTGTTCTCCATTCGAATGCTGAGAGAACAATGGCACATGCTACAGCAAGGCCCAATAAGAATAAGGTCGGTTTTTTGCGTTCGAGTTCTAGTTCGCGCGATTTTTTGATCTGCATAGTACACGGTTTTTAAACAGAAAAACCGCTTTGTGGCCACTCAGCTTTTTTATCTGCGGAGTTTATTGAAAACCCAAATTGCAAACACTGTGCCTAATGCAGATCCTACCGTATCTGCCACAAAATCAAGGACACTCGCAAACCTTGAAGGGACAGCTAAGCCCTGAAATATTTCGGTTGCACCTCCATAGAAGGTACCAATAAGAAAGACTATCCAGAGAGCTTTTCTGGTCAATAGTTCAGTACGTCGGCTCAGCCCCCAAACCATCAATATGACCAACAAACCGAAGACAGCTACATGAGCTAACTTGTCTTCAATATCTATGGCCCAGATGTCAAAATCGGGAAGGTTTTCCCCCGGAAGGGACATCAATAAAAGAATAAAGGCGGCCCATAAGAGAGCCGCCGAGTATGCTTTTAACCACGAAAGCTGATTAGGCCGTGTGCGCTTTGTAGGCATCGGCATCTAATAGTTGTGATAAGTCTGACTCACCATCAAATTCAACTTTTATCATCCATCCTTTTCCATAAGGATCCTCGTTTACCAGTTCAGGATTGGCTTCGAGTTCCTTGTTAAATTCTATCACTTTTCCAGCCATGGGCATAAAAAGATCAGAAACTGTTTTGACTGCTTCAATGGTTCCGAATACTTCTGCAGAGTCCAAATCCTCACCCTCTGTCTCGATCTCAACGAATACAATATCACCTAATTCGCCTTGAGCATATTCAGTAATTCCTATAGTGGCAATATTGCCTTCTATCCTAATCCATTCGTGGTCTTCAGTGTATTTTAATTCAGCTGGAAAATTCATTATCCTTTGTTTATTGAGTCAATGTAAAGCGCAAAGATACACCAGTGTTTATGTTTGATGTAGGGAATGAAATGGAAACTTTTGGTTCGTTGATCTGGTGATCATAAAATGCCCTGATATTCAGTCTATCTGAAATCACGTAGTCGATGGCTGTTTTAATAGACAGCAGGTTTTGACCTGAAGTGATTTGATTTGTGCCTTCTTCCATTCTTCTTGCGATCACTTCTGTGTCTCGAATACTCAAGTCAAATCTCACATTAAGGTCGCTCTTTCTCGTTTTTCCTGCCAACTTGATCTCAACATCTGGAAAACGGTAACCAAGACCCAAAACAATCTCATCGCTTCTATTTTCAGTGAGCTGAAAATTCGTTGTGCTAAAAGCCAAAACTCTGTTTTTATTGATCTCAAAATTGGTGATCAGTGAGTTTTGCCAAGTCATGTCTATTCTGATCAAGGGACTTAATTGCTCGCTGATCGTTATCGCGTTGATTTGAGTGTCTGAAATGAAGTTCTCTTCGATAGAGTTGTCTCGAACAGGGGTGCCATCTGTGTTCGTTCCGGATGCTAAGTTGGTAGTGAAATTACTAATGCTAAATGTGCTGCGGTAGGCATGCGAAATATTTATCGTTCTGAAGATCTTCTTAAGCGCAGGGATTTTCGAAAGGCCATCATAGTTGACCGACCAGTTGGGGTTTTTAATCGCATCCCAAACGGTGTAATCACTGATGGAGAAATTGACACTTTGTGCATCTTGCCCAGTATAAGCTGCAACAAAGGAAGGAACAACTACTTGCTGCGATGTTGGGCCAAATCCATCGGCATAGGCACCTTCGAGACCTGAGTTTGGCTCGGAAAGCCCCGTCTCTCGGGCAAGACGATTGGATATATCATCCCTTATTTCAAGGAAGGTTTCGAAAGTTGGGCTGATGTTGTTTACATCCTGGGTCCAGAGCGTACTCCAAGCGTTTAGAGTAGTGCTGAAGCTTCCCGTTTCAAATCTACTTTCTTCCAAATACTGCTGAAGATCCGGATTGTATCTGAAGAAAGATCCGTCGTTAGCGGATTGGCTTCTTTGAGCGGTCAATTCAATTCTCAAGTTTGGTAAAGGCTCAAGATTTAAACGCAAGTTGAAATCCTCAGTATAGGTCTGGAGGTATTGCTGGTTAATGAATTCATTTTCCACAAGCCATCCCTTGAGAGCTGCTTGCTGATTAAAATTGTCAATTTGATGTCCAAAAACGAAGTCTACTCCAGGAGCGTTAAACCCAGGATCCATCCCGAGGATGTTTGACGTTCGGTTGTATCCTGGCAACAATGTTCCTTCGTTCTGGCTGTATACAATGCTCAAGTTCTTGACACTCATCAACAGCTTGGCAAAATAATCAAGAACCGTTATTTCGTTTTCGTCTTTTTCCTTTTTCTCCGGATCTTCCTCTTCTTCCCCTTCTTTTTTCTCTTTGTCACCGCGGTTTCGACTTGATCCTTGAGAAAGCGATCTTCCACCCGCTCTTCCCTGGCGCTGGAATTTTCGATTTACATTTTTGAAGTAACCAATCTTGTTATATAGAGATAAGAAGTTTAACTGACCGTTTATCGAAATATTTCTGGAGTTCTGAATAACGTTACCCAAGGTGTCCTGAGAAAATGGTGCGCGTTGCCAATTATAGCTTCCGCTGTACCTCACGTCCGTGCTTATCCAATCGAGAATAGGAATCTTATTGATTGGCACTCGATAGTTAGCAGAGAAATTCTGATTGAAGGTGACGTTCTCACCAAATCGAGTGAGACTTGCCCAAATCGTATCGCGGTATTGATTGTAAGAGTCCCTATCTTCTCTATCAACCCTGCCTTCTGGCTCGTCAATGAATGAAAGGTTATTGGCGCTGTAAGTTAAACGGATAGATTGCGTCAGGTCATGCTGCAAGTCGTAAACTCTATTCCAGTTAAATGTTTTGGTGTACAGAATAGGTTGCTCAAAATTAAAAACGTCGCTATTATTTTTGAACTGTTGCTCGCTGTAGGTTCTGTTTATTTCAGACCTAAATGAGAAAGATTTCGGGATCAATGTGAAATTGAAATCTCGAATCAATGCCAAATATTCAGACTTCCGCAGAAACTTACTAGTGGCAAAAGGCTTGATGTTCTTGGGCTTGGCATTGTAGTTATATCCGAGACCTAACCTAAATTGTCTTTGGTTATCAAATGCGGTATTGATGTCGTAAAACGCCCTTTCGCTATAGGCAAATGTGGCATTGAAGTTTTCAATGTCATATAGCTGAGGTTTTTTATCGGGATTGGTTCGTTCCTTCCTTACGTTGGTAAAGTTGATACTTCGTCTCCGCGTGTAGGTTTGAGATCGCTTCTTAAGATCTTTCTTTTCGTCTTGAGAGAGTCCTTCGGCTACTTCGTCGATTTCAAGATCAGGTGCAAGAGGATCAAATCGAGGTCTTACAATTTGCTCGGATTGACCAATGAACATGGGGACTTTTATTCCTGATTCTTCTGGAAGAAACTTACCCAATTCCAGATTCGAGTTGGCATCATAGCCCATTGACTGCTCCTGTGGCCGCTCACTCACTCGGCTTTCCAGAGATCCGAAGTTTGGGGTAGAAATATTTCCCGAAAGGGAAACGCTACCAAAGTCTGCAAGCTGCGCATTCACTCTTGCGAGTGCTGCCCAACCGCCTTCATTGTTGAAATCAGTAAGTCGCAGCTCATTCACCCATATCTCAGCACTCTCGGGTAGTGCGTCATCTTCAGCCCAAATATTATCTGCTGAGTTGGGGTTTCTTATCCCAATCATAACGGTACGAACAGAACTTAAGACGGGATTTCCTTTGATGCGAATCCTTCGATTACCATCCATCTCTTCATAGATTCGGCTCTGTTCAAATCCAGATTGATTCCTTGAATTCTTCGCGCTTTGAAGCCGATCAAATTCGATCTTCATATTGTTCTCTTCCGGCCAGATATTCTGAGGCGTACTGGAAGCATTTAGATCTGTAGGTTCAACGGGGATTTCGTATTCATAATAATTCTGATCAAAGTCAGTACCCAGTCTTACAAAGACTGAAACATCTCCAAATCCCAGCGGATTGTTTTCGTCCAACGTCTCTCCGTGAATGAACATTTCGAGATTTCCATACATACGCATGTCGAGCTCAGTGCTTCTAAATGCTGATCGAGCATCACCATCTTCCAACTCGCTAACGCGAAGAACTAAAGACTGCTCATTCAAGCTTCGAAGATTTGCGGTACCAGCATCAATCTCTCGCGAAATACCAGGCGGAGTGACATAATTCAAGGGAACCCGCGTGCTGTTTTCTTCAATATTTACTGCGAGGATATCAAACTCTGTATTTCCTGGAGGACCAGGAATAAATTCTCCTTGGCGCAGCTCATCGGTATATCGCCGCCACTCTCCTCGAATTAATTCCAAACGAGCAAAACGCAGCACAACAGGCGTTTCAAATCCAGTGGTGATCATCCGCATAAAACGAATCGATCGCAGGTCTCTAATACCTCCAAATGATTTCCCTTCGCGAACGGGGATTTTGAATTGATACCATCTAACCTGTCTTCCGTCAGGAGCAACACCATTCACCACGTCAGTGATGTAGTTGTTTCCTACTTGCCAAGCAGAGGGTTCAACAAGTGGATCGGGAAGATCAACTTCATATTGGTAGTATGATTCAGCTTCACCAAGAGTTAAATCTTGGTTAATATCTTCCGAAGTAGGTAAAGTCGTGGCTTGCGTCGGATAATCCTCAGGGCTATCTTGGGTGGTTACAGAGTTTCCCTCAAAACCGTTAAAATCCTTGTATCGCTCCAGAATATCAGCCTGTTGAGCGTCATACTCAGAACCCCTAAAGAAGCGAAAGTTATCGGAAGAAGGGTCATCGTTGGCCTCTGCTATAACAGCCGCAGTAACACCAGGCAAGGCAGTAATACGCGCCAAATAGTTTTCGAAATAGATGCGCTCGCCTGCATCACTAAAACCGTCGAAACCAACATCCTGAGCAAAATTCGAGTTGGTTGAGTTATCGAAAGCATTTACAATACTTTGGGTTAGCGGCACCTGCGCCCAATTTGTGGTATCTGTAAGAAGGCCATTTGGATTTGCGGGATCGAGCGGCAATCCATTCTCAAAACTCATCTGACCATCTCGGAGAACATCTTCCGAAACGTTACCAATGTTGACCAAAAGCTTTCCACGCGGATTACCCTCAGTACCCACAAAATCACGGCTATCAGCGTTGTATGGATCCATTACCCAAAACTGGATAAATTCAACATTGGTCTGTTCAAAGTCTGTGGTGTTAATGGCCCTTTGAATACCACTCCATCTGGATTCGGGATCGTTCAACTCACCTGTTTGTGGGTCAATACCCGCCGAAAATGGCGGCGTTGACTCAGCATCGTAGTTATAGGGCCCTCTATCTCTCGGAAAGTAAGACATATCCAGAGTAGCAATATTCGCAGGGGTACCAGCAGGGAGTTCCTTATCAGGGAAAACTTCATTTTCCGTGACTTCCCTCTGGTAGTGGCGTTCACCGTTGACATTGTCGGGGGTGATATTGTCATTTCTAAAGAACAGAGGATCCAAGATGTACCAAGCGAATTTAGCTCGGTTATATCCCAACAGGCGATCATTACTTAATGAGGCCTCTGGAAATAAATCGGGTTGCAGTTGAGGTATGGAAGCCAAGCCCCAAGAAGCGAAATTTCGTAGATCGATTAACGAGATGGTTCCTTCAAAATCATCGATATAGGCACTACCCGTTTTACCTACGGCCTTGTTGTGCCCCGGAATTAAGTGCGCAAATTCCATGGCAGCATCAATGTTGGAAGACTCTTTTGTGTTGATGAAAGGAAGTGCGTCAACCATGTCCGTTAGAAATCGAGACTCATCTTGATACCGCGCATCAAACCCCCAAAGTGTATTGTTCATTGGCTCATCACCAATGTTCACTTTTTGCGTTAGAGGTCGCTCATTCAGGTTCATGATGGTTGAGCCCAAAGTGAAATTATCATTGAAGCGATAATCAAATCGAGCGCCCATCAACCTTCGGGTCTGGATACTAAACAGCGTATTGCTTTCTACCGAAATCTTGATTGGAGTCTGCGACTCGAGAAGTCCAGAGTTCAAAATCTTTACTCGACCCAAATTATAATCTACAGTGTAGTCTTGATTCTCAATCAAAGGAACTCCACCAGCTGTCACTTGCACCGCCCCTTGAGGTATGTTGAGCGCATTCAAAGCAATCTCATCCGAAGAGGCTGAACGGTAATTTCCTTTCAGTTTGAATCGGTTCAAGTAAAGGAAGTTCTGCTGAGCTACGATTTTCGTCGAATCATAAAGCTGCGGATATACAATTCGCTCTCTTTGAAGTGTATCCACCCCTGCCTCTTTCAAAACAGTATTCAAGTGTGAACCAAATGGCTCAACAACAGGGAAGAATATCCGTCCATTCTGGGCATTAATGGTACCCCCTTCTGTAGCAGCCAGGTCCACAAAATCAAATCGACCATCGGCTTGAGGGTTGCCGTTTTGATCCAGTTTATCCATCTCAAAAATCTGAAGAAGTGGGATATCTTGAACCTGTGGCTCGGGAATCACTGGCACATCTATACCCTCTTCTGGATCATTGTACCATACATTTAGCATGAATTCTTGGCTATTCACCTGATAAGCGCCAAGTGAATAGACGTTTCTCATCATCAAATCCCACATTGGATTGCGCACATCTACCACGGTAGACTTAAGCATTTTGAGGTATAGCGCATCTGGAGATGTAAACCCATCATTGGATAGATCTCCTACTTGATAAGTTCGCCCGTTTAAGGTGTATTGATAGGACACGGCAAGTACCTCGGCATTATTCAGTGATTGGTTCAAAGAGATGAATCCCAGACGCTGGTTAAACGTGTACTCATTGGGCGTAAGTTGACGCGCATTGCTAAGACGCTCAAAGTCCCGACCATTGATCAATCCAAGAGAAGCGAGAGACTGAGAGGACTGAGAAAATCCTCGAATTTGAGGATTTGAAGCCATCTGGCTGTACAAACTATTCTGGCCATTGTCAGGAAAATTATTCAATGGATTGTCCCCAACTTCAAGGGGCAGTTCAGAATTTATATACTCAGGATCTTCACCCAGATCGGTAAACGCGATCACATTACGTGTTTCTTCCACGTTGGCTGTTTGGTTTACTACCCAAACTTCAATACGCGTAATCTGAACCCCTGAATTTACAACTGGCAAATTTTGAAGGGCGCGGTCGTAGCTATCGCGGAAATAGCCACTCAAGAAGAAGTGACGATTGGCCTCGTAGTTATCGATCGAAATCTCAAAGTCCTGAGTTTGAGCTCCACCTTGCACATTGATCTCTTTCTTTTGACCTCGTTCTTGAGAAAAAAGTGTGGTTATATCCAACCGACCAAACTTGAGTTGGGTTTTAATACCAAAAAGGCTTTGGCTACCAGAGATCAAGGAATTATTGAGAGGCATACTAACGTTACCCGCCTCAATCTTCTGAATGATTTCGTCATCATAACCAGTGTACTCAATTTTGGTTTGGTTTTCAAAATCGAAGGTAGCTTCCGTGTTGTAGTTGGTGCTAAGCTTCAGCTTATCACCAATGTTTCCAACCACGTTAAGCTGAATTCGTTGATCAAAATTGAATGTAGTAATCCTCCTCTGGTTTACTGGGATCTGAGGATTTTCATTGCTATTGATATTGGCCCCAAAGGTGAGCTCAGCTGTACCTTGCGGTCTTATATCTACAGTGTTCCCACCAAAAATTCGATCGAACGCTTTGCTATTTACCTGAATGCTAGGTCTAAAAGGATCGGGACCTCCCTCTTCGTCGCTAGCCATTGCATCTGCCGCTTGTATTTCCCCCCAATAGTCTCTAACAGAATTACTGTTCACGTAATCCATGTACTCATCGAAAGTCATTACCGTGGGATTTCGGTAATCTATATTGTCCCCAATACGCTTATAGAAGTAGTACTGCCCTGTTTCAGGGTCGTATTCGATAACATTATTCATGTTACTCGGATCAGTAAGATTGATCCGACCATTATCGCCGAAGGGATTTACGCCATCTTCTATCGGGTATATTAAGTCCACCTCCGGGGAGTCGATGGGCATAACCGTAAGCTCGGGAAGGTTTACCACTTTTGCGGTAAACGCAG
>Ga0222653_1000721_pt1 | contig 18361 bp, 16 predicted proteins | sample AntAcemetagen419_FD_179856 | JGI IMG/M metagenome (GOLD analysis project Ga0222653, IMG submission 179856) | Saline water microbial communities from Ace Lake, Antarctica - #419 | ecosystem: Environmental > Aquatic > Non-marine Saline and Alkaline > Saline | place: Antarctica: Ace Lake...
CAATGAGCAAAAATGGGATGACACATTAACAGTTGCAAAGCAATCCTTGGAGAAAAGAATTGCCCTTTGGGACGCGATTAATGACTTGATTCAAAAAGAAAACCAAGCATCCAAAGCCATACATAGTAATTAACGTCTTTGGTACTTTAAGAAATTTAGCGCCACCCAAAAACGTCACCCAAGCGAAAATCATGCGCAAGAGAAGCAGTCCCTCTTGGGTTTTAAAAATGCATTGAACAGAATATGCGCTGGCTTGTCCCCGCACAAATCTTAAAGCTAATGGTCCACTGATGGGCTGTTTGGCTCATTTCTATTCCATATGCTTCAATTCTGTGGGGCAATTCAGAATTTGTACGTTTCGTTTCTAAACAAGAACGATCTTTGCAATCTGCCCGAGGCGGAAAGGCAGAGATAGCGGGTTTCGTTACGTCGCTAATGCAGTTTCGCCTTTAGCAGGGGCTGCACTATATTTAGTTGGCCATAAAAAACCTTACTCTTACCTGCGATTTCAACATTCGAATACACAGAATAATTACTTCATGTCAAAAATGACTACCGATCAAAAAGAGAATTCCGATGAGTTGCCGCAAAATTCAATTCTCAGTAAGTTTGGAATAACCGCGCTAAATCCGATGCAGGAAGAGGCCAGTAAGGCGATACAATCGAAGTCGGATGTGGTGCTCCTCTCCCCTACTGGAACAGGAAAAACCCTGGCCTTTCTATTGCCTTTGATAGAAACATTGGATCAGAACTGCGCCGAGATTCAAATTCTCATCCTCGTTCCCTCGCGAGAATTGGCCCAACAAATTGAACAGGTAACGCGTAAAATGGGATCGGGTTTTAAGGTAAATTCGGTGTATGGTGGCCGTTCTGGTCAGCTCGATAAGATTGATTTAAAACATAAACCAGCCATTCTCATTGGCACGCCTGGGCGCGTAGCCGACAGAATAAGAAGGGATCGGTTTTCTTTGGATTCTATACATACCCTTGTGCTCGACGAGTACGATAAATCACTGGAGGTCGGTTTCGAAAACGAAATGACCGAGATTATTGAAGCGCTTCCTAGAGTTAAGCAAAGGATTTTGACCTCAGCGACCAGCGAGGTGGAAATACCGCCGTTTGTAGGATTGCAAAAACCCATTCTTATCAACCACGTTCCAGAAGGAGTTTCTCAACTAATTATAAAGACACTTCTTTCGTCAGAAAAGGATAAGTTAAAAACGCTGGATAGGGCCCTTGCTTTTATTGGTCACCAACCTGGAATTATCTTTTGCAATTTCAAAGATGCACTGGAGCGGGTAAGTGATTTCTTGTCTGAGCATCACATTCATCACCAAAGCTTCCATGGAGGTATGGAACAAATTGATCGGGAACAATCCCTGATCAAGTTTAGAAATGGCACCACTCAACTCCTTCTGGCCACTGATTTGGCTGCTCGTGGACTGGATATTCCCGAGATAAAATTCATTCTTCATTACCACCTTCCACCACACCTGAAAGAGTTCACCCACAGGAATGGACGAACGGCACGCATGAACCGCGACGGCATCGCCTATATTCTGCAGTGGAACGAAGAGAAACTTCCAGATTTTATTCAGGAACTTGCTCCCGAGAGCCTTAATATTGAAGACCAACGAGAAGCTACGCTTCCAGCACCAGTGGAATGGAAAACCTTGTATATAACAGGCGGCAGGCGAGATAAGATTTCAAAAGGAGATGTTGCCGGTTTATTTCTAAAGCAAGGTGAGGCTCAAAAAGACCAGATAGGCGTTATTGAAATCCAACAGAATTGCGCTTATGTAGGCGTACATGCTGAAGTAGCTGAAATGCTGATCCAAAAAACCAACAATACCAAACTCAAAAAGAAGAAGGTGAGAATTAGTCTCATTTAATGAGAAATTAAGCTTGAGTTACCGCACCGCATGTGATATCAATGCGCGTGCAATGGAGCACAAAATACACACTGCAACAGCTGATGGATTTCTGAACCAACTGAAAGAGTGTGGCGTGAACATACCCTACCATTTCCCAGACTAGTCCTACACTTGGTCGACTGAGATCAACACACCTGCTAATGGGGTCAACAACAAAACTTTCTAAAATCCATTCGGTGGCTTGCACGATTCTTTTAGCTTTGGGGGAAAGCAACTACGTAAAACGAACGCATGTACTTCGCTGAAAGATTAAGACCAGTGAATAAAAAACGGAGTACATAAGAGGGTGGCACGCAATAGTGTGCTTTTTTAATGAACATACTTAGCTATTACACACAAGTATGAAAAAAGGAATAAAAAATTTATTAAAATGGACATAAAAAATATTTTTAAAAACAACCAAGACTGGGTTCGCGGCAGGCTAGATACTGACTCAAATTACTTTAACGATCTATCTAAAGGTCAAAATCCTGACATTTTATATATCGGTTGTTCGGATAGTCGAGTAACGGCTGAAGAACTAATGGGGCTGTCGCCTGGTGAAGCATTTGTGCACAGAAATATAGCCAATATGGTTCCCAATACTGATTTAAGCGCCATGTCGGTTATAGATTATGCCGTACTGCATTTAAAAGTAAATCACGTAGTCGTATGCGGCCATTATTATTGTGGCGGAGTGAAAGCAGCAATGGAATCAGCTGATTTAGGAATACTCAACCCTTGGCTAAGAAACATACGTGACGTTTACCGCACACACAGAATAGAGTTGAGTGAAATTACTGATGACGATAAACGCTACAAAAGATTGGTCGAGTTGAATGTACAAGAACAATGCATCAATGTAATAAAGACAGCAGAAGTACAAAGGGCTTATCGCGACAGAGGCTTAACCGTTCACGGTTGGGTTTTTGACATTCACTCAGGAAAGTTAATTGATTTAAATATTGACTTCTCTAAAATTTTGAAAAATGTCATGGAAATCTACCACCTTGACTAATAATTAAAATAAATTACATCTTATTTGTCCTTTTGGACAAATAGAAAAAAATAATTGAAAAAGAATTTGGACATAGTCCTTATTTCTTGGCGCATTGAATTCTAAAGAGCAAGTATTTAAATGCACGGCACATGCAAGTCAGTACATCACCAATGAATCCATTTCAAAGAGTGCAATTGCCTCTGATATTCATTGAACAATTATCCGCAACATTATTAAAAAGGCGAAAATCTACAGCAAACCTTTTACAAACATGGCAAGCAATTGACTGCCTCTGAAAGGTATGACTTGTTCATAGGGCAATACCCTGATATAGAAAAGTATACTCGGAATTACCACATCGCATCTTATTTAGGAATCACGCAAGAAAGCTTGAGCCGTATTAGAGTTGAAAAAGCAAAGAAATAGGTTTCTTACCCTAGGTCAATTTTTAACTGATGCCCGAGGCTTGATTTTGTATCGCATAATCAGAACAGATTAATCGATACAATATGAAAGTACTACAAGTAATAAAATACGGCGAAATTAAAGACAGTTTGTCCTTCAACGAATTGATCAAGCCAGCTGTCCAGGCAGATGATGTCCTCATTGAAGTTAAGGCCGCTGCGATCAACCCGATAGATAAGAGCATCATCTTAGGAGGTTTACAGAGTATTCTACCTATTCCACTTCCCAGCACCCTTGCTTATGATGTAAGTGGCATCGTAGTGGAAAAAGGAGATAACGTGAGTGATCTCGAAATCGGAGACTTGGTATACTCTCGGGTACCGCAAGAGCAAATGGGCACGGTTGCAGAGTATGTTGCCGTGACTAGCGCAGCCGTATCAAAAAAACCTGGAAACATCACTTTTGAAGAGGCTGCAAGCATACCCTTGGCAGGACTTACTGCAATGTAATCTTTAGACTATGCTGGCATAAAAGCGAATGACAAAGTACTCATACACGCTGGATCTGGCGGTGTAGGAAGTTTTGCTATTCAGTATGCCAAATCCAAAGGAGCTTACGTATACACCACCACAAGTACCGCGAATGTAGAGTGGGTTAAAGAGCTGGGAGCCGACCGAGTAATAGATTACAAAACAGAGGATTATAGAACCATCGTGAAAGATGCAGATATCGTGTTTGATGCACTTGGAGAAGCATATTCTTCTGAAGCTTTCCAAGTCATTAAGCAAGGCGGAAAAGTAGTGAGTGTTGTTGGCCCTTTGGATGAGGAGACCGCCAAAATGTTTGGAATGACGGACTATAAATTGCCAGCGGACTTAGTTATGCTTTGCAGCGTAAAGGAGGCCTCTTACAAATTCATCTTCATGCACCCAAGTGGAGCAGATTTAGGTGAAATCAAATCGATGATTGAAGATGAAAAAATCAAACCAATCATCGATAAGGTCTATTCATTCTCAGAGAGTATTGAAGCCATTATACACCTTGCATCAGGGCGGGCAAAAGGTAAAATTGTCATCAAAATAAATTAGTCTCCCAAGGCTAAGGGACATGAATTGCTGACTACCCATTTAATCGGCTAGCTCCATTGAATTGGACCACACATTGCAGTGCAAAAAAAGCAATAGCGGCTCAGGGATTCCTGAGCCGTTTCTATTTTATTCATGTCAGTTTGAAATGCTGCGAACGAACAGGTTCTGATGTCCACAATAGCTTTTAGACGAGCGCTAGGATTAAGCTAAAAAAGACTGAAAGAAAACAACGGCTTACTCCTACCCAATTTTGATTGTGCTGTTTATTATTGAGATGATTGACCATATTAAATTACCTTTTGCCTCTGATATAAAAACACCGCGAACAGCATGAACAAAAACACAGAAAAACCATCACCAGAAGCGAAAGCGCTTTCTCTTTTTTTGATGGCCTACAAGGCGAATGATCCTTTTTACAAAGAGCAATTGAAACGCATTAATAAGCAGTGGGACCTCTTGCAAAAGGATAAGATAAGTAAGAATGACTACCAGGAAGATGTGCAAACTATGCTCACATCGTATGGTGGTTACGAAGCAGTGGTAGAGAAGACAGTTCAGTTTTACGTGAACAAAACGGGCGCGTGGAAACTAAAAGGTGATGACCAATACTGCCAAGACGCTCAGAAAGTAGCCGATAAATTCTTGAAGAAGTAGGAACCTAAATTGTCCAGCTAGCCCAGATCTTGAAGCAGCCTTCTCGTGTAGATAACTTCTTATATTCATGAAGGGGCGCGCAACTCAGCGTGGCTAAGTAATAAATGGCATTTTTAAAACAGAATCAAAAGAGAAAGACAAACAACAGAGGCTATACGCTTGCCACTACCGAATCGAAATATCATAGCCTAGCCATTCTAGCGAATAAAAATGGAATACGATTACATTATAGTTGGAAGTGGTTTTGGAGGCTCGGTTAGTGCCTTAAGGTTATCCAAAAAAGGGTACAAGGTTTTGGTGGTTGAAAAAGGGAAATGGTACCAGGCCAAAGATTTCCCTAAGACCAACTGGAATTTCAGAAAATGGTTGTGGATGCCAGGCATACGCTTCTTTGGCATCATGAAATTGACCATCTTTAAGCATGTCGCCGTTCTTTCAGGAACGGGAGTTGGCGGGGGCTCTTTGGTTTACGCCAACACATTGCCCATTCCCAAATCGACATTTTTCAAAACAGGCACTTGGAGTAAGCTTTGCGATTGGGAGAATGAATTGGCTCCGCATTATCAAGAAGCCTTGAGAATGCTTGGTGCTGCCAAAAACCCCAAATTATTTGACGGAGATATCGGACTAAAAAAAGTAGCGCAAAAACTGGGCATGGAAGATAAATTCGAGGCCACCAATGTTGCCGTCTATTTCGGAGAGGAAAACGTTACCAAAGATGATCCTTATTTTCAAGGCATGGGCCCAGAAAGAACGGGCTGCAACTTTTGTGGCGCATGTATGACGGGGTGCAGAAACAATTCCAAAAACACGCTGGATAAAAACTACCTGTACTTAGCTCAAAAATACGGCGCTAAAATATTGGCCGAGCATGAGGTCTATGACGTTCGCCCAATCAAGACAGAAAATGGCGCGAATGGTTATGAAGTAGCGATCAAATCCAGTACAAGATTTTTTACCAAGAGAAGGAAAATCACAAGCAAAGGAGTCGTTTTTTCTGGGGGCGTCTTGGGCACCATCAAATTGCTGCTCAAGTTGAAGATTGGCTCATTGCCAAATATCTCCGATAGATTGGGCCAAGATGTAAGAACCAATAATGAAACTCTGGTAAGCGTCTCGAGCCTCGAAAAGGACAAAAATTATTCGAAAGGTGTGGCGATCGGAAGTATCCTAGATACTGATGAGAATAGCCACCTAGAAATATGCAGATACTCCGAGGGCTCCAATGCATGGAAGCTCATACATCTGCCATATGTCACTGGCAAAAATCTTTTCTCGCGTTTGGCAAAGGTTGTTGTGTCCCTGCTGAAATCGCCCACCAAATATTTCAAAACTTATTTCGTGAACAGCTGGGCCAAAAAGACGGTGGTACTCCTCTTCATGCAAACCCTAGATAGCACACTGAGATTCAAAAGAAACATTTTTGGATTTATGAGCTCAACAATAAGTACCGGCAAAAAGCCAACTCCGTTTATTAAGGAATCGGGCAAATTGGTGAGTGAATACAGCAAGGCCATAAATGGGGTGAGCACCTCATTTGCACTAGAAACCATTGCGGGTATTCCGTCCACTGCCCATATTCTGGGAGGCGCCGTCATGGGTGGAAATCCTTCGGAAGGGGTAATTGATAAAGACAACAAAGTCTTTGGCTACGAGAATCTCTACATCATTGATGGGTCTATGATTTCTGCAAACCCAGGAGTGAATCCATCATTATCAATTACAGCTATTGCCGAGCGAGCGATGGATCAAATACCTGTTAAGGTTAGAATAAGCTAGTGATTACTATGAAGATTGTTGGTATAAGTTTTACAAAACCAATTTACGCACACGTTTTAAATGATAAGTACCAAAGATCAATTTCTTCAGACACATCCGTCAACGAATGATAAAAGAAAACCGAGTTTCAAAGTACGCGCTTTATGCCATGGGCGAGATCTTGTTAGTGGTGATAGGAATACTGATCGCATTGCAGATCAACAATTGGAACGATCACCGCAAGAATGAGGACTTCGAACGCAGTATTTTAGAGCTCATCGACCAGAACCTCGCGGCAGACAAGGAGATCCTGAAAGAGGAGATGTCGAAGACCATACAAGCCATCGAACTGACAGACCTATTGCTGGAGCATGTCGCACAAAAACATTTTAGTGACAGCCTAAATAGATGGATGGCAAAGATCATCTCTTTCGAGCGATTCAAGTCTCAGTCTAGCGCATTTGAAGTGCTCAAAGCCAGAGGAATTGAAAACATAAACGACAAGGAACTTCAGTTGGCTTTGATCTCCTATTACGACGAAAGTCTCTTCAATTTATACCAAAGCATTGATGACGTCGCCGATTCATTTAAAGCCGATTGGATCCCGATTGTGAAACAGGAATTTTCCGAATTTAAATGGAGGGAATACTGCGAGCTCAGGGATCAACAGGCCTTCTTAGAGAAACCAACAACGAGAGTGCTCTTCAATCTATTCAAGGACAATAGAGGTGGGCAATTGAGGAGGATGGAAAATTCACTGACAAAAATCGATGATATCAGATCGCGTATAGAACGAAACGCGAAATGATCTGATTCTTCAGTCACATCAGCTTGTGGGTGGCAAAAGAAATAAAGCTTCTAGGTCTTAGTTTAACCCATTGATTGGACGGTGCTAGTGATGTTAGGAATCATGGTAGCGCCTCACCTCAGCATTCGGCGTGAAAAGCGCAATATGAACTCGAATCCAATTGGAGCCTCTGAATAGAGTCAAGTTTCTGATTAGGAAAGTCGGATATCGAGTCGCAGGTGGTTTCAAAACCTTGTCAAATCGATCTCACAACCAGGGAGCATATTCAGGGAATTGTAAATACAGCTCGTGCGCTTTGAGAATTTGTAAATTTGCCCCCTGAACAAAATTAGAGGCACGCAACTATAAAACAGTTTTTCTGCCTCTAAGATTAGTGCCGAACCCTTTATCTGCAATACTCCCGACACCAATTACATAAATGGAAACCCACAAAGAGAAAGGTCAATTAACTCAAGAGCAAATTGACCAATGTATCGCCATTTTGGAAACGCTAAATGGAGATACAGACCAAATATTTGAGATTCCAAAGGATCGGAGGGTTGAGCTACTTACACAAGCTGGAAGACTGTCAAGACCCCAAAGAGACGAGTTTAAGAAGCGCACGAAAAGTGCGAAGAAGAACGCCAAAAGAAAAGCGGCTGAGAGGGACAAACATGCCCGCAACAACACGGGAATACGCAGTGCTCGAGAAGCATCTGTTTTTGTTGCGCCCAAAATGATTGCACCAGCAGATGAAGAGGAAGGATCCGCGGAAACATCAGTGGCTCCGCGCAATTGTTACGTCTGTAAGGACGTATTTACTACCCTTCACCACTTCTACGATACGATGTGCGGACCGTGCGGCGACTTCAATTATGCCAAGCGTTTTCAAACGGCAGACCTTACGGGGCAAGTGGCGCTAGTCACAGGCTCTCGCCTCAAAATAGGCTATCACATTACCTTAATGATGTTGCGTGCTGGAGCCACTGTCATTGCCACAACACGATTCCCAGTAGATTCTGCTTTGCGCTATGCCAAAGAAGCCGATTTTGAAACGTGGGGGCACCGCCTTAAAGTTCATGGGCTGGACTTAAGGCATATTCCCAGCGTCGAGATCTTTTGCAATTTCATCGAACAACAATACGACCGATTGGATGTATTGATCAACAATGCCGCACAGACCGTGAGGCGCCCTGCGGGATTCTATCAGCATCTCATCGCAACGGAGGAGTCTCCCATTTCCGAATTGCCATACGCTGTAGGCGATATCTTGTCAGATCACGAGGCGTGTCTCCAAGAGTTGGGTGCCATCAGCTCACAAGTAGAAGAACAAGGCAAGAACCTTCCCGTTTCCTGGCATGGAAAGCAGGTGGGTATTGGCCTGAGTGCTTCCGCAAAATTATCGCAAATAGCCTACACCGTTGATCATGCCTTAACGACTGAGGAAGTTTTCCCGACGGGTAAAATGGATGCTGACTTGCAGCAAGTTGATTTGAGAAAAACCAATAGCTGGAGATTAAAGCTGGGAGAGATCCATACCAATGAAATGTTGGAAGTGCAGCTCGTTAACTCCGTTGCTCCTTTTGTGCTCTGCAATCGTTTGGTGCACCTAATGAAAAAGGAAAACACGGGTATAAAACACATCATCAACGTATCAGCCATGGAGGGTAAATTCCATAAATACCACAAGGAATCTCGTCACCCGCATACCAATATGGCCAAAGCTGCATTGAACATGATGACGCTTACTTCATCTGAGGATTTTGCGAAATATGGAATCTATACCAATGCCGTAGACACGGGATGGGTAACCGATGAAGATCCTATTGAGCTGGCCAAAAGGAAAGAAGAAATCCACGACTTCCAGCCACCGTTGGATATTGTAGACGGAGCTGCCCGAGTGATGGATCCATTGTTTGATGGAATTAACACGGGGAAACATTGGTGCGGTAAATTCCTGAAAGACTATAAGCCAACTAGCTGGTAAGGTTTTACTCTGCACTAGTCGAAAAGTGAAAAGAACGGACAGATCTATTTGAAAGGTAGCGGTTACCAATGGTTGCCTGTATGCCAATCAAAAAAGAGACGGGCAATTAAAACCAATCCCAATACTTAGCTTCACACTTCAGCAGCAAGTTCTTCATTTGTCAAACCCTTGCGCAGAATCAAACAGACTAGCATGATAGAACAGAAATATCCTAGATCATTTTCGCATATCGGAATCACTGTGCCCGACATCCATAAAGCAGTAGCGTTTTATCAAGAAGTGATGGGATGGTATGTAATCATGACTCCTTCAAAAGTGAAAAAAGAACGAGAAACCGCCATCGGGCAAATGTGCATTGACGTGTTTGGAGAGGATTGGGAAGAATTCGAAATCGCCCACATGTCTACTTCTGATGGAATTGGCATTGAGTTATTTTCCTTTCCACATGGAGTTAAGGAGGCTCCTGAATTCAACCCATTCAATACGGGTCTTTTTCACTTTTGCGTGCAAGACCCGAATATTGAAGCGCTGACCAATAAAATAGTCGAATACGGAGGGAAACAACGGATGCCCATACGCGAGTATTACCCCAATGAAAAGCCGTTTAAAATGGTGTATGTCGAAGATCCTTTCGGAATCGTATTCGAGATTTACACACACAGTTATGAGTTGACTTATTCTTCTGGAGCATATCAAGATTAGAAACGTTATCGAGGTTTGAAGATCGATAGAACGAAAAAAAACGAGACCGCGAGCCCATGCCCCGCCAAACAAGCCCTAGTCTAGGGGGAATCGCTAAGTTTAATGTAAAACTGATCAGTTACTCCTTTTTCCATTCTGCTTGCTATTTAATAAATCGACGCGCTAGCATCAGCAAATAACAACCCTTTAAAAATCACGTTCTAGTCCCTTCAAACTTCGAAGAATACCTATTTTTGCAGGCGCATGAAAGTGCTTAACAAGTTCTTCATTGGATTAGTCCGTATTTATCAAGTCGCTATTTCGCCTTGGTTTGGGGCTAGCTGTAGGTTCACTCCTACGTGCTCCAGCTATACGATAGAAGCCATCAATGAATGGGGAGCATTTAAGGGAACTTGGTTGGGCGTTCAGCGTTTTTCAAAATGTCACCCTTGGGGACCTCACGGCTATGACCCAGTTCCCAAGAAAGAAAAAAAAGAAAGTTAATATGCGTTGGATTATCATTTTGAGTTTAGGATTGGTAGTGATGGCAAGTTGTGGAGACTCAGCTCGTGGGGATAACCGCACCATAAAAGAGGCGGCAACGATTCACGAAGAAATTCTGACAAGGCATGATTCGATCTACACTGCTTTGACGAACGAAAAGAAAAGAATCAGCGCCGAATTGGAAGCTGGTATTTCCAAGAAGAAGAAAAAATCTGCCTATGAATCCATGATTCGCAGCATCGACAAAAGTTTCAGAGCTTTAAGTTCGTGGGAAGAATCGGTAGTAGCCGTGCCGGGCTTCGAGCACAAGCACACTGGAGAACACCACCACAGTCACGACCCGATGAAAGAGGAGATTGCCGCCAGCATGAGCGACAAGGAAATTTTGGAGCTTCAACGGGCTCTTAGATCGAGGCTAGGAGAAGTATCTACTCAAATTCGCGGCTTGTTACTCACCATTGAAAGTTACGATCAGAATGGATAATCGCCCTAGAAGAAATCGCAAGTCGGCTGCTATACGCAGCTTGGTAAGAGAAACTCGATTGACGCCCGATCGATTGATCTACCCACTATTCATCACCGCTGATGAATCAGCTTACAACCCAATCGCTTCATTGCCTGGCCAAGCTCAACTGGGCGAGAAAGAACTACTCAAAGAGATTGAGGAATCACTTAAAATTGGCATCAACGCATTCGTTTTATTTCCCGCTGTAGCGGAAACACTCAAAGACGAAACGGCCTCTTACTCGTGGGCTGAAGAAAATTTCTACCTACACCGAATCAGATCCGTTAAAGAGAGGTTTCCCGAAGCAGTATTGATGAGCGATGTCGCTATGGACCCATATAGCTCAGACGGGCACGACGGATTGGTAAAAGATGGAAAGATCGTGAATGACGGGACTTTGCCCATTTTAGCAAAGATGTCAGTAGCTCAAGCTCAAGCTGGAATTGATATTATCGGACCATCAGATATGATGGATGGACGCGTTGGCGAAATCAGAGAAGCGCTTGATGAAAACGCTTATACCGATGTTTCCATCATGTCTTACACCGCCAAGTATGCCAGCGCCTATTACGGTCCTTTCCGCGATGCATTGGATTCTAAGCCGAAATTCGGAGACAAGAAAACCTACCAAATGGATCCCGCCAATTCCAAAGAAGCTTTGCGAGAAGCATTATTGGATGAGGAAGAAGGAGCAGACTTTTTGATGGTAAAACCAGCTCTTTGCTACTTGGATATCATTGCCAAACTAAAGGAGTTTAGTTCGCTACCCATCTCGGCCTACAACGTAAGTGGAGAGTATGCGATGGTAAAAGCTGCGGCCGAAAAAGGCTGGCTCGATGAAGCCAAAGCGGCTGACGAAATGCTACTCAGCATAGCACGTTCTGGGGCAGATATTATTTTGACTTACTTTGCGAAAGACTACGCAACGAGATTCCTGAATGGAAATATTCACCATTGACATCCACACCCACATCCTTCCGAAGGATATCCCCTCTTTTAGGGAGCGCTTTGGATATGGTGGATTCATCCAGCTAGATCACCACCTTCCTTGCCGTGCAAGGATGATGATGGACAATAAATTCTTTCGCGAAGTGGAAGACAACTGCTGGGATGCCGAAGCCAGAATGAAAGAGAGCAATGAACACCACGTGGATGTTCAAGTGCTCAGCACGGTTCCCGTCATGTTTAGCTATTGGGCCAAACCCCAAGATTGCCTGCAAGTTTCGCGTTTCTTAAATGACCACATTGCCGAAATAGTCGATCGCTACCCAAAGCGATTCATAGGTTTGGGAACCTTACCCATGCAAGACCCTGAACTAGCTATCCAAGAATTGCGGAGATGCAAGGAGATAGGTTTAGCTGGAGTTGAAATTGGCTCTCATGTCAACGATTGGAACTTGAATGATCCAAATATTCTCCCTGTATTCGAAGCGTGTCAGGATTTGAACATGAGTGTTTTTATTCATCCTTGGGACATGATGGGAAAGAACAAGATGGAGAAGTATTGGCTGCCTTGGTTGGTAGGAATGCCTGCCGAGACATCGCTAGCCATTTGCTCAATGATTTTTGGTGGCGTGTTTGAAAAACTGCCTAAATTAAGGGTCGCTTTTGCCCACGGAGGAGGATCTTTCCCCGCTACAGTAGGTCGTGTAGAGCATGGCTTCAACGTGCGCCCCGACCTTTGCGCCGTTGACAATCCCGTTAACCCACGTGATTACATCGGCAAGTTTTGGATTGATTCCTTGGTACACGACCCAAGTGTATTGGATTACGTCGTGAAATTGATGGGGGCTGACCGAATCGCTTTGGGAACGGATTATCCTTTCCCACTGGGGGAGCTTGAGCCAGGTCAACTCATCCGCTCCATGGCTTACGACGATAAATTAAAGGAGCAACTCTTAAATGGGTCGGCACTTACTTGGCTCAATCTTGCCAAGGAGAATTTTCGCTAGATCCACTCTACCCGCTTTTCAGAATAAAAACATCAATTAATTATTGAGGTCACGGCGTCGATAAAACCCTATTATCTCACGACTAATAGGCTGTAACAATCGACGTATCAGCTAAAATCGTACATTACGTAAGATACTCCCGAAAATCGGCACAGCCAAAAAACCTAATTAACAACCTTACTATGAAAAAACTGAAATCGCTTTTCATTGCTTGTATGGTTTTCTCAAGCCTAGCCGCAATTGGCCAAGCGGAAAACTCACTAAGCATGAAAGAAAACGGAACTTTCGAAATTCCATCTACAGAACTCAAAGAAGTCTATTCACTCGATATTTCTTCTCTAGATCTTGAATCCTTCGAAACTGCCATAGAATTCTTCTCGGAGAAAAATACTGACCTGGTCATGTTCAGACCCAATGCAGACGGAACTGCGGCAACGGTATTCTTGCAAGTCAGGGAAAAACCGCAATGGACTGTTTCCGATTGGAACGACGCCATCTCTGACATCAACCTTCTTGACCTTTAACCAAAACCAGACATGAAAAAATTACTTACCCAATTCTTAGGAATTATATTGGGTTGTCTTCTATTGAATACTGGGTTTGCTCAGCTCGCTGCTACCGAATCATCGGATGCGAACGAATTGATTGAACTCTTTCTAAATGACAACGGCAATCTATCTTACTCCAACGCTTCCTTAATCGGAGCAGAAGGAGCCGCTGGCACATATACAGGCGCCGACTTTGATGAAACCGAAGGAGTTATTCTCTCTACTGGTGAAGTGGCAGACGCAGCTGGACCAAACAATTCTAACGCTACCACAACGAACTTTTCTGCAGATGGTGATAGCGATTTGGAGGACTTAGCGGATAAATCAACCAACGATGCTATTTCACTTTCGGCCGACTTTGTTGCTGAAGGATCGACTATTAGTTTCTCCTACGCTTTTGCTTCTGAGGATTACAACGCATACGTATGCTCTCCTTTCTCTGACGTCATGGCCGTATTTGTAAGTGGCGGTGCATACGACAATCAAAATATTGCCTTGGTTCCTTCAAGTCAATTATTGGTTACATCAAATACCGTCAACTCAGGTTCTATCGAAGACAACATCTGGCAAGAAGAAGGCTGTCCAGAAGGAGGTTTGGGCAATAGCTCTTTGTATGTAGATAATGATGGTGGCTTGGATTATCAATACAATGGACGCTCCACTTTTTTAAATGGTGAGCTCGCGGTAACTCCTGGCGAAACCTACACTATTCGTTGGGTAATTGCTGACGGCGCCGATGCCTTGTTCGATAGCGCTTTGCTGCTGGAAGCAGGAAGTTTAAGCTCTTCGGACAGCGACTGCTCTGCTATTGGCGGTGAGCTGACAGTAGATGGTCCAACAACCGTTTGCAAAAGCGATGGAGTTGATGACAACTTCACTTTAAATGTTGAAGGAGCTGAAGCCGAAAACCAAGTTTATGCAGCCACACTAGTTAATGGTCAAATCTTATTGATTACTGACAATCCTGAGATCAACTTAGAAGGAATTCCTGGAAACGGCGTATGCCTTTTCTGGAGTTTGAGTTGGAATGGAGAAATTGAAGGAGCAGAAGTTGGCTTGAACGCCAATGACCTTAGCGGAGATTGCTTTGAACTTTCTAACCCTGTGGAAGTAACGGAATACTTTACTGACGGTGGAGAAATCTCTACAGACGATCCAACTACCATTTGCGTAGGCGACGGTATTGCTGATCCAATCGACGTAACACTAGAGGGTGAATCAGGTGAGAGCATGGCATGGGTGATTACCGATGCTAATCTCAACATCCTCGACCTTCCTATTGGACCTCCATTTGATTTGGAAGGGGCAGGTATTGGGGTCTGCTTAATCTGGCAACTCAGCTATAGTGGTGAGCTCAATGGCGCTGATATAGGAAACAACGCAGGTGATCTAACAGGAGACTGTTTCGACCTTTCTAATCCTATTGTAGTGGTACGGCTGGGGTGCGATATCAATGCGAGCAATTATGAAAAATACTCAGATTGGAATCCATTATTTTCAGTGTCGCCAAACCCAACTACTGGCTTGTCTCAAATTGTTTTTGAAACAAATGAGAGAATCCGAACAACAATCGAAGTGTATGATATGAAAGGGCGATCTATCCAGACTTTGTTTAATCAAGAAGCACTATCAGGCCTGACATATCGAATGGAATTCGAAGGTGAAGGCCTTCCCAATGGCGTCTACCTGGTGAGAATAACAAATGGATTAGAAACCAAATTTTCAAAGATCCTACTTGCAAAATAATAGCTTCGGCATCTAGCAAGGCTCTGTCGACTATTCGGCAGGGCCTTTTTTTTATTTCCGAATATGGATGACTAGCTCGGTTCCTGAATCGGTCGAATTCAATTCGAACTCGCCATTAAGTTCAGCACTTCTCTTTCTCATGGTAGTCATTCCGTTCCCTTCATTTCGCTGCCTTGAATCGAAGCCAACACCGTTGTCAGAGAGAAGCACGCTGTATGAATTGGATTGAACACGAATGGTCAAATCGACCAGTGTAGCTTCAGAATACTTCGCTGAATTATTGATAGCCTCTTTGAGGATTAACAGCAGGTTTTTACGTTGAGCCTGATTCAAAGAAATAGCGTAAAAGTCATGATCAATATGGACTTTGAAAACACATTCTCGTGCGCTTAAAATCTCATATCCAAAAGAACGTATCCGTTCAATTAATTTCTCGTTAGAATCGTTTCGAGGATTAGTTGCCCAAACCAAGTCACTCATAGCATTGAGGGTAGCCTCTGCGCTACGTTTGATATTTTCAAGCAATTCGGCTGCCTGCTCTATTTTTCCAGCATTCAAATTTTCCTTTGCAGCATAACTATAAATCCCAATGCTACTCAATGAACTCCCGACATCGTCGTGGAGATCACTGCTTATTTTATCGCGTACTTCGGCGAATTCTCCTTGGATGGCCTGCCTATTTTTAAGCTCCTTGATGTAAGAGTTCTGCGCCACTATTCTCTGTAGGTCCAATTCCTTTGCCTTGACCAATAAACCACCATTGAAGATAATCACCTCGATGATCAGCCCGATCATCGTGACTTCTAATGGAGAAATAACGGCAAATGAACTTGGAGAGATAATGGGTAAAAGATTAGCAATGAGGTGGGATAAAAAAGCTACCGAACTACCTATAACCAAGAACCATGCAACCCTTCTCCTTTGTCTGGCAATCCTAATTAATGCGTAAATATTGAACGGAACATGAAACAACAAAACGACCAGGATAGGAATCATCTTGTTAATGTCATTCGGAATACTTTGCAATAGCAACTGAGCCATTAGGCACAAAAGTAGAAATATCTGAAATCCTGTGATTAATTTATATAATTTCTTGTCCTTGCTTTTAAGGTCAACAAATGAGCTCGCAAACAACAAATAGAAAATAGATGGTATGATTAGTAAGGAATCATTGTAATTATATAAATCCGTTGTATCCGTGAGGGCCCACGACATGTTTTCAGAATAAAACGCGCTAAAACGCAAATAATAATAAATAAAAATTGAAAGAATAAATGCGCCATAGTAGAAGTATTCTCTCTTTCTCACCAAGTACCATTGGAGCAAAACATACAGTCCTTGGAACATCATTATCCCGCAAAAGAGTAAAAACAAGTAACCTTCACCTCCTTTGCTGGGCCTATATTGCATTTTAGCCTCCTCAAAGAACTCCTGGGTAGCGAATAAAACGCGGAAGGATTTGATATCCTGCATTCTTGACCTATGCCGAACTGATACGAGTATATCAACTTTCGTCCCTAGATCAAAGACAGCGGTTGTTTTTTGATTGTGATCTACAAAGTAGTAATTGCCAATGTCTTCAGCCCCCACTCTTTTTTCAAATAAATTCCCCTCGGGGGATAGGACGTATACCGTAATCCTCGAGTAACTTGGGAGCGAAACAGAGATAGTTTTCTCAATAGAGTCAAAGGCTTCAGCACTAAACTTAAACCAAAATTGCCTCTTCGGATTGTGCTTAGCCAATAGCTCATTCGCCTGCTCAATGGTACTGGAAAAAGGCAAAGTCTCCACCTCATCTTTACTCAAAACCCCAAGATGGTCTATGAAGCAAGTGATCTCTGACACCACAATTGAGTCTTCTATACTCTCGTGCACGACGACCTGAGATGAACCTTTGAAAACAAAAGCAGTGAAGAGCATTACGAATATGAAGTGAAGAAATCCTATTTTCACATCTGAAAGATACAAGGCCTAAATTATTTCCAAAGCGGCCTAAACGATTTTTTCCTTCAGAGCCTTTGCCACAGCTTCTCCAAGGGAGTGAACATGCAGTTTTGCATAAACATGACTGATATGTGTATTCACAGTATTGTAGGATATGTTCATTGAAGCAGCAATCATTTTGTAACTTTTTCCTGCCACAAGTTCCGAAAGAATCTCTTTTTGGCGAGAAGTCAGACCATAATCATTGCCTACAGCCGCCTCACCTTCTTGACTTCTTTGGGGCATCTTTCTAAAATAACTCAGCACTTTCACCGCTATAGCAGGACTCATTGGAGCTCCACCCTGATAAGCTTCTCGTACCCCTTCAATAACTTTTTCAGGCGTCCCCTTCTTTAATAAATAGCCCGAGGCACCAGCCTTTAAGGCATCGAAAATCATCGTTTCATCATCAAAAATCGTTTGCATCAATATGGCCACTTCAGGGATAACTAACTTAATTTTAGAAACTGCTTCAACACCTGAGATACCTGGCATTTCAATGTCCATTAAAATCACGTCAGGCTTACTGCTCATAACTGCGGCAACAGCGTTTTTGGCATCCTTATATCCCCCCACAAAATCCATATCAGGCAGCATACCAATAAGGTACTTGAGACTCTTGCGTCTTTCCTCATTATCATCGAAAACAACGACTCGGATTTTAGGGTTTTCAGAATTTGACATTCAAAGTGGAAGTTAAGCGAAACACTTGAAATGGCAGGTCATCAATCTTGGTGAAATTTGTCTGTATCAGCTTTTCTCGAAGTTTGAAACCGCTTCAAACTTCACTAGATGTAGTGATAAAGCAGATGACCTCAAAATCGTTACTTTGAAGCTTCGACGAAATCAA
>Ga0222653_1000725_pt1 | contig 18313 bp, 12 predicted proteins | sample AntAcemetagen419_FD_179856 | JGI IMG/M metagenome (GOLD analysis project Ga0222653, IMG submission 179856) | Saline water microbial communities from Ace Lake, Antarctica - #419 | ecosystem: Environmental > Aquatic > Non-marine Saline and Alkaline > Saline | place: Antarctica: Ace Lake...
CATGCTCATAAGGAGTGTCTCTATCTATGGTAGCTCTAAATCTATAATCAATAAGGTTAATCAGTTCTGTAGATCCTATTTCTATCATTCTATACTGCGCACTCTGGAAACCACTAGCAGGTGAAAGCGAAGTTCTGAAATCCAAGTATTGTTGCTTTTCCATTCCATCTCCCATAATGGTAAATGATTCTGAAAGGACGTTGAAATATCTAGAGATTCTTCCGAGTCTCATGATGAAATCTGCCGCAGAGATTTGCTGTGCTGCAGAAATTTGGTCCATCTCATGAAGAATCATTTTAAACAGAAGCTCATTAATCTGATGATACATGATAAATATATGCTCATCGGGTACGTCTGTTTTCGGGCGTTGCAACGCTAATAAACTCTCTACGTTTATATACTCCCAGTAAGAAACGGGTTCTTCATTCGTCTGATTAGCATTTAAAAAAGGACATCCTGCGGCATCCATTCCTGCTTTAAGCGCTTCTTCCATTAGAGATTTTTTTTTGCAAAGCTACGAATGAATGATTTGTTCCTTTATGATTTAAATCAATACTATTCATTTTTCGTCTTAACCTCATGCCAAAAGGCGTAATAATGACTTCCTTTGTTGTTTATGAAACGTATCGAAGGCAGAGAAGATATTAATAATATTGTCCGTAAATTCTATGGGCTGGTGAGAGAAAACGAGATACTTGGCCCTGTATTTACAAAGGCTATTCCTGAAGGAGAATGGGATTTTCACATGGAGAAAATCACAGATTTCTGGGATTCTGCCATTTTCGGAAGCATGACTTTTAAAGGAAATCCTGCTACCTCTCATGTGAATTTAGACAAGAAGAATAACTACAAGATCACTCAAGACCATTTTGCTATATGGCTCAAGCACTGGAATGAGACCATAAATAAGAATTACGAGGGTGAAATAGCAGAAAACATGAAAATGCGTGCTCGAAAAATGGCTACTGGACTCTACTTAGGAATGTGGCATCATAAACCAGATGACTTAAAACCATCAGTGGATTAGATAAATCACTTCTTATTGAACATAACCTTTTAGGATTCTTCATTCCTGCTGAAATCGATTAGAACTGGGGAAATTATTCGTGTTGATGTCTTCACCGATGACTCAAATAATAGTGGTAAGAGGCCTAAGACAAACTAGGAGTTGATTTAGCTTATGGTCAGGGCTTGACCATTAAGCATTATTTCTATGCTTTCTCCAGAGATCAAATTTATCGTTACATCGCTCTTCTGAATTAAGACTTTAAGAAGCCTATTTCTGAACAATATTTTAAAGGAATATGAGTCCCACTTTGAAGGAAGCATGGTATTAAAATGAAGTTGGTCGCCTCTTACTCGTAAACCAGCAAATCCTTCCACTATTGCCATATAGGTTCCTGCCATACTCGTGATGTGCAACCCTTCGTGTGCCTCGTGGTTATAATCATCTAAATCCAATCTAGAGGTTCTGAGGTACATTTCGTATGCTTTCTCTTCATACCCTAGTTTAGCAGCTAGAATGCAATGAACACAAGGACTCAGGGATGATTCATGAACTGTTTTAGGCTCATAAAAATCAAAGTTAGCTTTGTGCTCTTCTAAGCTAAAGTCATCTTCAAAAATATAAAATCCTTGAAGCGTATCAGCTTGTTTAATGAATATGCTTCTCAGAATTCTATCCCAGCTCCAGTGCTGATTAATAGGTCTTTCTTCAGGGTTTAGCTCCGAAGCTAAGAGTTGTTCTTTGTCCAAGAAGCCGTCCTGTTGAAGTCTGGTTATTCCATCTGCATGCATCGGCAGGTGCATGTTTTCATAACGGTCTTCCCAATCAGCTAGCTCATCTTCTGAAAAATTATACTTTTTCACTTTATCAGAATACTGATTTGGATATTCCGATTTTAAATACGACACACATTCTGCTGTATAGCGCATTGTCCAGCAGGCCACATAATTGGTGTACCAATTATTATTTACGTTGTTCTCATATTCATTAGGTCCAGTCACTCCTAGCATCACCCACTTGTTCTTGTGCGTACTGAAGGTTATTCTTTGAGACCAAAACCTAGAAATAGCTAATAAAACATCAAAACCAAATTCGGCTAGATATTTCTTATCACCTGTATGTCGGATGTAATTGTATATAGCGAAAGCTATAGCTCCATTTCGATGAATCTCTTCAAAAGTTATTTCCCATTCATTATGGCACTCCTCACCATTCATGGTTACCATAGGGTAAAGAGCCGCCCCATTATTAAACCCTAACTTTTTAGCATTTTGTATGGCTTTCTTTAAGTGCCTATATCTGTAGACTAGTAATTGTCGGGCTACTTCGGGTGGTCTTGTGTTTAAATAAAATGGTAAACAATAAGCCTCTGTATCCCAGTAAGTAGATCCTCCGTATTTTTCTCCAGTAAATCCCTTAGGGCCTATATTTAGCCGAGCGTCATCTCCTGTATATGTCTGGTTTAATTGGAATATATTAAACCGAATAGCTTGTTGAGCTTCTTCATCTCCAGTGATTTCTATATCTCCATTTTCCCAAATGCCTTTCCATTTAGCACTGTGAGCTGACTTAAGCGATTCAAACCCTTTTTGCTGTGCCTTTAATGATCCTGAAAGTGCTATTTCTTTTAATTCTTCTCTCGAATGATTTAAGGTAGAGCAAACTGTAATATATTTTTCTATGGATACGGTCTGGCCAGCCTGAACTGATAGTTTATAACTCTGACTGACTAAGCCTGGAGCTTCGTCTGCATATTCAGGAAGTATCTGTTCTGAACCACTACTAACTTTCGAGCGCATAGCTGATGCTACATGGAACTTGGTTTTGAGAGTTGAACTACTCACATAGCCATACTCTGCAGTTACATCTCTAGATTCTTGTTGCCAAAAACTGTGGTCATAATTGGAATCAGCATTATTTACATTCGCATCCAAATAAGGAACGAGTTCTATTTCGGCAGGTTGATCTAGGCTTATTTTGTATGAGATGGCAGCCGTTTCTTTTTCAGCCATACTACAGAATCTTTGGGTGTTTATTTCTGCAGTAATTCCATTTTTGAGTGTAACGGTAAAAATTCTTTCTAGTAGGCCTGTTTTCATATCCAGGATTCGAGTAAAAAATTTCACTTCTGTTTTGGCTAGATCAAGTTCCTCTGCGCCTATAATTACGCGAATCCCAATCCAGTTTACTGAATTCAGCACTTTAGCGAAATACTCTGGGTAACCATTTTTCCACCAGCCCACTCTTGTTTTGTCGGGATAATAAACTCCCGCTATATAGCTTCCTTGTAGTGATTTTCCTGAATATTTTTCTTCAAAGTTTGCGCGTTGGCCGAAACTTCCATTACCTATACTGAAAATACTTTCTGAGCTTTGGTTCTGTTTAGGATTATATTCCTCTTCTATAATTCTCCAAGGGTCAGCCTTAAGGTATTTAATCATTTCTGATGATTAAATATAGATTTCAGTTTATCTAAATTCATTTGGTGCAGCCCGTCAATCACATAATCGGCTTGTTGGAACTCTTGAGGGTTTCCTATTGCTACGCAATAAAAACCACCGTCCTTAGCGGCCTGTACTCCACTGACAGCATCTTCAAAAACCACGATTTCACTAGGTGCGATATTCATTCCCGCAGCACCTTTTAAAAATACTTCGGGGTCTGGTTTAGAGAACTTCACCTTGTTGCCATCAATAACTTCATCGAAATAGCTCTTAATATCGGTTTTCTCTAAAATAATATCTGCATTTTTACTGCTTGAGCCTAATGCTATTTTTACACCGTTGGCTTTACATTCTTTAAGAAAATCAAGTACGCCAGGAAGTAGATCTTCTTGTTTTAAACCGGTAATACTTTCTAAGTACTCTTCGTTTTTGTTTCTCATCAAAGAAAGCTTAGTGTCATTATCTAACACTAAGTTTCCTTTGGCTAATATTTTTTCTAAAGAATCTACTCTAGAAATACCTTTTAGCTGGATTTCGAAATCATCGTCAATATCAATTCTTAATTCAGCGGCTAGCTTCTTCCATGCATGAAAGTGAAAATCGGCAGAGTTTACTATAACTCCATCCATATCGAAGATACAGGCTTTTAGTTCTGCCATTTTCTATGCTTTTTCTAATTCAGATATTTTATATTCAACGTGATACCTTACTAAATTGTCTATTGGTTTTTTTATTATACTACCTAAGTTGACCTCTTCTGCTTCACATGCCTTGGCTAAAGATTGCTGGAAGTGAAAGGCTACAGAACCTATAAAGTGAACTTTCACATCCGACCAGTTCTCAAAGCACTTTACATGAATTCTTAGGAAATGTCTAAACCCTTCTACCAACCAATCTGTTACATGTGGGTGGTTTTTGAATTCTCCTATAAACTTCATGAAGCTTGCCAAATATACATTGGCATTTGGCTCGTTATATACTTTTCTTACAAGTTCTTTATCGGTAAGATTAAACTCCGAATGAAAAGCTTCAGCTATTTCTCCAGGAAGTAGTTTGTAGAAGTAATCTTGAAGTAATTTTTTACCAAAATAACTTCCACTTCCTTCATCTCCTAAAATGTAAGCCAATGAGGGAACTTCCTCAGAAACCTTTTCTCCATCGAAATAACAGCTATTAGAACCAGTGCCCAAGATACATGAAATTTCAGGTTCGCCATAATAAGTAGCGTATGCACATGCTTCTAAGTCATGTCCGACTAACACATTTGCATTTTTAAATATTCGCTGTAAGCCTTCTTTTATAATCGCGTTAAGAGTTACAGAGCTACATCCAGCACCATAGAAGAATACATGGTCTACGGATAAAGCAACTTCCATAGCCTCTGTTGATTGTTTCAGCTTAGCTTCTACTAAATCAGATGAATGGAAATAGGGATTAAACCCCATAGTAGAGAAATCTTTTAAATTATCTCCCAATGAATTAATCAATCTCCAATCACTTTTTGTACTTCCGCTGTCAGCAATTAAAATCATTTTGTTTTTATATTAATTAGCAAGGTGAGCTACTAAATCTCCTATACGAGAAGCATAGCCCATTTCATTATCGTACCATCCCAACACTTTTACTAGGTTACCTTGGGTGTTGGTAAATTCGCTGTCAAATATACATGAATGTGTATTTCCTACAATATCTACTGAGACTAAAGGTTCAGTTGTATATTCTAATATCCCTTTAAGCTCATTGTCAGCAGCTTTTTTCATCACCTCGTTTACCTCTTTAGCTGTAACATCTTTCTTTAATAAGACTACGAAATCAGTTATTGAACCACTTGGTGTAGGAACTCTTACTGCATTTCCGTCTAATTTTCCATTCAAATTAGGAAGCACCTTTCCTACTGCCGTTGCGGCTCCTGTACTTGTCGGTATCATGCTCAATGCCGCAGCTCTAGCTCTCCTTAAATCTGAATGCGGAGCATCATGAATTGGTTGATCTGAGGTATAAGCATGGATAGTAGTTATAAACCCTTTTTCTATACCGAATGCATCGTCTAATACTTTAGCCATAGGCGCTAAACAGTTAGTTGTACAAGAAGCATTAGAGATAATTTTCATGTCATCTGTAATTATATCTTGATTTACACCCAATACTACTGTAGGAATATCTCCTTTGGCTGGTGCTGAAATAACTACTCTTTTTGCTCCTGCTGTCAAATGTTTTCCTGCTCCTTCTTCGTTTGTGAAGATTCCAGTGCACTCTACTACGATGTCTACTCCTAATTCTGCCCAAGGTAAATTCTCTGGGTTTCGTTCAGCATAGACTTTCATTTTTTCATTTCCGACTTGTAGTGTGTTGTCTTCAAACCTAACTACTCCATCAAAACTGCCTTGTACGGAATCATATTTGAAAAGATGAGCTAATGTGGCTCCATCTGTTAAATCATTAATAGCAACTATATCTATATCCTTTTTATTTAATAAAGACCTTAGAGATAATCTTCCTATTCTACCGAAACCGTTAATGGCTACTTTTGTTTTTCCCATGTTATATTGATAATATTTTTGACATTCTTAATTCTTCTATATTGAGCATTTTTTTCATTGAAATCGCTTGCTCAAGCGCTGTAAATGTTTCTTTATCGTTTATGATTCCCACCATTTCATCGGTTCGTTCCATCATTAACCCCTCTACTGCAGAAACGCCTAATCTACTGGCTAAAACTCTGTCCCATGCAGAAGGCGCTCCTCCTCTTTGGATATGGCCAAGTACTGCTACTTTTGTGTCATAACCCGAATATTTTTCTTTTACCTTATTCGCTATTTCATAAGCACCACCGTTGGTGTCTCCCTCCGCTACTATAACGATGCTGCTCGTTTTCTTGCTTTCAGCACCTTTTTCTAATACTTTTATAAGAGCCTCTATACTTTGACCTTGTTCTGGCAGCATAACAGCTATCGCTCCTGTAGCTATTCCAGCCCTTAGTGCGATAAATCCCGCATCTCTCCCCATCACTTCTACAAAAAACAACCTGTTGTGGCTGTTGGCTGTATCCCTAATCTTATCTACTGCTTCTACTACTGAGTTTGTAGCTGTATCATATCCTATGGTACTATCAGTACCATATAAGTCATTATCGATAGTACCAGGAACCCCGATTATAGGAACTCCGTATTCTTCATAAAACACATGAGCACCGGTAAATGTTCCATTTCCTCCTATCACTACTAAGCCGTCAATGTTATTGCGTTGCAAAGCTTCAAAAGCTTTTTTTCTTCCTTCAACAGTTCTAAAGGCTTCGCTTCTAGAAGATTTTAATATGGTACCTCCTCTGCCTAAGATTTTAGAAACCGAACGGACATGTAGTTTTTTGAAATCCCCTTGAATTAAACCATCATATCCTTGGAAAACTCCGATGCATTCAATTTCATTGAACACGCAAGATCTAACTACTCCTCTTATGGCAGCATTCATTCCTGGAGCATCTCCTCCTGAGGTAAGCACCGCTATTTTCTTTACGTTTTTATTCATTTTTTTTACTTAGTGTAAAAATAACACTTATTAAATATTATAGGCAAGTAAACGAAGAATATTGTTAGATGGTGTATTTTTGACACTGTAACCAGATGTGGTAAGAACAGTTCAAATTTATTAATAAATAAAGAATGCCCGAAAGACTTAGTGGAGTATTGGATGTATCTGTGGATAATGTGATCTTCGGATTTGATGAGAATATTCTAAAAGTACTAGTGATAGAGCGAAAACCATTCCCTGATGAGAAAAAAGGAATGAGTGCTATTCCTGGTGATCTTGTATACCCTAAAGAGTCGCTAGATGAAGCGGCAGCCAGAGTTTTAAAAGACCTAACATCCTTGGAAGGATTATTTCTTAAGCAGTTCCATACGTTTGGTGATCCCAATAGAGTGAAAGATCTAAAAGATCAGGTGTGGCTCACCAATTTCAGAATAAACCCTGAAAGGCGTGTGATTACCATAGCTTATTATTCTCTTATTAAAATGGATGAATATCAATTGCTCCCTTCTTATTTCGCTGAAAAAGCGGAGTGGGTAGATGTGCTAGAAGTTCCAGATTTAGCGTTTGACCACAATGAAATAGTCTCTAAAGCGCTTGAAGCTTTAAGACATGGATTGGAAGTAGATCAAATTGGTTTCGAACTTCTTCCTGAGAAATTCACCCTTACTCAACTCCAAAATCTTTACGAGATAATTCTGGATAAGAAATTTGACAAAAGAAATTTCAGAAAGAACATCAAAAAGATGGAACATGTAATTCCATTGAACGAAAAACAAGAAGGTGTTCTTCATAAGCCTGCTCAGCTTTTCAAATTTGAAAAGGATGTGTAAATCAGCTTTACTGATTACACTTCTAATAACCTTAAACAATCTTTGCAACGCACAGAACTTAAATCCTGATTTTAACGGTGCCTTTCTTCAAGAAGAAGTGGCCATTGTGCGCATAGAGTTGGATGCTGAGGATTTAGATTACATCTTAGACTCAGAGAATTGGGGACAGGACGAAGTAGCTGCTCGATTTATTTATGAGAGCTCTGGCTTTACTGACACTATAGAAAATGTAGGATTTAGACTTAGAGGAAACACTAGTTTACAAGCGGCCAAAAAATCTTTTAAAATCTCCTTCAATGAATTTACTTCTGGCGCTTCCTGGAACGGACTAAAAAAGATAAATTTAAATGGAGAGCACAATGATGTATCTATTATGCGCTCTAAAATTTGCTGGGACTTTCTAAGGTCAGCCAATCTTCCAGCTTCTAGATCCAGCTATGTAGAGCTTTTTGTAAATGAGGAATACAAAGGCCTTTATTTAAATGTGGAGCATATAGACCAGCTTTTTGTAGAAAAACGCTTTTCTGAAGGTGACGGGAATTTGTATAAGTGCAATTACCCAGCCAATCTGCAGTACGAAGGTTCTTCTTTTACCAATTATCAAACTGGAGCATACGAATTAAAAACGAATGAATGGAATACACCTACTCACTCTGACCTGGCTTCTTTCATCAACGGATTAAACCTCTCTTCTGATGAAACTATCGAATGCGATTTACTCACCTACTTCAATATAAAGTCATACATAAGGAGTTTAGCAGCTGAGATTCTCATAGGCCACTGGGATGGCTATAGTGTCAATAATAACAACTATTACCTGTATAACAATCTAGCTGAACAGCGGTTTGAATGGATTCATTACGATTTAGATAATACTCTAGGGATTGATTGGTTAGGCACTAACTGGTCGGAAAGGAATATCTATAACTGGTTAAGCGAATGGGATGACAGACCGCTAGTTGATCGTATTTTGGGAAATGAAGAGTGGAGAAACATCTTCTCTTCTGAAATGGAAGATTTACTACTCAATCATTTTAACACAAGTATTATAGCTGCTCAAGCGAACAATTGGAAAGAGTTAATCTCCGAGTCTGTAGAACAGGACACTTATTATGCACAAGATTACGGATTCGGTTATGAAGATTTCTTAGAGTCAGATACAGATGCCTGGGGCGGGCATGTGACTCAAGGCATATTAGCGTATGTTTCTGCCAGAGAAAATTCTGCGTGGTCTCAGTTGGAGTCACTTACTAGTCCAATAGGATTAATGAGCATCTCAGACTCTGCACCTGTAATTAATGAAACTACGTTTACTGTTTCTGCCAACGGTTACGAAAACACGAATACCACAGCTACCTTATACTATCAATTTAACGGATTAGACTGGGCAGAATCAGCCATGAACTCAGATGGAAACGGAAATTTCACAGAAGATATTTCTATAAATGAGAGTGATGACTACGTCACCTATTACATCCAGTACGAAGAAGGCGATTTTTCGAAGAGTTACCCGTGTGATCCTCTCACGAAATCACTCAAAAGAGCGAATGTGGGCTTGGTCATAAATGAAGTAATGGCTAAAAACACCACTACGCTTTCTGATGACCAAGACGATTTTGATGATTGGATAGAACTTTACAACTCAGGAAACACGCTAGGAACTGGAAGCTTTTACATTTCGGATGAACAAGATTACCCCAACAAATGGAAACTTCCGGATGATTTAATTAGCTCCAACGATTTTCTTTTACTCTGGTGTGATGACGATCCTGAAGATGGATCTAATCATGCTAATTTTAAGTTAAATAACACGAGTGATCAACTGTACCTATATACTACGTATGGTGATGGTTACCAGCTGGTAGATTATATCTTATTTACAGAGCAGACAGAAGACATTTCACTCGGAAGGTCGTCTGATGGAGCTGAGGATTGGATTCTATTCGGCACAGCTACTCCAAATGCTTCTAATTCTACTTTATGGATCATTGAATCTGAAAACAAGCGAGGTATTCAACCTTACCCAAATCCTACCTTGGATGTACTGCATCTTTCTCAAAAAGAAAAGTGGGAATTATATGATATTTCGGGCAAGCTGATGAGCAGCGGAAACTCAGCCCTCATAAATCTTAGTGGTTTCTCTGCCGGTACTTATCTGTTAAAGTTATCACAAGATTCAATAAGAGTGAATAAAATATAAAGTGTATTAATTACACTTTCGTATTTTTACATAAATCTATGACTTCATGAAGATAATTATTACAGCTATCGTGTATCTGATAAGCACATTGGCTTATGCCCAAATCATCACCTCTACCCCTCCATTTCCTTCTCAAAGTGAAGAAGTAACCGTCTATTATGACGCTTCAGAGGGAAACGCTGAGTTGGCCAATACCACAGCTATTTACATGCATACCGGAGTAATCACGTCCAACAGTGCTTCTCCTACTGACTGGCAAAACGTGGTAGGCAACTGGGGAACAGCAGATGCTCAAGTGTTAATGACTAATGAAGGAGGCGGTATTCACTCGTATATCTTCACTCCCTCTTTAGAGGATTGGTACAGTACCGATATGGGAGAGTCTATAGAACGGTTAGCATTCGTGTTTAGAAATGCAGCTGGAAACATGGTAGGACGGGCCGAAGATGGTGGTGATATTTTCTATGATTTATCGGATGGATCCTTTGAAGTGATTTTTCAAGAACCTAGCGCACTTTCTGTGCTTGCAGAAATAAATGAGTCGATCTCTGTTTCCGCATCAAGTTCATTAATCTCTGATTTAGTGATTACTATGAACGGAGAAGAAGTCGCTAGTGAATCCCTCACCCAATCTATTTCTACTTCTGTATCTGCTTCAGAAGCTGGAGAATATGAGGTAGTAGTAAGTGCCACTTTAGATGGAACCACTGTTACAGATACATTCTTGGTGGTAGTCACTCCTGAACCGACTTTGGCAGAAGCGCCAGCAGGAGTAATTAACGGCATTAACTATAGGCCAGATGGAACTGTAATTCTTCAATTACATGCTCCTTATAAAGACAATGTGTTCGTGCTGGGAGATTTCAATGATTGGAGTCCCTCTCTAGACTATATGATGAATCTTACTCCAGACCAAACCAAATGGTGGATAACGCTGGAAGGACTCGATGCAGATACAGAATATAGATTTCAGTACAGCGTAGACAATGACTTAATGAGAATAGCCGATCCCTATACTGAAAAAGTAGTGAACCAATGGGATGACCCATGGATTCCTGCTTCTACAGATGATAACATTACTCCTTACCCACTTTTTCTTACGACTGATCCTGTTTCTGTTCTTCAGATAAATCAACCAGAATTTAACTGGACCGATAGTGATTACGAGTTACCAGCCAAAGAAAGATTAAACATCTACGAGCTTCTGGTAAGAGATTTCGTGGAGGCTAGAAATTTTCAAACGATCATAGATACTCTGGATTACCTAGAAAACTTAGGAGTAAACGCAGTTGAATTCATGCCTATCAATGAATTCGAAGGAAACCTTTCTTGGGGATATAATCCTAGTTTTTTCTTTGCTGTAGATAAGTTTTATGGTGGTGAAGAAAATTACAAAGCACTCATCAATGCCTGCCATGAAAGAGGAATAGCTGTGATAATGGATATAGCGCTAAACCACAGCTTCGGGCAGAATCCTCAAGTACGACTTTACTTCGATGCTGAAGCAGGAGAATTCGGGCAGCCTACTGCGCAGAGCCCTTGGTTCAATGAAGTTCCTAAGCACGATTTTAATGTGGGGTATGATTACAACCATGAAAGTCCTCAAACCAGAGAATACTGTGAGAGAATTCTCCAGTATTGGGTAGAAGAATACCATGTAGATGGCTATAGAATGGATCTTAGTAAAGGGTTTACTCAAAACAACACTATAGGAAATGTAGGAGCTTGGGGACAATATGACCAAAACAGAATAGACATCCTAAATAACTACAAAGCCAAGGTTCAGGAAGTAAACCCTGATGCCTACTTCATCCTAGAGCACTTCGCTAATAATGACGAAGAAACCTCCCTGGCTAATAGCGGTAGCCTGCTGTGGGGAAACCTGCACAATGAATATACTGAAGGAGCTATGGGATATAGCTCTAACTTAAGCTGGGGTTCTTACCAAGAAAGAAACTGGGCCAACCCACATTTAGTGACTTACGCAGAAAGTCATGATGAGGAGCGCTTGATGTATAAGGCATTACTGTTTGGAAACAGTGCTGGTGATTACGACATTACAGAGATGGAAACTGCTTTAGACAGAATGGAACTCGCCAATGTATTTCTTTACTCTATTCCAGGACCTAAGATGGCATGGCAGTTTGGAGAATTAGGGTATGACTATTCTATCAACTACTGCACCGATGGAACCATTAGTGAAGACTGCAGAACTGGCGATAAGCCTATCAGATGGGATTATTTAGAAGAGCAAGGAAGAGCAGATATTTACGATGTTACCTCTCTCCTGCTTTACATGAGAAATAATTATGACTTCATGCATACCGCTGATTTCAATATTGATTTAGGAGGCACTGGAAAAAGAATTCACTTAAATGGGGCTATCAACGCTACCATTATAGGAAACTTCGATGTCAATGAAATAGCTATGGTCCCTGGGTTCCAAAACACAGGCACTTGGTATGAAGTCTTCACTGGTGATGAGATTCAAGAAGACAATCTAGGGAATTCATTCGTACTGCAACCAGGGGAATTTAGATTCTACGTAGACACCGAATTATCCCTGCCCAGCGCTATTACTGAGTTGGCTAAGGATGAGAAACTGACTATCGGTCTATATCCTAATCCTACATCGAGTAATCTTTTTATAGCTACACCTTCCGCTATGAAGAACCAGGTAAAAGAAGTAACTGTCCTAAACATGTTAGGTGAAGCTATTTACACCGCATCTTTAGCCTCAGGAAATTCAACGTACGAAATAGATTTAACTGGAAAAATAACTGCTTCTGGTGCGTACATAGTAAAAGTAACGAGTGAAAATACGGTGATGAGTTCTACCTTCCTCTTTGAAAACTAAGGGTTTTAGTTTATCTGATTATTGCAACGCACCGAAACCAACGAGTACCTAAAGAAACCTTATACCAACTACCGCATGAAGAAGATATTTCTAGTGTTCCTCATTTTGAGCACCTATACCATAAGCGCTCAAGTAATTACGGGAACTGTTACAGATGATGAGTTGGAAAGCCTGCCGTCTGTGAATATTTATGTAGATGGTACCAGTTACTCTGCGTCCACTGATCTTAATGGTGTATATACCATGGTTCTATCTGAAGGAACTCATAGAGTTACTTTTAGTTTTATAGGTTATACTCCTGAAGTAAAAACGGTTACGTTAAAGACTGGTGAGACTCAGAATATAAACATCAAACTGAAGAGCGAGTCTATTTACACCGATGAAGTAGTGGTGGTAGGTTATGGAGTGCAGCGTAGGCGAGAAATCACAGGTTCCATAGAAAGTATAGATGGTAAGGAAATAGGAAATATACCTGTACCGAGTTTCGAGGCGGCTCTACAGGGGCAGGCTGCTGGAGTTCAGGTTTCTACTGGTTCTGGACTGGCTGGTTCGGGAAGTTTAATACGCATTAGAGGGGTGGCTTCTATCTCTGCTGGTGGTGACCCACTGTATGTGATAGACGGAATTCCTATTTCTCAGGATCAGTTTCTGCGTGGCAATAGCGGTGCGTTAAACAACAACCCTCTGGCCAATATCAACCCGCAGGATATAGAATCTATAGAGATACTCAAAGATGCTGCAGCTACCGGAATATATGGTTCTAGAGGAGCCAATGGTGTAGTATTGATTACTACCAAAAGAGCTAAAAAGAAAGGACTATCATTTGACTTCACTACACGGTTTGGGGTCTCTACTCCTGCTTCTGTGCCAGATATGCTAAATACCGAAGAGTATTTACAACTGAGACAGGAAGCGTGGGAGAATGATGGCGGAACGGGGTATGTATGGTTACCTAATTACTCTGCAGAAAGCGATGCAGCATCTGTAAGAGAGGCAGCGTACTTAGAAGCTAGTCAGTATGACACCGACTGGGTAGACGAAACCTTGGGAACAGGGTTTAAACAGATGTACAGCTTATCTGCCAATAAAGGAACCGATAAAGTAAAGGCCTTCTTTAACTTCACGTATGATGATAACGAGTCGTTCTTTAAAGGAAACAGCTACGAGAGAATAAGCGGAAGAGCCAATGTAGATTTCGAGGTGACCAAAAAGTTTAAAATTAACTTTTCTCAGAGTATAAGTCGTGGGCAGAATACCAAAGTAGATGCCGCATGGAGCGGTGGGCTGGGTTCTGCTATGAGTACCGCACTGCCTATCTACCCGGTACTAGAAGAGAGCGCTTATCACGAAAACGATATTGACAGAGGTGATTACTTCCTGCTTGATGGACAAATACCTAACCTAGTAGCTTACAGAGAAAACAGAGAATGGTTTACTACTGAGAACAGGTCTATAACCAACATCGGTTTGAACTGGGAACCTATAAAGAACCTTTATATAAGAGCGACTGGGAGTTATGATTACCTAGACATCAAAGAGGATGTCTACAGAAATCAGAATATTGTAGAGCTCAGAGATTCAACGTACACAGGTACAGGTAATGCCAATAGATATGTGACTTGGGTAAACAACTACAACACGAATGTTACGGCTAATTATCTGGTAAACAAATCAGAGAAGCATAAGTGGAATTTCCTGCTGGGGTCGGAGTATCAGCGGAGCAAATCTCTTTCTGGTGATTCTTATTTCGGAAACGCTACGACTACTGCGTTAAGTGATGACTTCGACTCTGAGGCTACGGCTGTAAACAGAAACAATGCTGTACGGTGGTCGTTCATCTCTTACTTTGGGCGGGTGAACTACAGCTATAATAACAGGCTTTACGCACAGCTCACCAATAGAGTAGATGGTTCTTCCATCTTCGGGGCCAATAGCCGTTATGGATGGTTCCCTTCTGCTTCTGTAGGATACGTACTTTCTGAATTGGATTTTCTGAAAAACAACAAAACGATTAACTTCTTAAAGCTCCGCTCTTCTTATGGAATCACGGGGAATGCAGATATAGATAAGAATGCACGTTTCCCGCTGTATGAAGATAGCAATGCCTCTTACAATGGACAGACCATTATCTACCCTACTCAACTCGGAAATGAAAACCTACAGTGGGAGACTTCAAACGTATTCGATCTGGCGCTGGAAGCTGGGTTATGGAAAGACAGAGTCACCGTGGAAATGGCTTATTATAACAAGAGAAGTACAGATGTACTGATGCAAGTGCAGGTTTCGCCAAGTACTGGTTTCTCTAACTTCTGGGACAATGCCGCAGAGGTATTAAACAGAGGATGGGAACTTACACTGAGATCGAATAACATCGTGAAAAAGAACTTCCAGTGGACTTCAAACATGAACTTCGCGCGGAACTATAACGAGATCGTAAACATCGGAAACTACACGCCAGACGCTGTTTCTGGAGGAACTAATGATACTCGAGTTATCGTGGGCAGTCCTATCGGTTCGTTTATGCTGGTTCCCTTTAGCCATGTGGATTCTGAAACTGGAAAGCCAGTATTCTTAGACTTGGATGGAAACGAAACATTCGATTACGATTTCAAAAACGGAAGGGCTTATGTAGGAGATGGATTGCCAGATGTGATTATGGGATTGAACAATACATTCACCTATAAGAACTGGGATTTAACAGCCCTTATCAATGTAAGTTTAGGAGCTCAGATATTCGATTCGTCTGGGAAAAGACAGATGGGATTAATGACAGACTGGAACATGAGAACAGATATCTTAGACAGATGGACTCAGCCTGGTGACAATGCCATGTACCCGCAGCTTACGTTTGACGAGACCAAATACGGTTTTGATCCGGGAGATAATGCTCCGTGGTTTAATACGAGTCTTTATGTGTATGATGCAGACTATGCTCGACTAAAAAGACTGGTGCTGGGCTATAACGTGCCTGCATTCAAAATTAGAAATAAGAACATTACAGGCATGAGAGTCGCTTTCTCTGCTACCAATGTGTTTACGGTAACGAACTTCCCTGGATTGGATCCAGAGATCGTGAGGGATTTCGAAAATCCGCAAGACAGAAACTTGAGTGGAAACATTACCTACCTGACTCCTCCGCAGGAAAGGTCTTACTCTGTTCAGATCAATTTAACATTCTAATTTATAAGTAAAACGACATGAAGAAAATACTTTATATCTCTCTTTTCAGTATCGCAGCGCTTGGTTCGGGATGTGATGATTTACTAGAATTCGGACCTACAGATGATGGAGTGGTACTGGCAGAGAACGCGCTGGAGACACCAGAAGATTTGCAACGCCTACTCAACTCCTGCTATGATGTATTCGCTAATACGTATGACGGTGATGTGCAGTTTATAAATGAACTGCTGGGCGATAACCTAAACGGTGTAAACCCAAACAACCTTACCCTTACAGATATCTATAACCGGGAGGCGGGCGACTTTAATGGCCTTACCAATGGGGTGTACAATGACTTCTATTATTCTATTTTTAGAAGTAATGCGATTCTGGAAAACTTTGATTTGGTAAGTGGTTTATCAGATGCCGAGAGACTGCGAATGGAGGCCGAAGCTAAATTTATACGTGCGGTGAGTCACTGGGAACTGGTGAAGCTTTACGGACAACCGTTTGGCTATACCTCAGATAATTCTCATCTGGGGGTTATTCTTAGAACAGAACCTTCTCAGGAGTCTAGGTCACGGTCTACGGTAGAGGAAGTGTATAACTTGGTGTTGGAGGATTTACTCTTTGCGGAGCAATACTTACCTGCTTCAAATGATGTGTACGCTACGTCTTACGCGGCCAATTCTTACTTAGCCAAGATTTACTTTTTGATGGGAAACTATCAGGCTGCTGCTGCCGAGGCTTCTCTGGCTATGAGTGGTCCTTTCCAGTTGGATACTTTGCTGGCTAGGTATGACCAGTTTGCTATCTCAGATGAAACTATTTTTGGGTTCGTGTCCAAGGTATTGGAGGCTGGCCCTAATCCTGTGGCAGATAACCGTGTGGGTGCTTTTATAAGTGCTTACTCTGGAAATACGCCCAATGCGGCTTTTGATGGAGCTGCTTTTAATTCTATGTTTATAGGAAGTAGTGACCTGCGGGTAGGAACCTACTACACCGCTCCTACTGAAGTGCTGGGAAATGCCAAAGTGGCTAAGTTTAATGCGCAGTTTTTTAACCATGCCGTAACTTCAGTTACAGAGATGATGCTCATAGTGGCGGAGTCCAATGCTGAGTTAGGTTCTGGGCTGGATCAATCTATAGATTACATCAATGCAATTAGAGAACGGGCATTTGAAAATAGCGCGTTTAACCTGGACGACAATGCTTCTGCGGCTGCCATTATAGCGGCTGCCAGACTGGAGCGTAGAATAGAATTTGTAGGAGAAGGAAAACGACTGGACGACTTAAAGAGACAGGGTGTAAAGGGAGAAAACATACTGGTAAGAGGTGCTCCGTGGGACTGCAATGGTATGGTGGTTCAGTTCCCGCTGGGTGAGAATGTGGTTCCCAATTTCCAGGATAATCCTGTGGGAGGATGTAACTAGTATTCGGGCTGGCTCCGAGGACTACTAACTAATAAGAAGACGAATATGAAAAAGATAGTATATATACTGTGTATAGCCACGCTACTCATGGCAAGCTGCAAACCAGACCAAGAAACAGATATAGGAGAACCATTCGATAAGGTAAAAGGACTGGAAGGAACTTGGGTGCTGAATAGTTTTCTGCAGAAGGACCTCAATAATCCTGTGCAGGAAGAAAGAGACCTGAGCTCTTATTACCTCGTGGAAGGAATAGCGCCTATGGAACTCACGTTTAGTGCGGCAGACAGGTCTTACGGTATAACGATTACCGAGGGAAAAAACTTCTTTGGCAGCGGTGGCACATGGGCTTACGACAATGACTTGTACCCTTCTTCTATCGTATTCGATGATGGTACGGTGCAGAACAGTTTCGGTATGGGTTCTGCGGTAAGGGAGTTTGATAACGTGCTTACTATCCAACTAGAAAAAGGATGCTCGGAGACTGACCTCAATGTGATTTATAAATTTATATTCGATAGAGCCCAATAAGATGAAGAAATTATTAATTCTACCCCTGGCTTTACTCTGTGCGCTCTGCGTGCAAGCCCAATCTGCTTATATTACTCCTAACCCTACAGATGGTGTGGAGGAGCTTACCCTATTTGTAGATGTGAGCCAAACTTCTGGCAGTGCTTTGAAGGCGATGCTAGAGGCCAATCCAGATGAATCTGTGTACCTGTGGACGTGGAACCCTTCTTCTCCTGTGGGAGGAAATGGTGAGTGGAGTAGTTCTAGTGAGGATAACCTGATGACCAAGGAGGCTCCGCTGTTGTATTCGTTTACGTTTAATGTAGAGGATTTTTATGGTGTGGGCCCT
>Ga0222653_1000729_pt1 | contig 18229 bp, 16 predicted proteins | sample AntAcemetagen419_FD_179856 | JGI IMG/M metagenome (GOLD analysis project Ga0222653, IMG submission 179856) | Saline water microbial communities from Ace Lake, Antarctica - #419 | ecosystem: Environmental > Aquatic > Non-marine Saline and Alkaline > Saline | place: Antarctica: Ace Lake...
AGAGGGTTCTCCTTGCGTCAAAGCTAAAATCTGGCTTGAGTATATTTTGATAAGGGAGCAATTTACGTTCTCCTCCGATGAGCCAAACCTCGTTGGATTGATCAAACTGTGCCGCCGATGCGAAACAGGAGAAAAGGAAAACAGCGAATAGGAGTCTTTTCAATTTTTAATGCCTTTGGCCATTCTGAATCTACCATTCAGATCTTTTCGGATTTCTACGGAAGTGAATCCTCGATCCATTAACAAAGAACGGATCTCAAGGGCAAAACTTTCGTTGATTTCAAAGTATATTTTTCCGCCCTTGTTGAGATGCCCGTCTGCCAAATCTACAATCCTTCGATAGAATATCAGTGGATCATCTTCGGGAACGAAAAGCGCGAGATGCGGCTCGAAGTCTACCACGTTTCTTGCCATCCTTTCCTTGTCCTCGAGCGTGACATATGGCGGATTGCTTACCATAAGGTCAAAACTCATAAATGCCAAACCCTCTTGCTTTAAGATATCAAAGGCAAAGAACTCAACGCCGGAATCATTCAACTCGGCATTTTTTTTGGCCAAATTAAGTGCTCTAATGCTCTTATCAACTGCATAGACATTGGCGTGAGGAATCTCTTTTTTCAAACTAATAGCAATGCAACCTGAACCCGTACCCAGATCGAGAATGCTTTGATAAGGTTCTTTGGAATCTTCGGTTATCCAGCGAATCAACTCTTCTGTTTCGGGCCTTGGGATGAGCACATCGGGATTGACTTTAAACTTTAACCCATAAAATTCGGTATATCCGAGCAGATATTGAATTGGTTCATTTAAGCGAAGTCCATTTAAGACTTCCGCGATCTTTTCCAGCTCAGTTTCTTGAATGATTTCATTCACGTTAATATGAATCTCCGCTTTAGAATAGCCCAAAAATTCCTCCACCGTCATAGTAAAGAATTGGTCAATTTCTCTTGGTGGATATTGACCGCCTAGCACTTCTCTGAATCTCAACTTGAGATCCATAATTGTTGACATAGTTTCTTAATTATAAACAGGCCAAGTTAGACTAGTTATAATGTCAAGTAAAGTTGTTCTTGAGTATTTTTTCAACCATCCAGAGAAATAGTCCTGCAAGCTTGTTTTCTTTGCCCAGTGAAGAATCACGAACATTATATGCAGCGCTGCTTAGATCTGGCCAAAAATGGCCTTGGACGAGTCGCGCCCAACCCAATGGTGGGCTGCGTTATTGTGAAAAATGATGCCATTATCGGCGAGGGATTTCATCAATCTTATGGAGAAGCTCATGCCGAAGTCAATGCCATCAAGTCGGTCAAAAATCTAGTCGACTTAAAAGAGGCCACTCTTTATGTGAGCCTGGAACCTTGTTCTCACCATGGCAAGACACCGCCTTGCGCAGACTTGATTATTGATTCGGGAATCCCAAAAGTGGTCATCGCACAAACAGACCCCAATCCAAAAGTAGCGGGAAAAGGAATGGAGAAACTGCGGGAAGCTGGGGTAGAAGTCACCATGGGAATGTTGGAGGAAAAAGCCAAAGAACTCAATAGAAGATTCAGGACTTTTCACGAAGAGAAAAGACCTTACGTGGTATTAAAATGGGCCATGTCGGCTGATGGCTATATGGATTCGGTGCGCCCCGAGGATAAGAAAGGAATCCTCTGGATCTCGTCGCCCGAAACAAAAAAGCTTGTCCATAAGTGGAGAGCGGAAGAAGGAGCCATTCTCATTGGGAAAAGGACACTAGAAGTTGATGATCCATCGCTGGATACGAGGGATTACTTTGGAAATGACCCTTTGAGAGTCGTGCTTGCTGGTGACAAAGAGCTCTCGCTAGGCCGAAGGCTATTGACGGACGGAAAGCCCACCTTAATCATCGGGAAACAACGAAGAGGCTTCGAAAATGGAGCGGTAGAATTTGCCGAGCCACAGGGAGATGACCTGGCAGAAGCGGCCTTATCGGCTTTGTATAAACGAAATATAAACAGTGTAATTATCGAAGGAGGTGCCTACACACTCCAGCACTTTCTAAAAACACGAATTTGGGATGAGGCGCGGATAATTCAATCGACCCGCACATTGGGCGGCGGACTTGAGGCTCCGCAAATTCCTCAAGAACATTCAGAATTTTATTCTTTCGGACACGATAAAGTATTTCTCTACCGCAATAAATGATCTACCTCTTACTCAGCATAATTTGCTCTACAGCCATCTACGCTATTTTTAGCCTTTTTGGGAAATACAAGATTGATACATTCCAAGCCATTGTTGTCAATTACTTTGTTGCTTCAGGATTTGGTTTTTGGTATACCGATTCCCACGGAGGAGGAAATTATACCCTAACAGAACCTTGGTTAGTGAACGCAGGAATTGTTGGGGTGCTATTCATCTCGCTTTTCTACGTCATGGCAATCACCAGTCAAAGACACGGACTCACCGTAACAGGAATCGCCACGAAGATGTCGATGGTCATTCCCGTTTTTTTCTTTCTCATCGCCGACGAAGACGAAACTTGGCATTGGGCCAAACTTGCAGGTATAGCACTTGGAATCATCGCCGTGCTGCTAACCACCCTTTCGGGAAAGAAGAAAAGCAGCCTCAGCTTGGCAGCATTAACTCCAGTAATACTTTTCGTCGGGAGTGGTTTACTCGATCTGTTCTTGGCCTTAACGGAAAAGAATTACTTGACCACAGACATTGCCTACACCGATTTTGTACCCGTGCCCTTTGGAATCGCTGCGACAATTGGAACTATCATTTCTGATATACCGCGGATTGGTATACAAGAGTCGACTCAAGCTTAAAAATTTAGTGGCTGGATTGATCCTTGGACTGGTCAACTATGGCTCCATCTACTTCCTGCTGAAAATATTGGGAAGCGGGCTGATTGATCGATCAGCTGCTATTCCAGCCAACAACATGGGTGTAGTTGCCCTTTCGGCAATAGTGGGAGTGGCATTATTCAGGGAGAAACTCAGTCCAAGAAAGCTTTGGGGAATCTTATTGGCCCTCGTGGCTATTGCAATGCTTACACTTTTAAGCCCTTGAATTTCAACTACCAGACCATATCGACCAGAGGCTCCGGAATGTACAAGGTGAAAGGAAGCAAGCACTTCGGCTATGCCTATCACGTAAAAAATGAAACCGACATCGAGACTGCTCTAGGCGAGGTAAAGCAAGAACACCACTCTGCTCGCCACGTGGCGTATGCTTGGCGCTTGGGCTCCGATATGGATCGATACCGTGCCAATGATGACGGCGAACCCTCCAACTCTGCTGGGAAACCTATTTTGGGACAAATTGAAAAGTATGAACTAACCAATGTCTTGATTGCCGTCGTTCGGTATTTTGGAGGAACGAAACTGGGTGTCGGTGGACTAATCGATGCCTACCGCACCGCCGCCGAAATAGCCATAGAAGACAGTACAGTCATTGAACGTCAGCTTATGGCAAACTTCCGCTTGCACTTCGGTTACGAGAGAATGAGCGAAGTCATGCTTGCCCTTCGCACGCACGATTGGCAAGAATCAAATCAAGATTTTAAAACAAGCTGCACCATTGATGTAGCATTGCTCCCCGAAAAGAAAGAAGAACTGGCCCGTTCTTTTCAGGCCTTTAGCGATATTCGCATCGAAAATTTAGGAATCCACTAGACTATGAATACCGAGCTACTCAAAACACTATGTGCCATCCCATCTACCGCGGGTGACGAAGGAAAAATGAGAGATTTTCTTCTCGACTATTTCACAAAGAATTCACAGAATTTCAAAGTTATACCCAAAGTATACTCAGGTGCTGGATTTCAGGATATGGTTATCGCCATTTTCGGGGAACCGAGAACGGCAGTTTTAGCGCATACTGATACTGTTGGGTATACGGTAGCCTACAAACACGAGCTGTACAAAATTGGAGGCCCAAAAGCCAAAGAAGGTACTTTATTGGTTGGGGAAGATTCTAAGGGGAAAATTGAGTGTACCCTCAAAATTGAAAAAAAGAAGACCAAGAAAATAAAGGAAGAAGTCCTCAAGTATGAAGCTTCCAGAACTATTGACCCAGGAACCAACCTTACGTATGCTCCCGATTGGAGTGAGACCAAACAATTCGTTAAAAGCGCTTACCTCGACGATAGATTGGGAGTTTGGAATGCACTTGAGTTGGCCAATACCATTACAGATGGAGCGCTCGTGTTCACTACATACGAAGAGCACGGTGGCGGCGGAGCGCAGTTTGCAGGAAAATTTCTCCAAGATAATTTTGGAGTTCAACAAGCCTTGATCTCTGATGTCACATTGGTTTCAGATTCCATTAAGCACAAGAAGGGCGTGGCCATTTCCTTGAGAGATCGCGGGATACCACGTCGAAGTTTCGTGAACCGAGTGATAAAGATTGCGAAAGAAAATAAAGTACAGTATCAGCTAGAAGTGGAGAAGGCTGGCGGAAGCGATGGGAATTCACTTCAAGACAGCTCATTTGCTTGGGACTGGTGCTTTATAGGCCCACCTGAGGACAATTACCACCAGCCTGGCGAAAAAGTGCACAAGGACGATATAGCCGAGATGCAGAACCTCTACAAAGCCTTGCTTACTAGTCTTTAGATTTCAAAGCTTTTTCCAACTCTTGGGGAGCTCGTGTAGGTCGGCCAGAGCTTTTATGGCAAAACACAAGGACAATGGTAGAGGTGCAAAGCTTGTTTCCATGAGCATCGCGCAGCACATAGTCAAATGTAATTTTTGGTCCTGATAAAACCGTGAGCTCCGTTTCGAGATAAACCTCATCATCGTACTTCACAGGTTTAAAATAGCGAACCGTGAAATCTCTCACTGGAAGAATCACACCATCATCTTCCATTTTTCGGTAGGTGAGTCCAAGCGAGCGAAGCAATTCTACCCTGCCCACTTCAAACCAAGCTGCATAATTTCCATAGTACATGTACCCCATTCGGTCGGTCTCGGAATAGCGTACCCTGAAAGTTGCTGTATGTGTCATATCTCCACCTGTGATTTTAAAGCGATTGTTAATAAAGGAGAGTTTTTTCCGCATTGCCACAAATATCTATTACCTTGGGAAACTGTCTTTCCTGCTTATAGGGATTTGATGTTCGACTTAGGTTTTAAATATAGATCAATGTAGCCTAGCCCTTTATATCATTTCCATGTGGTGGGAATGTAATGTAAAAAAGCTTCGGAACTCAATAAAATAAGGCCTTGTGAAAAAAAACATCAACTGTAAATCTTTTTTATTTCACAACCCCTTAGCGGTTTTTTTTTTCACTTTTTTCTCTGAATATTTGTCTCACTTTTGATTGACATTGTTTAAAACTTTGCCACACCTGTAAAACGCACTATTAATCATTTTCTATACGTATTAACTAATGAGTAACAAACACGAGGAAGTGTGGGGAAACTGTCTTGACCTAATCAAGGACAATGTTAGCCTCCAAGGATACAAAACATGGTTTGAACCGATCAAGCCCGTCAAACTGGATAAACAGGTATTGACAATCCAAGTTCCTTCCCAGTTTTTTTACGAATGGTTGGAAGAGCACTACATCCATCTTCTCAAGAAGATTATCCGAAAGGAACTCGGTGATGATGGCCGATTAGAGTACAGCATCATCATGGAGAACAATTACAACGGTTCAAGTCCATATACAGTAAAAGTTCCAACGACCAATAGACGGGCAATTAAGAACAACCCTGTGACAGCGCCGATGGATATCGGTAGCAAACAGATCAAGAACCCTTTTGTAATTCCAGGTCTTAGAAAGATCAATGTAGATTCAAATCTCAAACCCAATTATTCTTTTGAAAACCTTGTAGAAGGAGATTGCAACAGATTGGCTCGTTCAGCAGGATATGCAGTTGCAAAAAATCCTGGCGGAACAGCATTTAACCCTTTACTCATATACGGTGGAGTAGGTTTAGGAAAAACCCATTTGGCTCAAGCCATTGGTATTGAAATCAAAAACAGATTTTCTGAAAAAACTGTTCTCTATGTAGAATCAGAGAAGTTCATTCACCAATTTATCGACGCGGTCAAAAACAACAATGTAAACGACTTCAGTCATTTTTATCAAATGATCGATGTCCTCATCATTGATGACGTTCAGTTCTTTGCTGGAAAAGAGAAGACTCAAGATATGTTCTTTCATATCTTCAATCACCTACACCAGACAGGCAAACAAATAGTACTGACTAGCGATAAAGCACCTGTTGAAATGCAAGGTTTGGAGCAACGACTCCTGTCTCGTTTCAAATGGGGACTTTCGGCAGATCTTCAGATCCCTGGCCTTGAAACCAGAATCGCTATTCTCGAAAAGAAAATGTATGCCGATGGAATTGACCTTCCAAGAGATGTAGTAGAATACCTAGCGTACAGCATTACTACCAACATTAGAGAATTGGAAGGTGCGCTGATCTCACTCATCGCTCACTCATCACTTAACAAGAAAGCGATCACGCTCGAATTGGCTAAGCAGATGATTGACAAATTTGTGAAGAATACAGCACGCGAAGTGAGCATCGACTACATCCAAAAAGTGGTTTGCGACTATTTCGATTTGCCAATCGAATTGTTGAAATCGAAAACCAGAAAAAGAGAAGTCGTTCAAGCAAGGCAGATTGCCATGTACTTTGCCAAGAAAATGACGAAAAGCAGTTTGGCCAATATCGGAATGCATTGCGGTGGAAAGGACCACGCGACGGTACTTCACGCTTGCCGAACAGTCAACAATTTGCAGGAAACGGATAAACAATTCCGAAAATACCTGGAAGACTTGGAGAAAAAACTAAGTATTCAATAAAACCAACCCCGACTCTAGTCGGGGTTTTTTTATACCCTAAGAATCCAAAACAAGATTAAGTTTGCGCATGCATTTCTCAGAAGATGGCTCTACCTTTCGCGTCTGTATGCTCAAAGCAATACCATACCTTTACATCTTAACACTCGTGTCATGTGGCGTAAGCTCCACACCTATGAGGACTACCGCTCCTGCCAATAGTCAAGTAATATTCATCGACCCCTCCGTGAATCCTCTTGCGGGCATTGATCCTTTCAATCTAAAAGACGCCCAGCAGATAGGGGATTTTGTAGTCATAGATGTATCTTATTCTGGTGGATGCGAAGAACATGAATTTCAACTTGAAACAAGAGGTGAATATACTGCCACTTATCCACCCGAAGTAAATATAACACTCAAGCACAACAGCAATGGCGACCGATGCCGAGGTATGATGGACACAAAACTTTGGTTCGACTTGTCCCCCTTAAAATATAATGGGACAAACCGTATCATTCTTGTCCTGACCAATACAGACACCACTTTAGATTACAATTATTAAAGCCCATGAAAAACGCAGTCTCAAGCATTCTCTTCATTTTACTTTCTATCAGCTCATTTAGTCAGATAAGCCACGGAGGCCAACCTCACCGTTGGGATTCAAAAGTTGCTTTGAGTTACGGCAGCTACCAGCTTCCTGCGATTGATCTGAATAAATTGCAAGCAGAGGACGCGATTAACGACAAACTGAAGAACGAACCATACCGATTTGGAGAAAACATAGCTGTCGATATTGACATCCACAATAGCGGGATTTGGACAGAGTTGGAGAATGGCGATGGTATTTGGAGATTGGCGCTTAGTTCTGAAGGAGCAACAAGTTTAAGCTTTGTCTTTGACTCATACATGGTTGCCGAAGGAGCTCAAGTGTTTGTTTACACAGAAGACAAGTCGCAACTCATTGGAAGCTTCACAAATGAAAACGCGAGCAAATCCAACTCACTTGGAGTAGGACTAATCTTCTCGGATAAAGCCATAATCGAATACCACGAGCCATCCAATGTTAGAGGTCAAGGATTCTTTCACATCAACAATGTAACTCATGGATACCGCGATATTCTGGTTGAGGTAGAGAATGAAGCCAAAGGAGTTTTTGGCAATTCTGGTGCTTGCAACATCAATGTAAACTGTCCCGAAGGAATACCGTTTGATTTTCAAAAGAGATCGGTTGCTATCATTGTCGTAGGCAACAATGCGATTTGCTCAGGGGCAATGGTGAATAATACGCAACAAGACGGCACACCGCTTTTCTTAACCGCAAATCACTGCTTGGGTGGAAACTTAAGCAACTGGGTCTTCTATTTCAATCATGAAACCTCTGGTTGTTCGGGAAATAATGGCCCGACCAATCAAAGCGTTTCAGGGGCGGCACTTCTGTCCAGCAACGCTGAAAGCGACTTTGCTCTTTTAGAATTGAACAATAACCCACCCTCTTCATACAATGTTTGCTATTCTGGTTGGGATGCCACGGACTCGGAAAATACGGTTTCATCGTCTTTCGGAATTCATCATCCTTCGGGCGACGTGAAGAAGATATGTTTCGATGAAGACGCTCCTTACCATGACAATATAGGAGCTTTCGTGAATCAAGTCTGGTTCATCGATCAATGGGAAGATGGAGTTACTGAGGGTGGATCTTCTGGATCTCCCTTATTTAATCAAAACGGACTTTTGATAGGTCAATTGGCCGGTGGTCAAGCTGCTTGTGCTGGTGAGGTGAACAATGGCGCTTTCGACTATTATGGAAGATTGGGCATCTCTTGGGATTTTGGCAGCACTCCTTCAAACGCTATCCGTTTCTGGCTAGACCCAACGAATACAGGAACCCTAATCGTTCCAAATTCATGCAACACCAATTTACCTGATGTGAACGCCAGCTTAGGTGTTATTACAGGTGTCCCAGATTTTCTTTGTGAGATTTCTTCATTTATAGCCAGTGTCAATGTCGTGAACTTAGGTATCGAAACCATTGAAAGCATCACTCTCGAAGTAAACTTCAATGGAAATACAGAATTGGTGGAATGGTCTGGAAACATTGACCCGCAAGATGATACTTTCATTAACCTTGGTGAATTCACCCCTTCTTCAGGAAGCAACAATTTAGGTATTGAGATCATCTCCGTGAACGGCCAAGATGATACAGACGAAATAGGAAATACGGCAAACAGGGATTTTCTGGCTTTCGAGCAATCTATTGAAATTACCGTAAACATCAACTTGGACGATTGGCCCAGTGAAACCACCTGGACCATTACGAACGACTTTAATGAGATAATTGCATCGGGGGGATCATACACTGATGATGACGACCCTGTTAGTGAAACCGTTTGCTTGCCAGGTGGCTGCTACGATTTTACCATTTTTGATTCTGCAGATGACGGGCTCTGCTGTGGATTCGGGATAGGGTCGTATTCAGTCGTGGATCAATTTGGAAATGTAGTGGCTGAAGGTGGAGATTTTAATTCTTCAGAAACCACTGAGATCTGTGCGATTCTCGACACTCAAAATACTGTGAATAGTCAATTGACTTTATACCCAAACCCTGCAACAGACATTCTTAAAATAGAAACTGGCAACGAAGTAATAGATCGAGTAAGCATCTACGACATCAGTGGTAAACTAATTTCTCAGAAGAAAGGTGTGAATTCACCCCGAACTTTTTTCAATACCAATGCCCTTCCTTCTGGACTTTATGTAATTGAAGTGGTTGGAACTGGTGGAGTCACTTCCAGAGATAAGGTAATCGTAGCTAGAGAAGAATAATAGTTCTCTATTTCCCTAAAGTGAATCGATCAATACCGTCCGAGATACTTTCTGATAAACCATTCGGCAGATAAAAGGAACAGCAGGATGAAGAATATCCATCGGAAGTTCAGCATACTGCTGAATATTTCGTTGGAGTAACTGACTGCCTTCAGCTCGCCTTGACTTGCATTGAGGCTTTGAATAAGTTCACTCACATTGCCTGGATAGAAAAGCTCTCCGCCCGAGTTTACTGAAATCAAATTAAGCGTTTGGTGATCTGCTCTTAGTCTTGCTCCTTCCAAGGCAAATGGTTTTACACCGAAACTACCAGAGTCACTTAAGCGCTCCCCATTCAAATTCAAAAAGGCCTCATAGGTGTAATTACCTGCAGGAAGACTCCCCACATCGAGTCGATATGCTTCAGGGGTTCGAGAAAAGAAATAAGGAAACTCGGTTCCTTCTTCGCTTCGAATCACCAATTCAACATCTGCATCATTGATCGATTCGTAAGAAGGATTGTACAACTCAGCTTTAAAGACAAGAGCCTCATTTTCCATTGCCAATTCAGGCCCGTATGCTCTAAAAAGGCGCTTGTCCTCTTTTACCGCAAGGTATTGCACCAAGCTGCCCACGAAAGCATCAAAGATCTCATGGTTTTCGTTTATCGCATAATCGGTCAGTCGCCACCTCCAAATGCCCTCTCCAAGCAAAGCAGCGGACTTTCTGTCATTGGAAGTATTGATGACTAGAAGGGCATCATCGGTGCTTATTCTCCCCACCTTCTGCTTAAGAAGTACTTCGGTAGCGTTTGACCAAGACCATTGACCAAAAGGTACTTGAAGCGGAGGAGCCTCTTGCACCAAACTATTCACGCCTTCGCCAATTTTGAAAAGTGAGAAGTCGGGATTAACTGCCCCTTTTACATCATTGGTCGAGCTAGCTCTCCCCACAAATGAAACACCAAGCCCCATATTCTTCAAGCTGTTCAAAGTACTCTGTTGACCAACGATCACCCATACGGGTATCGCGGCATCTTGCAAGAGTTTCTCCACCCTTCTGCCCGAAGCAGTGCCAGATGGAAGCTGATGAAGAACCACCAAATCGAAACCCGAGAAATCGCCATCAAATTCAGATGCCAAGGCCACTTCTACTTTGTAATTGTCGTTTGAAGTCACAGCCTCTCTGAGGGCTTTGATATCTGGATGTGGAGAATTCCCCAATATCAAAACCTCTTGACGATCATCCAAAACGTCGATAAATACCGAGGTGGTATTGTTGATCTCGGTTGACTCTGCGTCCAAATATTGGAGGCTCAAAGAGTACCGCTGTAAACCTGGCTCCTTTGCCTCGAGCACCGCTCTTACCGCAATAGAAAAGCTCTCTCGGGTGTAATCGATCGTCTCTGAAAATAGCACCTCACCTTTGTGCGATATCGAAAAACGAGCAGAGGCTCCTTGCAGTTTGTCGGCCTCAATAACCGTCTCGATGGGAAAGCTATTGCCTAAAAACGCAATGCGATTTGCTGCAGTCTCAGCGATTCGCGCATCTCTTTTGAGCGTCGTATCGCCAAATGCCACCGTGTAAACAGGCGCCTTCAGACCGCTATTGACATACCTGGGATTTCTTCCGCGGTTGTATATCCCATCAGAGAGCAATACTACAGCACCCAAATTTCGATTTGCATATCGATCATTGAGCGAAGAAAATACCGCCGATATATTCGTGATAGGCTCTGAAAAATCAATCTCGCCTCCTTCGTTCAGCTCTGCACCAAATGTGTAGGTCACCACTTCGTAATCAGCACTGAAACCATCCCCGAGCTGAGCGTAAATATCTCGCACTCTTTGAGAGGTACTGACAGAGTCTTCTCCCATTGAAAGCGAAGAAGAGTTGTCAGCCACAATTGCTATGACTGGCGGCTCAATGGTAATGTCGAAATACCGAATAAGTGGACCGAGTAAAAGAAAGGTGGCGAGCGTAACCAGCAGAAATCTCAGCGCGCTCAGTGTCCATAATGCTCCTCTCGATAACTCAGCTATCGAGCGGTTGCGAAAATAAAGAAGGCCTGCAAAGAGCAAGCCTGCAAAAGGACACAGTAGCAGCGCCCATGTTGGATATTCAAGTATTAGATTTCCCAATTATGTTAACATTCCTCCATCTACATTCAACGTCTGCCCAGTGATATAGGTGCTCAGATCACTTGCTAAAAACAAGGCTAAGTTAGCCACATCATCGGGCGTACCTCCTCTCTTTAAAGGAATGGCATCTCTCCAATCTTGGACGGCCTTCTCGTCGAGTTCTCCCGTCATTTCAGTTTCGATAAATCCAGGGGCAATCGCATTGCTACGAATATTTCTGGAGCCCAATTCCAAAGCTACCGACTTGGTAAAACCAATAATTCCTGCTTTTGACGCGGCATAGTTGGATTGACCAGCATTTCCCATTACACCTACCACTGAACTCATATTTATGATAGAACCTTTTCGCGCTTTTAGGAAAGTGCGCAAAGAAGCTTTGGTGAGGTTGAAAACTGATTTCAAGTTGACTTGCATCACCTCATCCCACTGCTCTTCCGACATTCTCATCAACAAGGTATCTCTAGTGATTCCCGCATTGTTGACTAACACGTCTATTGTTCCAAACTCCTCAACTACGGCATCTACCAGTTCTTGGGCTGCGGTAAAATCAGCTGCATTGGATTTGAAGCCTTTTGCAGTTCCTCCTGCATCAGATAATTCAGTTTCCAAAGCACGCGCTTTCTCGTCAGAGCTGGCATAGCTGAAACAAACCGTCGCTCCGTGATCGACGAATGTTTTCGCAATGGCTTTTCCGATTCCTCGAGAAGCTCCCGTGATCAAAGCGACTTTTCCTTCAAGTAATTTCATGTTTTCAATTTTGAACTTCGACAAAGTTAAAAACTTGGAGAGATGAGCCATTATACAAGAGCGGTATCTGTAACCTTTTATATTATTTGGCACTCTCTTATCGAACCTTAAAATCACAACTATGCGCTATCTTCTACTTCTCTCTATTTTCCTATCCAGTTCTTTGTATGCTCAAATCCCGAATCCAGGCTTTGAATCTTGGGTCGCAGGAAACTGGCAACCCGATCCTGAAGGATGGGGAACGACCAATGGACAATTAATTCCCGCCGTATACCAAGACAGCGATTCATATGAAGGTGATTTCGCTATGCGCGTAGATGCAGTAAACAACGGCTTAGGGGCTTATAGCAAGGCTCAATGCACGTTTCCGACCACATTTATCCCTGGGAGTTTAGATTTCTATGTCAAAGCTGGAACTGAGTTTGGTGGAGTCAGCGTTACCATCTCATATTTCAATGGCGAAAACATGTTCTACTCTGAATTTTGGGGTAGCGGTCAAGCCATCGAGGAATGGACACTGGTTTCGATCCCGCTCAGTCAAATTGAGCCAATAATGACTCATGCGGTGATTAAAGTAGAAGCTTCTGTTGGTGACTTGGTTCCTGGAACAGCGTGGATATCTGTTGATGCCATGGGATTCGAAGGCCCGCTCAGCGATGGCGATGTAATGGTCGATCAAAACATTGAGATTTACCCCAACCCAGCAAGCGATTATCTCACTTTAGATGGAATCGCCGCAAACTCTACCGTCAGAATATTGAATTTAGCTGGTCAAACGGTTTTCGAATCAAATTCAGAGGTATCACAAATGAGAGTGGATGTGCAGCATTTTGCGACTGGTCTTTACATTCTCAATGTTCAAGACCAAAACAAAGTCAGTACATCGCAAAAACTATTGATCCAATAAATCTTCACTTATTCTTTTCGTAAGTTCGAGCCTAAAGCTCAAAACGTATGTTGAAGACATTTGCTCTCTCCTTGCTCATTGCATTTGCACCTTTCGGCGAAAAGGGGAAAACCCAAAAAATTCCGCTGACGAAAGAAAAGGTCAAGAACTACATTAAAACCAGAGTTAAAACACACGACTTGCAGCTCGAGTATCTGGCGAACTCTGATCAATATGAAGATGTGATCGTAGCCTATTACAAAGAGCGGAACGAGTGGCTTCCTTCTCAAGGTTGGACAGCAGAAGAATTTGATGACACCGAGGAATGGATTAACGGTGTGGTCAACTCAATTGAAGCTCAAGAAGAACTGAACATTGAAAATAACGAACGAGAGGCCCAGTTTGCGGGGTTCGACTCAAACGAATACCTGAGCGACAAACAGAAACAACAGATGAAAGATGCGTTGATGCAATCCGTCCTTCAAAGACAAGGCTACATTGCCATTTTCAAAGAAGATTGGCCTGCTGTCAAGCCAGACCTGCAGGCATTAAAAGAGCTTGAAGAATACATCGGAGGCTCAAGAGCGACACCACCCGAATTAAAATAAAAAAAGCGACTCAGATTTTTGAGTCGCTTTTTCATAATATCTATCATCCCTTTGCAAATCTACCGAACTGCCACTTCGAGTGATTTTTTCAGAGAAAAAATTGTATCGAGAACTAATATGTGGGGCGAAATCCTGAATTAAGCCGTTACGCCCAATACTTCTGCCATCTTTTTTCCGATCTCTGCTGGGCTGTCTACCACATGCACTCCGCATTCGCGCAAGATTGCTTTTTTGGCTTGAGCCGTATCGTCCGTTCCACCTACAATAGCACCTGCGTGTCCCATCGTTCTTCCTTTAGGTGCAGTCTCACCAGCGATAAATCCAACAACGGGTTTCGTTCCGAATTCCTTAATCCATTTTGCAGCTTCGGCTTCTAGGTTTCCACCAATCTCACCGATCATCACGATCCCTTCAGTCTCGTCATCCGCCATGAGCAGCTTTACCGCATCAAGCGTAGTGGTTCCGATAATCGGATCACCACCAATACCAATGGCAGTGGTTTGCCCCATTCCTGCTTTGGTAATTTGATCAACTGCTTCGTAGGTCAATGTTCCTGACTTCGAAACGATTCCGATAGTTCCTTTCTGGAAAATGAAGCCCGGCATGATACCCACTTTAGCTTCACCTGCAGTCATTACACCTGGGCAATTAGGACCTATTAACGTAGAGTCCGTTCCATCAATGTAGTCTTTCACCTTCACCATGTCGTTTACCGGAATACCTTCGGTAATGGTCACGATTACTTTTATTCCTGCGTAGGCAGCTTCGAGAATTGCATCAGCTGCAAAAGCTGGCGGCACAAAGATGATGGTCACATCAGCACCTGTCTTGTCCACGGCTTCTTGAACCGTATTAAAAACGGGTTTGTCGAGGTGAGTCTGACCTCCTTTACCAGGGGTCACTCCTCCTACTACATTGGTTCCGTACTCGATCATTTGGCTAGCGTGGAAAGTTCCTTCGCTTCCTGTAAATCCTTGTACGATGACCTTTGAATTCTTATTAATTAATACACTCATGGTTTCTTATTTTCGAGGGCACAAACATAGTCATTAGACCCGCTTCGAACAAACCATCTTGACCCGAAAAAAAGGATTTTGCATCTTTGGCAACTCAATAAAAAACCAATCCCAAATGAGCAAGTTACTCAGTCCTATTCTTCTCCTGATCGCCTTTAGTCTAGGTGGCGTTGTTTCGAGTCAAGATTACAGCAGTCTCGACCCTTACCTCGACGCCTTGGTCGATCAAAAAAAGTTTGTCGGCAGCGTATTGGTAGCCAAGGGAGATTCAATTGTTTACCACAAGGGGTTTGGCCCTGCCGCCGCGGATGGAAGCAAAATGAACACTGCCGAGTCGCAATTTCTGATTGGCAGCATTACCAAAACCTTCACCGCCGTGGCCATCATGCAGCTTTTTGAAAAGAAGGAACTCTCCCTTTCTGATCCGCTTAGCAAATACGTCTCGCTCTTCCCAAAGTCCGACGAGATCACCATTCGTCATCTACTCATGCACCGCTCGGGAATCAAGAATTACACAGAACTTCCCGATATGGAGCAATGGAAAGGTGAGGAAATAAGCCCGATGCGCTTGATTGAAAAAGTGATGGATTATCCATTAGGCTTTGAGCCTGGCTCGATGTATTCTTACAGCAATACGAATTACATTCTTCTGGGAATAATCATCGAACAAGTTTCGGGAACAGGTTATGAGAAATACCTCCAAGCCAATATTCTAAAGCCCGCGGGTCTTTCACATTCTGGCATGAATTATAAAAAAACCAAGAATCTTTCAGAGGGATTGGATCTTGTGAATGGCACTTGGGAAAAGGCTGATAAAGTCGATGCATCTGTTCCTTTTTCTGCGGGAGCCTTGTACAGTTCCACTGGTGATCTATTCACTTTTTCAAAGGCTTTTTTTAATGCTGATTTTTTTGAAAATAAATCGACCTATCAGCAAATGACCAACTTCGATGAAGGGAGTTACGCCCTTGGAGTTTATGCAGAGCAAATAGACGAGCAGATTTATATAGGCCACAGCGGCGGAATTGACGGATATGGCGCAACATGGAATTATTTTAAAGAGTTGGATTTGCATGCCATTGTCCTATCGAATTCTATGGAATCCAAAAACAACGAGGTGTTGGATGCCATTATTCATGTCCAAATGGGCGAAGAAATTGTCATTCCCGAAACCAAACAGGCCGTGGAACTTCCTCTGGAAAAGCTAGAAAGATTCGTTGGCACTTACGAAATCGAAAAGGGCTTTGACTTGAATGTTTTCATTGAAAATGGAAATCTAATGGGGCAAGCGACAGGTCAAGGTGCCCTTGAGCTTTTTGCCGAAAACGACTCGCTTTTCTTCGCCACGGTAGTCGAGATAGAAATACTGTTTCACCAAGAAGGAAAACAAGAAGCAGAAGCACTTACCCTATTTCAAGGAGGTGGAAAAACCAGAGCTCAACGAACAGGGAATAGCCCAAAAGAAGTAAATCTCGATATCGCCGATATCGAAGTTTTGGTAGGTACTTATAAACTTCAAGAAGGTTTTGAGCTCCAAGTTTTTGTAGAAGATGAAAAACTTTTTGCCCAGGCAACAGGCCAGCCTTCTTTCGAGCTTTTTGCCGAAAACAGACAAGATTTTTTCACGGAAAATCTGGGCATAGAAATATCTTTCGTTTTCGATGATAAAGGAGAAGCCAAAAGTCTGACCTTATTTCAAGGTGGCGGAAAATATGAAGCCGAAAAAAAACTCCCTTAGGAATATGGCTGTGCAATTTTCCATTTCTTTGTGGTACAATATGGAATCAATGCCAAAAAGCACTCTACTCATTACCGCCTTTACCGTTTTATCGCTAAACCTCTTTTCGCAGTGTTTGGAATGGTCAAATCCTACGCCTGAAATCGGATACACTATTTTCGGATCCGTTCCGTGCAATGGAGATACCCTCGCGGTGAATTCATTTTCCATTTGGCAATCTGACGCTTACGAAATCGAAAATCTGCAAGCAGGTGGCAATTACGAGTTTAACCACTGCGATGGAGTGGGAGCATGGATACCCGAGTACACCGTTTTTGCCCCTTCAGGAGCAATAGACGCTTTCGGTGCAGGAAGTGGCTGCTCGATTTCTTGGACAGCAACCGAATCTGGAACCTATACCGTAGCCATAAACGAATTGGACAGCTGCGGAGTGACAGGGTCAATTGACAACGGCCTCCCTTCGCTTATCACCCTTTCGGGAGGAGTAGATTGCCTCCTGCCCCCCCTTTTTATTGATGGATCAGAAAGTTTCGAAGTTGACACCTTACCTGGTTGCTGGGTACAATACAACGAGGATGGAGATATTTTCAGCTGGTTCATTGATACTGGCTCAGTAGCCTTTGACGGCGGACAAATGATGCGAAGCAATTCATTTGTGCCCATTTTTGGCGCAGTTAACCCCGATCATTATTTGGTTTCAGCACCTGTACTTATCAGTGACGGAGATTCTCTTTATTACGTGGTGTCAGCCATAGACGAAGCCTTCCCCAACGAATTCTACTCCATTGAAATAGCTATAAATGGCAATCAACCCGAGGACTTTACTGAGATCTTTTCCGAGACGCTTACTTCGGCCGATTGGGAAGGTAGATCCATCGATATGAGCGAGTTTGCGGGGGACACTGTTTACATCGCTTTTAGACACCACAACTCTACTGATCAATCAGGTCTATTGATCGATGCCGTAGCACTTCCTGGCGAAATCTTGGAAAACTGTGCGGAGGTTCTCTCCACCAATCCAAATTTTGAGAAACTCGCATTTGGCCTCTACCCCAACCCTACCACTGACTTTGTGAATCTTTCGAACAACAATGAATCGGGAGATTATCAGATTCGAACCTTCGACGTGAATGGGAAACTGGTAGGCTTAGATAAAGTGCGACTTGCGCAAAATGCGGTTCACCAATTGAATGTTGGTCAATTAAGACCAGGAGTTTATACCATTCATATTGTTGGTCGTCAAGGTGTAGGAAGTCAGAAGTTGGTAGTTCAATAGGGGTTCATCTTTCTATTCAAGTTTCTTTCTTAAGGACGAGCGATTTTCATCGAAAACACATGGAAGTTCAATGGCCCTCCAAATACTTCTCGATACAATTTTCCTTTATTCTTCAGAAAATCACTCGAAGAGACAAATCTCTTTTCTTCTGTTAGGAATGAGATGACAACTCTGTTTTAACTGAATCTTCCCCTCAAGATTAAAACCCAAGTCAAATTTCTAAAGTAGCTTTGACCCATGTAT
>Ga0222653_1000731_pt1 | contig 18220 bp, 15 predicted proteins | sample AntAcemetagen419_FD_179856 | JGI IMG/M metagenome (GOLD analysis project Ga0222653, IMG submission 179856) | Saline water microbial communities from Ace Lake, Antarctica - #419 | ecosystem: Environmental > Aquatic > Non-marine Saline and Alkaline > Saline | place: Antarctica: Ace Lake...
ATAACTGATGCCATTGACGATAAGGCCCGCCGTTTTTACGCAAAAAACGATTTCTCAGTCCTACCTGACGAAAATAAATTTCCTAAGCGAATGTTTATCGGAAACGAAACTATCTTTGAAGCCATCGGATTAGATTGAGTGTAACAAAAACATTCTCCACCGTAGAGACTCTCTGCTTTTAGTTCATATATTTGCAACTAATTCGTTGATAAGTGTCTCGGCCTTGGCAAGAAGGTCGGGAAGCTTGCTGGGGTCCTTGCCTCCGCCTTGAGCAAAATTAGGTTTGCCGCCGCCTCGTCCATCAACAATGTCTAGAAGTGGTTTTAAAATCTTATTGGCATTGATTTTCTTTGCCAGAGATTTTTCGATCATCACTATGACGCGTACTTTATCCTCGTCAAGCCCGGAAAGGCAAACGATCTGTGCTTCGTTGGATGCCAGTTTTTGTTCGGCAATTCCCTTTAATACATCTACCGTTTCGTCTAATCGCGCAATCAGAGCGATAGACCCGCTACCAAAGGAGAGTGATTTTTCGTAAGCAAAATGGGCGTTTTTGACTTTTGCTTCAGCATTTTCTTTTTCTGCTTTAGCTACTTTGTCAATGAGACCTAAGACTGAACTCTTAATTTCTGCGGGCTTTGTTTTGAGCGTTGTAGCTAAGTCATTAAGACTTCTGATACGTTCTTGGACTGAAGCAAGTGCAGCAGCGCCTGTCACGGCTTCAATTCTTCGAATGCCCCTTGCGATTCCCGACTCTGAGTTGATGAGAAACATGCCAATTTCACCAGTAGCTTCTACGTGGATACCGCCGCAGAGTTCTGTGGTGAGATCGTCAAATTTGACCACTCTCACCTGATCTGAATAGGCTTCGCCCACCAGACACAATGCTCCGGCATCCAAAGCGTCTTGGAATTCCATAGATTGGGTGGCATTGCGGGCATTGGTCCAAACCCAGTTGTTGACTATGGTTTCGACCTGGCTAATCTGATCTGCGGTCATGGGAGAAAAATGTTGAAAATCAAATCTTAGCCTTTGATCATCCACCAAAGAACCTTTTTGGATAACCTGATCTCCCAATACTTGACGGAGTGCCGCATTCATCATGTGAGTTGCCGTGTGGTTTCTACGAATAGCCAAGCGGCGTTCTTTGTCTACCTCTAGAGTAATGGTTTGGTCTGTGCTCAGAGTACCTGCGATCATCTTGGCAGTATGGACAAACACATCACTGGATTTTTGCGTATCGACAATACGAGCTTTGCCGGTTTTTGAGCTTACGCTTCCTGTATCTCCCACTTGCCCGCCTGACTCACCATAGAATGGTGTTTTGTCAGAGAGGAAATAGAATTTGCCGCTTTCGACTTTGGGAGAAGTCACTTTGCCAGTAAAGATTTTGAGTATTTTGGCTGATTCTTCGTACCTATCGTAGCCGGTGAATTCTGTAGGGCTTTGATCTTTAACCATGTCATCAATTTCAAGGGCTTCCTCACCTTGAGAATCGCCAGCACTAGCAGATTTTGCAGATTTCAATCCTTGTTTAGAAACTTTCTGATGTGTTTCAAATTCTTTTTTAAACCCGGATTCATCGAGGCTATAACCATCTTCTTCTAATTTGGTTTTGACAATTTCTAGAGGAATTCCGTGAGTAGCAACAATCTCAAAGGCATCTTTTCCTGAGAGAACTTTGCCCTTGGTGTGCTCAAGCTTGTCACTAAGTATTTTGAGGCCAGCAAGTACAATAGGTTCAAATTCGGTTATTTCACGTTCTATAATTTCTATTGCAGTTTTCGAGTTTTGACTGAGATGGGCGTATGTCGAGCCCATTAAATCAATGGTTGTTTGGGTCATTTTTAAGAGATCATTAGAGTTACATTTGGCTTTAACAGCCAGCGCAATACACTTTCGTAACAGGCGTCTAGGAATGTATCCACGGCCCTCATTAGAAGGAATAACACCTTCGGCCACAATAAATGTTGCGGCACGCATGTGATCTGCCAATACTCTGAAATGTTGTATCGACATACCAGCGCCGTTAAAGTTTGCCTTGGCGCAGTCAACCAAAGGTTTCATCGTATCTGTTTCATAGCAGGTTTCGAAATTGCCCATGACCATAGCCATGCGTTCTACGCCCGATCCCGTATCAACAGACTTTAAAGGGAGTGGCGTAAACGTTCCATCAGCCTTTTTATTGAGTTCCATGAAAACGCCGGCATTCCAGATTTCTATGTAGCGTTTGGTTGTATCAAATTCTTCTCCCCCATCATAGGCGGGTCCAAATTCCTCACCACAGTCATAAAAAACTTCGGTACAAGGGCCACAAGGACCCGTTTCACCGGCTGGTCCCCAAAAATTATCTTCGCCCAAATAAATAATCTTAGATTTTTCCAAGCCAACGTCTTCCCATGCCTTAGCAGAAGTATGATCGGGATCTAATCCGAGTTTTTTATTGCCCTTATACACCGTGGCATAAAGTTTGCTTTTGTCGAATCCGAGGCGATCGATTAGGAGCTCGTAGGCTAACTTGATCGCCGTTTCTTTGTAATAATCACCGATCGACCAGCTTCCCATCATTTCGAACATTGTAAGGTGATGACGATCTCCGACTTCATCAATGTCCTTAGTTCTAATGCAGAGTTGGACGTTGACCATTCTAGGATTGTTAGGAGTGGCCTTGCCTAGAAAGAATTTTTTAAGTGGTGCCATGCCCGAGTTAATGTAAAGCAAAGTAGGGTCTTCTTGGGGCACAAGAAATGACCCCTTGATGAGCTCATGCTGCTTTTCTTCAAAAAAATTTGTGAATGTTAGACGGATTTCGTCAACTGACATTTTTTTCATTATTTCTCTCTAAATTTTTGGCAATTAGGGCAAAAATATAATAAATTTAAGGGCTTTAGCCCCGTTTTTATGTGTGCAAAATATAATGTTTTGAGACGGAATTTGTAAGACAAAAGTAAGGTGTCTAAAAAAAGAACAAGATGTGAAAGCATTCGTGGTTTTAAATCATGGGGCTGCGCATTAACCACCTGATATTTATGATATTATAAGAGTATCAACTTTGCACAACAGATCGCTGACATTGCTTCAATTTGAGGTTAGTCCGAATATTTGAGCATAAAGAAGTTTTTGAATTTTACGAAATAGGTGGGGTGGTAAATGAATTCTTCCGTCAAAATCAATGTCAAAAATTTTAAGGCATGGTCCCAATCCGAGTCGAAAAAAATATATGAGGAACGTTTCGACTATCCCACGTCATTAATTCAAGTGTCAGAAATCGAAGCAGAGTTAGTAGCAGGCTACTTCTATGAGCAATGCTATGTGGAAGAAGCTACTAAAGTTCAGAACGGCCATGGAAATGCCAATTTCATTATAAAGTCCGAAATGCACAAGGACTATAAAACCAAATCGTTCTTGAGAATTTATAGCTTTGGCATTGAAGCAGCAAAGCGTGAAATTGCTGTAATGGAAATCGCCCGTGAATCCGGGGTTAGAGTTCCAAAGCTCTATGATTTGATCGAAGATGCTGGCGGTAGGGTTGCGGGGCTTTTTGAATATATTGAAGGTTCGACTTTAGGCGAGCTTTTATTAAGCAAAGAATTTAGCCCTCTAGAGTGTAAGGAAATATTTAGGAGTCTAGGCAAGCAAGTTGCTGCCACTCACAAAATTGTGTTCAGGAATTCTGGCCTATTCAATGCTAGCGCTAAAATAGATATGGTTTTCGAACAACCAGCCAATGAAGCACGCAATCGTATTACTACTTTGCTAGAGGATAATGCGGGCCGTCGACTGGGTAATCATAAAGAAAGGTTGATAGAATTAGTCGACAAAAACTGGTCAATTGCGGCCCAATCCTATGCAAAAATATGTTCTATGAATGCGGCTAGGCTTGTCCATGGTGACCTCAATCCCTCGAACATATTAATAGATAGAGATAATAAGGTATATCTAACGGATTGGGAGTATTCTTTTGCGGGAAATTCTCTTACCGACTTAGGATCTTTGTTTAGATTTGAAGAAGATTTTACAGAAGAGCAATACAGCAGTTTTATTGAAGGCTATAAGTCGCAAGGATTGGAATTGCCTCTTACTTGGCGGGCAGCAGCCAAGCTTCTAGAGGTAGCGAATCTTTGCATGTTCTTAAATAGTGAAGAAGAGCTAGAAAAAACTCATAGGACCGCGCGAGAACAAATTCTGAGTACAATAATCTGGTTCTCTCAACGCGAATCAAGTGAATAACCCAAGCTAGAGCAACCCATATTGTTTTTGAATTTTCTTATAGGTGCCATCAGATTTGAGTTTTTTAAAGCAAGTATCCATTTTGTTCAAAAAATTCTTAGGGTCTTTTATTCTAGTGGTCTTCTTTGATACGGCAATAAAATAGTCAGAAGATTTAACTACATAATCGAGAGCCTTTATGTGGCCCAAAAGCCCTCTTCTATTGGCAAACCATTTTGTCGAAGCTTCGGTGGCAACAAAAACATCAATCCTATCTGCTAATAACTTCTTTAAGTTGAGATTGTCGGTGTCAACTTCCTCGAGCGTCCCAGCAGCCTTCCTTTTTTCAATATATTCAAAAAATTTAGGGGAGTATTTAATTCCGCTTAAATGGCCCAGCCTAAGTTGGTCAAAATCTTCGATTTTATTGATGGTTATTTTTGAAGTCTTTCGCACAAATGGCTTGTACTGAGCTTTGAACAATGGCTCTTTCGAATAATAAACAAACTCATCACGTTCATCTTTGTGAGAAAATATATTGATGTCACTCGACCCCATCTTCATGGAATTGTACATCCGCTTTATGGATATAGGTTTAAAATCAGGGTCATAGCCAGATTCTTTGACACATATTTCTATTATTTCTTTGCCGAAGCCAATAGCTACCTTTTCAGTGTTTTCGTAGAGAATAGGAGGCCAGTTTGTATTATTGATGATGATGGACGTTAATTGGTCCTTGGCTACGGCAGATTCACTATGTTCTGCGGTTAGTGCCAAAATGCCAATGATGTACATACAAGGGAATTTCAAATTAGGTTCCAGTCAAAATTTATTTAAATTCGCTATTAATCTTAAACTTTTCGCACTGTCTCAACAACTATTGGACCTTATGTCTGGTGTTACTTTAGCTGGTGATTGCGAATTTCTTTCGAAATTCTGAAAAACTCTATAAATATGGTTTGGAATATATACCAAACATGTTATACCGACCCCAAATCAAACACAGCGATTTCTCAAAATACTTTGGGGAAATTCAAAGGGAGTCACCATGAAACGCTTAGCAGCAATAATTTTGGCATTTTCATTGAGTTCAACAGTACTAGCTAATGGCCAGGATCTAGATCTAGATTTAGAAATCACCACTGAAGAGATTGAGACTCCTTACGAAGTCATTGATCTTGTTTATCAAAACCAAGAATCACAGGAATCTGCCTACTACGAATCTTTAGGTGAAAGCCAAATCGAAAGTGCCGTTTCTTTGAGTCAAATTGTCAACCTGGGCAAACAGGTCTGGGATATAGTTAAAAAAGGCAAGCCCGTAGCAAATGTAGAGTTTGATTACGCAAATGCACTTCCTAGAGGAATTGTTGATGTTGCAGAACTAAACGGTTTTTCTGATTTGCAGTTTAAATCTTATAGAATATCAGCAAAGAACCTCTATGGGGCATCAGTTTACAATATAGTTTATACAATGGTGCATCAGTTTGGTGGATCTTATGACGGCCAGGGTAGCTATCTTTCTACAGTCTCGATTATACCAAGCAGCGTAACAGTTCTATGGGGCTATACAGTAGATTATAAAGTAGCAAAAGTAGCTGCTGTTAATGTTGGTACAGCTGAAAATCCAGTAGGCTCATTGCTCATGGATTTAAAATTCAAAGTATCTACAGTGCTTAAATCGCATGAAACTAACACTTTGGTACAGTTTCGTGGGGATAAAGCAGAAGTTACAAGCACTAGAATGTAGTTGATAATTTAAAAAATTTCGAGCCGCATGATCTTCAGTAGATCGTGCGGTTTTTATTTCGCGACAGCGACTAATTATTGCTAACTGTCCCAAATCCCGTTTCGTCATAGTTTTGTTCTATAAGGTTTTCATCATCTGGTGCCAAATCCCAGTCGTTTTCTCGGATTTGTTCAGCATTCTCGACAATTTTTTCTTGGGTTTCTAACCTAGCCTGTATGCTCCCCCTTTTGGCAGGACTTATTAAGCGCGCTTTTTTGAAGGCGTTCATGGGCCTGTTAGAGATGCGGAATTTTTTGGGAATCTTTGAAGAGGAAGCTGCCATGATTGGCGGGATTGTTTGAGGTTGTGAGTCAGTCTTAGTATAGGCGTCTCCAATGTGCAGCAGTGCACTGCCATCAGAAATTATTGCACCGCGATCTGTCAAAGAAACTACATGATAGATTATTGATCCTAGTTTGAAACCCTTGCCAATTTGTACTACGAGCGTTTTTTTGGATTCGGTGTCTTTAAGAAGCACCACACCGACTTCGCTCTGTCCGGATTTCTGACTGATGTGTCCTATCAGATCAAATCGGGCTGATGCTTTGGATGCAGCGAGAAGCTGAACAGGTAGGGTACACATCACCGCTATAACCGTTGCCTTAAATAGTCTTTTTAATAAATAGTCCAAAATAGTTTCCTCTAAGACTTAACTCTCATTAATGGATTCGGAGTTTTTGGTATTTAGTTAAGTTGTTTTTAAAGCCAACGTAAAAATAGAGGGTTAGCCTTGTTGTTAAAAAAACTCATAAAATAAGAGGGTTAGCAGTTTAAATCCCTGCAAAAGTGTTTTGTGTTATTAAAGGGCTAAAAATTGAGGTCTCTAATAGGCTGAAATAACTAGAAAAATACGAAAAAAATATTTTTTTATAAACTTTATCCGAAACGAGGTTTGTAAGTTGCGCAGACAAATCTTTTGGAGGAAAAAATGGAATTTCAAGAACTTGAACTAACGGCATCAAATGAGCCCATCTTTGCAGCACAGTCCGGTGTGCCGTCGAAAGTGGTGGGGTATCCGCGAAAGATACTCGTTATCGATGAGAACAAAGAGTTCTGCCAAAAGCTAAGGTTGTCTGCTCAAGACTTCAATGCTTTGGTGGTCTACTGCACATCAATGGCCCAGTTTTCAAAGCTCGTAGAGGTTGATCGCTTTGATTTGGTTTTAGTAAACAAAGAGTTTTCCAATTACAAAGGTGCGGGAATTTCTAAGTTCTTGTCCAAGTTTTTTAAAGACTTACCGATAGTCATGACCAGTTGCCGCGAAGAAGGCTATGACGACAATGACCCCTTGGCTCCAGGGTCTGTAATAGGATCGATACCGCGGCACTTTTCGGCACATAAAATTCTTCAAAGAATTGGCTCCATCTATTCGGAAAGGTTCCAATACATGCCGCCATCAGAAGACGAGCCCATTGGCTACACTAATTTCTGTGCGGTTAATCAAAGCTCACCAGTAGTCAAAAACTTGCTCGCAACATGTGGCAAAGTGATACTGGCAAATGTGTCGCTGGTTATGAAGAAGGACTATTAGGATTCGTGTAAGCCAATCTTAGCTGGATAGGTTTTGCGCTGTCACGGGGTGGCCCAGTGAAAATAGCCCTCTACACATAAGCTATAGTATTGCTAAAATGCATAGAAGATGCAATTATTATCTATAATATGCAATGGACATGCACTTTGGGGAGCTAGATATGCAGGAAAGAATAATTAACCTGCCGAATTTACTGGAGAAAAAATCACATTTCCTTTTTGGTCCCCGAAGCACAGGTAAAAGCACTCTTATCCGCTCACAATTGCGAGAAGAGGCGACTGTTTTTGATCTGCTTGAGAGAGACACTTACCGCAGACTTCTACAACAGCCTAATATTCTGGCGCAAGCAGATCAGAGCAAAATCGTTGTGATAGATGAAATCCAAAAGATACCGACTCTCCTTGATGAGGTTCATCGACTGATTGAAAAAAACAAAACGACGTTTTTGCTGACGGGGTCCAGTGCCCGCAAGCTAAAGCATGGGGGTGCAAACCTGTTGGCTGGTCGGGCGTGGCAAGCTGATCTTTTTTCTTTGACTAGCCGCGAAATTAAAGGGTTTGACCTCGAACAATATTTGACCCGAGGCGGTCTACCTCATATTTATAATTCACCATATTGGCAAAAAGAACTCAGTGCGTATGTTTCTCTCTATCTAAGGGAGGAAGTTGCAGGCGAAGCTTTGACAAGAAACATCGAAGCTTTTACCGAATTTTTGGATATGGTGGCGCGATCCAATGGTCAAGAGATCAACTATCAGAGCTTCGCAAGTGATTGCGGCGTGTCCCTCAATACTATTAAAAATTATTTTGAAATTTTACAAGATACCTTGATTGGTTTTTACCTCCCAGCCTTCACGAAAACAAAGAAGAGAAAAGCCATTTCTAGATCAAAGCATTATCTGTTTGATATTGGAGTTGCCAATGCACTTTGTGACCATGCCGAGGTCAAGCAGAAGTCTCAGCTTTTTGGGCAGGCCTTTGAGCACTTTCTGGTCTTGGAAGTGCGAGCAGCATTAAGTTATCTCGATATAGCAAAATCAATGTATTACTGGCGGTCTGTAAATAAGCAGGAAGTAGATATGGTTGTTGGTTCTAATATCGCAATTGAAATTAAAGGTACAAATAAGGTTCACGATAAGCACCTTAAAGGGCTTCGTGCGTTAAAAGAAGAGGGAATGATAGAACGCTATATGCTAGTAAGCCTTGATCCGATTGCTCAAAAAACAAAAGACGGAATTGAATTTATTCACTGGGAGTCTTTTTTAGATTTATTATGGAGTCGAAAGCTATTTTAAAATTGGTGACAGCATTCTCTATTGTCTGATGTTTTATTTGATGATCAAATTATTCAATAAAATAGGGGTGTTACTTGGTGGGCACGGAGTTTAAAAATGTGTCTCGCTCTATCAGGAGTGGCCACTCCCGTAAAGCTGGGTGCGGGAAAATATTTATAATTATTTGATTTGCTGTTTACGCTTTTGTATCAAAAGGGTTAAGATCTAACCACTATGATCAAAGAATTTGCACTTTCATTTCTAAATTTATTTGTCGAGATGGCGCCTTATTTAATACTGGGCTTTGTCTTTGCAGGAGTTTTGCGAGCCTTTTTTAAAGATGCTTTTATTACCAAATATTTGGGCAAAAGGTCTTTGAAGTCCATAGGATTAGCCTCACTTTTTGGAATCCCGCTTCCTTTATGCTCATGTGGCGTAGTGCCGACAGGCTTATCACTCAAAAAACAAGGCGCCTCTACAAGCTCAACATTGGCATTTCTTACCTCCACACCGCAAACAGGTGTGGACAGTATTATCGTCACCTACGGATTCCTGGGACTCCCCTTTACGATTTATAAGGTAATTACGTCGTTAATAATGGGAATTTTCAGTGGAGCAATCTTTAACTTACTTTCAAATCCTGACGATGAGAAAACTGAAATTAACGCCCATATTGTCGATGAAATAAAGGGCTTCAAGGCTTTTTTACATTATAGTTTTATTGAGATGGTCGTTACTATTCGCAAATGGCTTTTGATAGGTTTGTTGATCGCAGCAGGTATATCTGTCTTCGTTCCTGTAGAACTACTGTCCGATTTAGGACTGCTTGATAATCATTTCCTCAATTATATGCTCATACTTTTTATTGCCACTCCCATGTACATCTGCTCAACAGCCTCGGTACCGATTGCTATCACACTGGTAGGTAAAGGTTTTTCACTAGGTTCGGCCATCGTGTTTCTGATTGCTGGTCCGGCCACAAATGCCGCAACCATTACTGTTTTGTGGAAGAGCCTCGGACGCAAAGCGACTTTGGTATACCTAATCAATATATTGGTATCGACCGTAGTTTTTGCCTATTTTTTCGATGTTAACTTCAGCGAAGTGGCAGCGCAGTGGCAAATGCCTGATCACATGCACATGAGTTTTTCATGGTGGGAGTATCTCAGTGCTGTCTTCTTAGCAGGGCTAATTTTATTTACCTACTTTTCCGAATGGCAACATAAACGCGCGCTTAGATTGTCAGATTCTGTTGTGTATGCCTATGAAGTAGAGGGGATGACTTGTGGAGGCTGTACTTCTAAAGTTAGAACAAAGCTACTAGAGGATCCTAGTATTGGTTCGGTACATGTGGCCCTTCCCACAGTTTGCGAAGTAGAGTTTGTGGGGTCTGCGGACGCTAACAAGGTAAAGCAAATAGTAGAGTCTGCTGGTTTTCGTTTTGTAAAATAAACCTTGATGTGAAAGACTAATTTAATGTTTTTTGTCCAGGTTTCTATTGCTTTCAATAGAGACTGGTTTGTATTAATAGCCAAAAGGCCTCTTTATAAAATGTGAAGTAGATTGATTGAGTACTATGGTGCCATCCTGCGAAAATTCTAGGTCCAATAGCAGACATTGAAATAGTCCCAGCGATATTGGTGAAATCAGTTTCCGCATTGATTTTTGTTGTGAAAGCCAATGCCGCGAACGCCAAACCAAGCGCTCATACCAATACTTATTTTAGGCCTCTTTTGCAAAGATTCGGCTGAACCTTTTTAATATTACATACTCCTAGCGACCAAAATTTAGCTATCATCGTCATGCCCACGGCCATCACTCAAACCAGCGGGACGAGGATATTCCACAAGCTGATGCATGAGAATCCAGTAAACATCATAAAAATCTCGGCAAGTTATATCAGCACTATTGTTACCACCAATTGAAAAGTTCCCTTTCATTTGTTGTAAAAAATGCCATTGAGCATTGGCAAGCCGATCGAAAAATTCTTGTCTTAGAATAAGCATCTTGTCGGGATATCTCGGATCAGTGCGGAATTGTTGCGCGCGCTCAGAAAGATATCGTGCAGATGATTTCATATCCTGAACTATGGTCTGCGCTGCCTCGCGACAAGTCATGTTATTGAGTAGGTCAAGTCTTAGTGACAGAGTGCCGCATTGATTTGTCAAATTTAAAAAAATCAGGCTTCTCATGGATGAGGCAGCATTTTGTCCATGGGGATTCAGCGATATTCTTAAATGGCCAGCTCAAGCAATTGGTTGACGACTTAGGAATTGGAGAATTTCCTCTACTGCCTCAAGACAAGATTGATAAAGCAACACTTCTAATAGTTTCAAAACCGAATGCCCTCAAGAAAAAGAGACTTGGACTGCCCACTGCGATGCCGCTGATTTTTACTGATTCACGAACGGCTTTGGCAAAACCAAATATTGGCAGTACCTTTGATTTTCAATTGCGTCCAGCTTATTGGCTCAATTGGACCCTTGTATTTCTTTTTGTTTTCATTCTAGCTTGGCTAGGAGGTCTTCGTTACGACAGTATCAGCTGGATGATACTCGCGTTAGCTTCCAATGCTATCATGGACATTGCATTATTTTCTCCTGAAAACACCTATACGCCTACCATGGGCCTTGTGGCCCATCTAGCCGTTTTTTCGACCCATGCAGCGCTCGTCTGCTTTGCATGGACTTTTTCAGGAATTAAGTCTGCCAGAGCAATCCCGTTATTGTTCTATTGCATTAGTTTTTTGGTCTACTTAGTATTCTATTTTTGGTTACGCGACTATTTGCCTAAGCATTTCATGAGTACAGCTGAAATATTTTTTCAGATAACTACCTATTTGAGCGTTGGCGTAATTGGTTTTTATCAACTTAAAAGTGGCGCGATACCTTGGTCGAAAAAATCTCGGTTTGTTATCAGCTTTGTCACGCTTCTTTCCGTCGCTAGGCTTATTGACTACTTCATTTACCAGCAAACCTTTATCTCCTTTGTTGAAGTGCTCACTGAGACGGGAATAACCGTTTTCTGCGGATTTTTGATTTACGATCTTGTGATCGACCACCAGCGCTATCTCAAAGAAAAGCTAGAGCACACCGAAACGAGGATGGTCGCCTGCGAAGCGCAAGCGATAGCCCAAACCACGCAAATGCTGGCACACGATGTCAGGAAACCATTTTCTATGTTAAAGGCTGCTTTAGCTGACCTCCGTGAGTCAGCAATGATAGGCAGTGTGCATTCAAAAGTAGATTTAATTGCAGAGCATGTCGAAGCAGAACTTACTGATGTAAATTCTATGTTAGATGACGTTATGGAAATGGGCCGAGATCTGCCACCAGTGTGCACGGAAAAGAGTTTGGTTCTCCTCATTCAGAAAAGTATCCAGCAGTCTTTCTCTGGCATCGACAAAAATAAGATCCAATTTCGCTATAATTGGCAACATCAACACATGGTGTTGGTGAATGAAGGCAAAATGAAGCGCGTATTTACCAACATCATTAGCAACGCTGCTCAAGCAATGCCAGCAGTTGGGACGTTGACATTTTCGAGCCAATTAAAAAATAACCAAGAACAAACAAGGGTTCAGGTGAGCATTCATAATACGGGTAGTTATATTCCGCCAGAAGACATCGAGCACTTATTTGACCCATTTTTTACAAAAAACAAACCGGCAGGAACTGGCCTCGGTTTGGCTATTGTCAAAAAAATTATAGAAAGTCATGGAGGAACTATTGATTGTATTTCCCATAAAACAAAGGGGACAACTTTTGTTCTAGTTCTTCCCGCAGGTGAATCTCCAGATACCAGCTGTGAAGTAGACCTGGCATCTAATTCAGAAGCTTTGATTGATGATAGAAAGGCCCTTCCTACAAAGATAACCAAAGCAAAGATCGTTGTCGTCGAAGATGATGTATTTTTTAGGGAGATGTGGAAGGCGAAGTGGGGAGAAAATGCCGATGTATTTCCCTCTCCCGAATCATTTTTCGAGGCCTGTTCAAATCCAAGTTATCTGACAAATAAACTCGCGATTATTGTCGACTATTTTTTCGAAAACTCTCGACTTAATGGCGATGATGTCGCGCGTTTTTTAAGTGACAGGGTAGATCTTCCTATATTCTTAGCTAGCAATTCCAATCCCACTAATGACTCGGCCAAACTCTTTGATGCTATAATCCCAAAAGAGCCGATTAGTGAAGCGAAACTAATCGAGCTTATAAATGAATTAAAAAGTTAGTCCGTGGAATCCTTTATTACTTTCAATAGAGACCTGGTTTGCCTTTTGGGCGAGCTTGATAGAATGAATGCCTCTGTGAATTACAGAATGCATCACGATGAGTTTGCGCTATATCTGGGACTGACTATCGACCAATATTACAAAAGAAAACGTGTTGGTCGAATGATGCGCTTCTTTCCAGAGATAGTTGGTATTCTAGAACGAAGCGAAACGACGCTAAGCAATCTCGTGGCGATCGCGCCCAAACTGACTCAGGTCAACAAAGATATTTTGCTTTCAGGAATTAAAGGTGTGACGAAAAGAGAAGCCGAAGGTTTTGGCCTCGCGCATAACAGCTGACGGCCGCATGTTAGATCGAGAAGAAAAATTCCAGCTTACCTTAACATTGACCAAGTCGCAGATCGCACATGTAGACCGCGCCAAAGAAGTGTTAGCGGCCCGGGGGCAAAATCCGAGCAATGAGCAGGTAGTTCTAAAAGCGATCGATGATCTCTTGACCAAACGTGATCCTATGCAAAAAGCTGCACGAGCCTTGGCACGGGCAGAACAAAAAGAAAAATCTGAGGCAACTGGTACAGGGGCAGTAGCTAATCAAGTACCAATATGTCTTGGGACAAGAACAAAATCACGTGACGCAGATCAAGTCATTAGCCAGCTTGGTGGTGCCAGGACCAGCAGGGTTGCGAAGACAAACCAAACCCTGTCGCAACTGCCCCAGAACCAGCAAACGACCCGGCCAGCGATCGCGGAGAGAGTAAAGCATGAAGTTTACTTGCGAGATCAGGGCCAGTGCACATTTGCTTACGCTAATGGGCGACGCTGTCCTAGTAAAAGTATGTTGGAAATTGATCACAAAATCATGTGGTGCCGGGGTGGTGATCACAGTGTTGGAAATTTAATGCCCAAATGCCGTGAACATAATCAGTTAACTGCCAAAATGGAGCTTGGCTTGGCTCGTGATGCCTATGCCAAAGCCGCTTGGCAAACAACAGATAATTGTTGCGGGTGAATTGGGTTATCCACTCTGCTACATTTTGGTCTACAAAATTTCATTCTTTAAAACTCCTTCCACTCCTATAGTGGTCTGGAACAACCATCAAATATGATAGTTAGTCATATCTCGATAAACGAGTCGCTGGCCTAGTATTTACAAGTATGGTGATCGCATACACTTTGCTAATAGGTATGAAAAATTACTACCTATGACCAAAACAAAATGAACTAAGCCCAAATATCGCCATTTCACAGCAGCCATTTCTTTGTCAGGTTACTAGGCAGAACCATTAGATCTTTCAATGACACCGCTTCAATAGGGTTTTAGTATTATATTTGCTAACGATTCGAGTGCCTAGAACATTGACATAATCGATGATAATTTTAGAAGTTAGCCGACCAATACCGCGCAAAGGCTTTGCTGGTAGCATTTTGATACCAATGTAAAAAAAGCAGTCAACTGCCTAATATTAATTTGATCGATATTATCAGTGGGTTAAAAGATAAGCGCCATAAGCTTGCTTCTTAGACTCTCGATCAGTCCAAAAGTTTGATTTTGATGGTTGAAAATAGATGGGAATTTAACCAAATGATTTTAGGTGTATAGCATAAAGTACATTAAAATAGATTAATGATGCTTTCTTTGGCATAAGCAATGCAGTATACTCGCCATCACCTGGTACTACTTAAAAACCAGTGCTCTTCGAAAAGCTAAGGGTAGTGAAATACCCCGAACGATTTTGTAACAAAATAAGAGAGCAAGATAAACTGGACCTGAATATGCAAAGAGAAAGCCGGATAAAGAAGCGACTAACTTCGATACCCGGCTTAGATTCAAGCTCACAGAGCAAAAGCCCATAGGCCTGACTAGACATCTATCCTATCGGTATTTCCTCTAAAAGCTTGAATTGTTAGCAAAGAAACTAATTTAATTCACTTTTAGAGGAGATTATTATGAAAAACGTTATTAAAGTAGCAGCAATTCTTGGGTTCATGGCGGCAGCATTTACATTTGCACCGAATGTTACAATTTCTGTAGATGCACCGACAGCGGCGGCGTGTCCTGATAATAACCCAATTTGTGGTAATGGCTAAGTTTTATTGCAATTACACCGAAACCTTCTGTATCCATACAGGAGGTTTTTTTGTTTCCTAAAATATACAGCTGGATGATCTGCGGATTATTTATCCTTATTGCCGGATTCACCATTATAAATATTGACCTCAAAGCCTTTTATTCAGATACCAAAGACGAGTTCTCACCCGACGGAATACACCTCGTTAAAGATATTCCTATTAGCAACTCATTGTGGCAGAAAATATTGACAATGCCAGCATCTGAGTTAAAGCTGCGCTCCTCAAAAATAGCCTTCGCCAATGCCTGGCGTGATGGGCAAGACCCCATGTTTTCTCCACAAGCCACTAGAGTATTAGGGGATCGGTTAGAACTTTTAAAAAATTCAGACCAAGGCCTACGCGAGCGTGTTTTCGTGTTCTTTATCACTTTTACTAAAGAAGATGTGAAGAAATTCAAAGACCCGGCGCTATTTTATAGCTCCGTCAAACCCAGCCACGAAGTTTACCTGAACGGCAAGTGGCTCGCCGCAGGTGATCGAAACTCTACTCCCACGGTTATCAACCTACCCAAAGACCTGGTTGAGGGAGAAAATATTATTATATGGAAAGTCACGAATAGCTCCCCAACTGCTCTTCGCGGCCTCTCTAATCGCTTCGGCCTAGCAATCCGCTCAGCTTTCAGTGCTCACGCTAGCAAAAACAACCTTATCTTCCAAGAAACCTACGTACATGTCATCGCTATCACCGTCCTATTTATTTTTGCCTTTTTTGGATTCCAATCTGGCCTTGGGCAAAACTATCCGGACATTAATGCCTATGTACTCTTTAACCTATCCCTGGCATTGATGGTCGCCAATCAGCTTATGCCAGTCTACCTAGGCTTGGCGTCTCTAGACTCTAGTGGTGTGCTGGGAGGAAGTTCATTAGTTTGTTCGACTGCCCTAGTCATTATAACGTCCAGCTACTTTTCCAAAGCATTCTATCGCATACGTGGCAAGGCTCTGGTAGGAACAAACCTTCTCGTTACAATTCTTGTCGGCGCTATCGTGTATTTAACTTGGTTTGATAGAGCAGAGGGAACACAGCTATGGACAGCTATCATGACGCTCAACTCTCGACTTCTATATCTACTCCTTGCTTCACAGTTCATAGCAATCATCACCGGCGGCTACGGGTTTTATAAAATGGCTCAGTCAAAGCTTCGAGATGAGCCTCATCAAATGCCCGTACTGCGGCGCCGGGCATACGACTATCTAGGGTTTTCTGTGGCTATCTTCTTAATGCTGGGGATCTATTCACGCACTATTACGGTTATGTGGGTTAACCAAGGTTTTGACTATTCATTCTTAGCGGGACTTCTTCCTGCTTTTTATATGCATAATCTCTTTATCAAAAACCTTCATCGCTCCAAAGAGTTTGAAGAGAGAATGTCTCTGCAAAAGACCGAAGCTGATGACATAGTTTACTGGCAAGGAGGGCAAGCACTCACTGAGGTGTACCAAACCTACCTATGGGGGGGAGACCTTGCGGGGTTCAAAAAAATATCCGATATAAAAGGTATTCAGGATTCCCAGATAGATCGCAAAGCACTCGCAGATGACCTGCAAGATTTTCTAAGGATAGTCAAAGAAGACCTGCTTGCCCTCGGTTTGCCTAGAGGGCGTAAACCATTTATTAACAAGCGTATGGGAGACTATTGGTGGCAGCTGATTCGCGCAAATAACAATGACGATGCGCATAAGATGCTTTTGGCTGGTATCGAGAACTACATTGCCAACCATGGAAAATTCATTAGTGCTTGGAGAAGCAGCCTCGTTAAAATCTTAGAGAAACATCTACCCGATGATTTCTCGTACCATAACGCGAGCCAGCGTCAGGTCTTCACCAAAGAAGCCCTTATCGCCTTCGCATCAAAAATCGATGTTCACCCACAAATCGATATTCTGACCGATGTGATACTTGATGTAGAGGGCGATGTTAAACGTCCTGATTCACCAGTAGATTTTATTTCCGATCAATTCAGCGCTTTGAGCCAACCCTCAAAAGACTCTACCCATCATCGTATCGCAATATCAAAGCGAGCAGCGCAGGTGATATTTGAAGCGGATATTTGTAAAGCCAGTTACCGACCTAATGAGCGAGATCATGACTACGGCTATCTCGTCATTGATGACTTTGAACATCACGATGCCGATGTATGTACCGACAATATCAAACTGGGGCCAGCTGCTTAATAATCTCATTATATTCAGTGATTTTAATGTGATACAGATGGAACTGATTTTACCGCAAGCTTCCTGTAGTCCAAGGTTAAAATTTTTTAGACCAGCTATGTTAAAATAGTCACTATCCATACCAACTCATTGAGATTGAAATATGTCCTACAAAATAATCTTAGGCAGCAAACAAGAAATCACCTTCAAATATCGAAATTTCGGAGTCGGCGGTAAACCGATCGTCAATTTAGGCAATTATGAAATGCCGGAAGTAGAGTGGATAGGCCTTTTAGTAAATCATTTTAGACAAAAATCCCCCCAAGACGACCTGAGATCAAAATGGGTTAATAACTTACACAAAATCGAAATCCTCCCCATCGGATCTGACCAGGAAGGATGGGACTGGAGATTTAGCTTTTCAGAAGTGATGAAAATTGCGCAAGCTGAAGGATCGGTTACCCCTTTACCGCCGCAGAGTTCTTCATTTCTTAGTATGTCATCTCCAATCCCTAATGATGGGAAGTCATTTAGCTATGCAGACTACGAAATAAGTAGTGAACAACTCGTCATGGCTACCAACTACCTATTCAGTAACTACTATTTTCGTGATCAATACGACTGCCGTCTGCTTTTGTTAGAAGCTTTAATACCTAATTGGAATAAACATGCATATTGGAATGACCAAACTGGCGGCCAGAATGCAAAACTAAAAAAGCAAAAATGGACAAAAGATTTGGCAGAGGTGTTTCAAAAAGCAGAAATTGCGGCAATCAATCCCGTGAATCGCCCTCTAATTGACAAACTGAAAAAATGGCTTCCTTGAGCTAACTTATTCAGTATCTATGCAGGGAACGCCCTACGCACAGGCTGGATTGCGCTTCACAGCCAAAGCCTACTAAGGTAA
>Ga0222653_1000735_pt1 | contig 18180 bp, 10 predicted proteins | sample AntAcemetagen419_FD_179856 | JGI IMG/M metagenome (GOLD analysis project Ga0222653, IMG submission 179856) | Saline water microbial communities from Ace Lake, Antarctica - #419 | ecosystem: Environmental > Aquatic > Non-marine Saline and Alkaline > Saline | place: Antarctica: Ace Lake...
TTACGAACATGATACGATGAGGTTGGCGGCCTGCTGGACGGGAGATGAGTTTGTCGATTGGAAGGGGATAGGGTTCGATGGTTCCCACGGCACCCATACCAGTATCGTGGGCGAGAAACAGTACGTTTCACCCGACCAACCGATGTGGGCGAATCCGGAAACGGGAAATTTCGAGGATCTCAGGATTTCCGGTCGGGATGGAAAGCCATACGGGCCTTTGCCGAGGGAGTGGGTTCATTTTAAAGGGCTTGAGTTGCACGGGGCTGATCCGGTGATCCGCTACTCGGTGGGTGACTGCCAGATCCGCGAACTTCCACGCCTCGCGGATGACGGTACGTTCGAGCGCTGGTTCTACTGTGGGCCTAGTAGCAAAGAATTGAAACTCCGGCTCGATGCGGAAGACGTTCTCGTGATCCCGGCCAGTGAGAAGCCGTTCGTTTTCGGAATCCGCATCAGCGGCGGCAAGGCAGAGCTTGTCGATGGCAGCGGCGCGCCGGGCGCTCCCGCCGAGCCGCTTGCAAAACGTTTCGAAGGAACCCTCACCACTGAGATCGAACGCGGAAAGGACCAAGGTGCCTGGGCGGTCGATGTCCTTCAGACACCTGCTCCCGACGACAATCCGTGGCAGTCATGGATGCGGACCAGTGGATTCGATTTCTTCGAAGGCGGAAAAAGTGCTGCGGTCTGCACATGGAACGGGGACGTTTGGATCGTCGACGGAATCGATCAAAGCGAAGGCGAACTCAAATGGCAGCGCATTTGCTCCGGCCTGTTCCAACCGCTGGGACTCAAGATCGTGGACGGGGAGATTTACGTCGGTTGCCGCGACATGATCGCGATCCTGCGGGATTTCAATGGCGACCGGGAAACGGATTACATCGAGAATTTCAACAGCGACCATCAGGTCACCGAGCATTTCCACGAGTTCGCGATGGGCTTGCAGACGGATGCGGAGGGGAATTTTTACTACGCGAAGTCCGCCCGTCACGGGAAGCCCGCAGTGGTTCCACATCACGGGACTCTTCTCAAGGTCAGCAAGGACGGCTCGACCACGGAGATCCTCGCGACCGGTTTCCGCGCCGCAAACGGCGTCTGCCTGAATCCCGACGGGAGTTTCATGGTGACCGATCAGGAAGGCCACTGGAACCCCAAGAACCGCATCAACTGGGTGAAGACGGATAAGAAGGGTTCGGATAATTTCTATGGCAACATGTATGGTTACCACTCGGTGACGGACAACTCCGACTCCGCGATGAATCAGCCGCTGTGCTGGATCACGAACGCCTACGACCGCTCGCCTGCCGAGCTTCTCTGGGTTCCCGAGGATTCCGCATGGAAGCCGTTGCGCGGATCGCTGCTGAACCTCTCTTACGGTGCCGGGCGGATCTATACGATTCCGTTTGAGGAAACCAGCGGTGGGGTGCAGGGCGGTATGAGCGCGTTCCCTATAGACCTTTTCCCGACTGGTGTGATGCGTGGGCGGTTCAGTCCGCATGATGGCCAGCTCTACGCCTGCGGCATGTTCGCATGGGCGGGCAATCGGCAAGAGCCGGGTGGATTTTTCAGAGTCCGGTACGTTGGAGAACCCGCCCATCAGCCGGTGGCGCTGAGCACCGATCCCGGGAAGGTGACGATTGGTTTCTCCGATCCACTCGACCCGGAATCCGTAAAAGATCTTTCAGCTTGGAAAATCAACGCGTGGGACCTCAAGCGGACCAAGAATTACGGTTCACCGCATTTCAACGAACGCGAATGGAAGGTTTCCCAAGCGGAACTTTCCGAAGACGGGAAATCAGTTACGCTGACCGTGCCGGAGCTCGCGCCGACCTGGGGCATGTCGATCGAAATGAAACTTCGCGGCTCGAACGGCGAGGAAGTGGTCCGCGATATCCACAACTCGATCTTTACCTTGGAATGATCTGCGTCATGATCCACTAACACCTGAAAAATTTATGAAAACACTGACCACATTGGGAATCCCTTTGATAGCCACGTTGGCACTCACGCTCTTGGCATTTGCCGACAAGGAGAAGCCGGAAAAAATCGGCTGGATCGAGCCGGTAGAGAAAAACATCGAAGGCTGGACAGTATCGGTCGATCCCGCTTTGTTGTCGGGCGAGTTCAAGGAGGAGGGCGATCTGGCGCTCAAGATGTTGGAAAACCATCTCGAAAGGGTCGCGATACTTGTTCCAGAGAAACAACTGGCGGATCTGCGGAAAGTCGGAATCCAGATCGAACACTCGCACCCTGAACTGGGAAATATGCAGTATCATCCCGGGGAGGAATGGCTGGTGGGGAACGGCTATGATCCGAGCTTGGTCAAAAAAGTTCACATCCCGCAGGCCAAGGAACTTTTTTCAAGGCAGCAGATGCTCAAGCATCCCGCAGTCATTCTCCACGAACTGGCCCACGCCTATCACGATCAGTTCCTGAGCTTCGACAATCCCGAGATTCTAGACGCCTACAATGCGGCTATGGAGCAGGGGAACTACAAGAAGGTGATGCTTTATAACGGACGCCAGGTCGAGCACTATGCGGCAACCAATCACAAGGAATACTTCGCCGAAGCGACCGAGGCCTTCCTTTACCGCAACGATTTCTATCCCTTCGTCTCGGGAGAACTTGAGATCCACGATCCGAAAGCATTCGCCCTGATGAAAAAAACCTGGGACGAGGGTTCGTGAGCGGGAGCCGCTCACGGATTCGTATGCAGGGCGGTCATGTTCAATGATGCGGAGATCTGATTGAGGCACCATCCTGAGATCAAAACGCCGGTGATCGACGGGATCGGTCGCGACGGGATCAAACTGACCAATTTCCACTCCGCTGCGACCGTTTGCACGCCTTCCCGGATGGGGCTTCTCACGGGGACTTATCCTGTCCGGTTGGGATGGACCGAAGGAGTGGCCGCATCCGGATTGGGAGGGCAAGTCTTCTTTCGGAGCTTACGGGGATGTGGTCGAGGAAATGGATTTCCGTATCGGCGAAATCCTGGCCACGTTGGAGGAGCTGGGCATCGCCGACAACACGATCGTGGTTTTCACCTCGGACACCAGGGCATAAATGCAAAAAAAACCGATAAAAACCGGATTTACCTGCGTAAAGTAATGTGCTAGAATAACCGCAGATTCTAAAAAACTGCTCCACTTATTATGAACCAACGACGTGATTTCCTAAAAACCGCTTTCCTTGCGATGGGCGGCCTTTCTCTTCCAGGCGCCATCCCAAGACTTTCCGCTGCGCAGAGCGGTCTTGGTAACGCCGGCGGTCCGCCGATGCGTTTTATCTTCATGCACCGCGGAAACGGCCTGTTTCCCAAGGTCATGGTCCCGCCTTCGTTTGGAGCGGACTTGATGAAGAAGGAAAAGGCCAACGAGCCTTACGAAGTCGATCTCGATGGCCACGATCTTCCGGAATGGATGAGCCCGCTTGAGGAGCACAAAGACAACCTGTCCATTCTCCAAGGTCTGTCCGGGAAAATGTGCACCACCGGCCACCACTCCTGGTGCTCATCTCTCGGTGTTTTCAAGGCGAACGAGCGCCCCGGTTCCATCAAGTGGGCCACGGTCGACTTCGAGCTGGCCAAGCTTTTCCCATCACCGATGGAGCACATCGAGCTTGCCTGTTTCCCGACTGGCGGCGGAAACGCCCGCGGAAGTCTCGACGGTATCTCGAAAGGTTTCTCCGCCCGCGGCGCCCAACAACCGAACTACGCGTTCGGTTCGCCCAAGGTCGCAATCAATGAGATTTTCAAATCAGTTTCCTCGAATTCCGATGATCAGGTTCGCTATCAACTTGAGCGTAAGGTTCTTGAATTTGCTGCCGGAAATCAGACGGAACTCGCCAAGCACCTCGCCGGCATCGAACGCCAGAAAGTCGGCAACTACGCCGGCTCCATCCAGGATATCCGCGAGCGTAATCGCAAGATCGACCTAATGGCGGATTGTGTCAGGGAGCACGTGCCCAAGCTCGACGCGAAATATTTATCCGAAGATCTCAACACGATCGACCGCCAGATCGGTCATACCGAGGTCATTCTTTCCTCGCTGATCTCAGGGCTGACGAACGTCGCCGCTTTCACCGTTGACGAACTCGGCCACGAATACACCGGCATTGATGGTATCGAGGGCGAAAAAGTCAACATGCACGACATCGGTCACGGCAAGCCAGTCGGCGGAGTCGATGCGGTCGAAGTTCGCAAACGCGCGGAGCATCATCACATGAAGCTGGTTGATACAATCGTCAAACGCCTCAAAAGCGTCCCCGAGGGCAAGGGCACGATGTTCGACAACACGATGATCTTCTACTTCCCGGACAACGGAGAAACCCACCACAGCCACGGAACGGAGTATCCATTCGTCGTCATGGCTGGCAACAACACCCCGCTGAACATGCGCCGCCGCTACATGCGTCTGCCATTCTGGGGCACGGACGGGCACAAGACGCTGGGTAACTTCTACACCACGCTTCTCAACGTTAACGGTAATCCCATCAAGCACTACGGTGTGCTCGATCCGGCCCTTACCGGCGACCAGATCGGTCCGATCAAGGAGCTGATGATTTGATTTTCGGCAGTTCCGGAACCCGGGACACTCCGCTTCGCTTAGGAACGGCCCGGGATTTAAATCCGTTTTTATTTTCATTGGGAAAACCGTATTACACGGAATAAGGAGAAGGGGTTTGCAACCCCTTTCACTATCCGGCGCTTTCCTCATACACTGCGAAGGGGCTTCAAACGCCTTCTCCATATTCACTTAAGAGCATGAAATTTCGCCGCATACATTCTCAAAGATTCCTCGCGGTCATCGTGGTTCCTTTGGTCTTGGTGGCTTCAGCCACAGCCCGGACATGGAAAAGTGCGGATGGCTCAAGGACTTTCGAAGGCGAATTGGTTTCATACGATGAAAAAACCGGAACGGTTCAAATGGCGATCGGCGGTAAAACCGGCAGCTTCAGTCAGAACATTCTCTCGAAAGAAGACGTCGAGTTCCTGAAGCAGGGGGCTTCTGCTCCCGCTGCCGTCAGTTTCGCGCCGACACCCGTGGAAACCGTTGCCGCGAGACCTCTGGCAATGCCGGAGAAGATCGAATATCTGTTGGAGGATCATTGCTGGAAGTGTCACGACCACGGCACTCAGAAGGGCGACGTGCGGCTCGACAATCTCGCTGAACTCACTTTGGAAGCACGTCTCGACTTGCTCAACCGGGTCCAAGAGCAGACGCACTTCGGGCAGATGCCTCCAAAGGATGAGAAGACTCGACCTTCCACGGAAGAGCGTGAGGATTTGCTGGCATGGATTTCCGGAGAGCTGGATTCTTACGATGCCTCCAGGCTTGAGGAAAAACTCCGTTACCCGTCATACGGCAACGCTGTCGATCACGGGAAACTTTTCAGCGGTGAGATAAACGAAGCCCCGTTCACCCCGGCCCGCCGCTGGCTGGTAAGCCCGCAGATTTTCGGCGAAAGGATCGCGGATGTGTTCGAGTTGGAAGGCCGCGACCGGCAAATGGGTTTCTACGGCGTCTCCAATCCCTTCCTGCTGCCCGATGCGTCCGGCGTCCGCTACTACGACAACGGAGTCCTCGATGGTGGCCACCTACTGGTGATGCTGACCAACGCGGAATGGATCACCAAAAAACAGATCCGTCCCGCCCGGGTGAAAAACGGTGAACTCAAGGCGGGTGATTTTCCCGATCCCAAGGACAAATGGTCTCCGCGTGAAACGCCGGAAGCTTTTGAAGCGGTTATCCTGAAAAAAGGCGACCCCACAGACAGCGAGCTGGAGGCTGCGATCCGCAAGCAGTTCCAACTGGTGCTGCGCCGCGATCCGGACAGCGGAGAACTCACAAAATATCTCGATCTGGCACGTTCCTCCATCGCTCTGGGAGGAAACACAGAAGGCTTGCGCCAAGTGTTGGTCGCGGTGCTTTTGGAATCCGAGTTTCTTTACCGTTTGGAATTCGGGGAAGGTGCTCCAGACTCCCATGGTAGGAAAATGCTTTCGCCGCGCGAGGGCGCCTACGCGATTTCATATGCTCTCGGCGACCGCGGACCGGATGCCAGATTGTTCGAAGCCGCCGCAAGTGGAAAACTGGAAAGCAAAGAGGACTACGAGCGCGAAGTAACGCGGTTACTTGAGGATGAGAATTACTATGCTGGCCGGGTCGATCCGGATATCGCAGGTGTGAAAACCTGGACCACCCCGCATCCTCGCATGAACCGTTTCTTCCGGGATTTCTTCGGTTATCCGATGGCGGTGAAAGTCTTCAAAGATACCGAGCGCAGCGGGGGTGTTTATACCAATCCGGATCGCGGCACCCTGGCCACCCCCGGTCACCTGGTCGACGAAGCGGATCGGGTTGTTGATCTCCTTCTCAATGAGGACAAGAACGTCTTCGAAAACCTGCTCACGACTGATGAATATTTCGTTTTTCACAACCGCAGTAACGAGGAGAGTACGAAAATTATCGAAGGCTGGCGCAAGGTTTACGAGAAACTCAAGGGCACTGACTGGAAGAAAAATGCTGAGAAAGTCGTCGCGAAGAATGAGGAGTTTATCCGCGAAAATCTCGGCAATATCTCATCTGAGAAAAAGGCCCGCCGCCACGGAGTGAGCTTGGAACGTGCGATGACACATTTCGAACATACTTTCGGAAATGGCAGGACCCCATTCACGACTTTCCCGTGGGCTCACGGAAATCAGCATTGGTATGCGGAAATCTATAATTTGCAGCCAATCCCCGGTCGTGATCGCAAGTATGCCGAAGACGAAACCTTCGATTATCATCCCGTCCAACCATTCAAAATCGAAAATCGTAAAGGCATCCTGACCCACCCGGCCTGGTTGATTGCCCACTCGAAAAATACCCACAACGACCCGGTCGTCCGTGGCAAGTGGATGCGCGAAAAGCTGCTTGCCGGAAGGGTCCCCGACGTTCCCATCACAGTCGACGCGCAGATTCCTGAAGATCATGACAGGACACTTCGTGCCAGGCTCCACGAAAAAACCAAGGCTCCCGAATGTTGGAAGTGCCACGAAGCGATGAACCCGCTCGGTTTACCTTTCGAGATTTACGATGACTTCGGACGCTACCGCACCGAGGAATCCCTCGAGGCTCCGGAAAATGTGATCGGAAAGGACGGGCGCTACGATATCTATAAGACTCTCAAAATCGACGCCAGCGGCGAACTCACAGGCACTGGAAATCCGAAACTCGACGGGAAAGTGGACAACGCCTTGGAGCTGATTGATCGCGTCGCGAAATCGGAACGGGCGAGACAATCCATCATCCGCCACGCGTTCCGCTTCTACATGGGCCGTAACGAACTGCTGTCGGACTCCAAAACCCTGATCGATGCCGACAAGGCCTACTTGGAGAGTGGCGGCAGTTTCAAAGCGGTCGTCGTTTCCCTGCTCACTTCCGACTCGTTCATCTATCGGAAGCCGTAGGGCCGAAGACAGTGGTTTTTGAAAAATCTCCACTGGAAGCCGCGTATTTTTAACATTATCCAGTTCATGAATTCCCACACCAAATACCTTCATTGCCTCATTTCGGCACTGGTTTTACCCATCTTTTTTTCCCCGCTTGCCATGGCGCGGATATGGAAGAGTGCTGATGGATCGAGGACCTTTGAAGGCGAACTGGTTTCCTATGATAAAAAAACCGGTATGGTTCAGATGTCGATTGGTGGTAACACTGGTAGTTTCAATCAGAACATCCTCTCAGCAGAAGACATTGAGTTCCTGAAACAGGGAGCAGCTGCTCCCACCCCGGTCAGTTTTGCGGCAACCCCGGTGGAGACCGTTGCCGCGCGCCCTTTGAACATGCCCGAGAAGATCGAGTATTTGTTGGAGGATCACTGCTGGAAGTGCCATGACCACGGCACACAAAAGGGTGAAGTGCAGCTCGACAACCTTGCCGAGATGCCCCTCGAAGCACGTCTTGACCTGCTGAACCGGGCAATGGAGCAGGCGCATTTCAGCCTGATGCCGCCAAAGGATGAGAAGACCCAGCCCTCCGCCGACGAACGCAGGGAATTATTGGCATGGATTTCCGGTGAACTGCACTCTTACGATGCTTCGAAACTCGAGGAGAAACTCCGCTACCCCTCATACGGTAACGCTGTCGACCATGCGAAGCTGTTCAGCGGCAATATCAAAGAAGCGGCCTCCACCCCTGCCCGCAGGTGGCTTGTGAGTCCCCAGATTTTCGACCAGCGCGTCGCGGACATTTTCGAGCCCGAGCTGAGAGGCCGGGGAATGACCTCATACGGTGTCAGCAATCCTTTCCTCCTGCCCGATGCTTCCGGTGTCCGCTACTACGATAATGGGGTGCTCGATGGCGGCCATCTGCTGGTGATGCTGACCAACGCGGAATGGATCTCCAAAAAGCAGATACGCCCCGCACAGGTTAAAAACGGCGAATTCAAGGCGGACTATTTCCCCGACCCCAAGGACAAATGGACTCCGAGCGGGACTCCGGAAGCCTTCGAAAAAATCATTCTGAAGAAAGGTGACCCCACCGATAAGGAAATGGAAGAGGCGATCACCAAGCAGTTCCAACTCGTGCTGCGGCGCGATCCGGACAGTGGGGAACTGACGAAATATCTTGATCTGGCCCGTTCTTCCATCGCTCTGGGAGGTAATACCGAGGGGCTGCGTCAAGTGCTCGTCGCGGTGCTTCTGGAATCTGAATTTCTTTACCGCTTGGAATTCGGTGGCGGCAACCCTGACTCCCATGGCAGGAAAATGCTTTCCCCACGCGAGGGGGCTTACGCGATTTCCTACGCTCTTGGCGACCGTGGTCCCGATTCGGCTCTGCTCGAGGCTGCGAAGGACGGGAAACTCACAAGCAAGGAGGATTACAAACGCGAGGTGACACGGCTGCTGGCTGACCAGGAATATTACAAGGACTCGATCGATTCCGCCTTTTCGACCAGCAAGGTAAAGTCTCACGTCACTTCCCATCCCCGGATCAACCGGTTTTTCCGCGACTTCTTTGGCTACCCGATGGCTGCCAAGGTGTTCAAGGATTCCGAGCGGAGTGGTGGCAACTACGGCAACCCGGACCGAGGTACACTCGGGACTCCCGGTTTCCTCGTTAATGAAGCCGACCGCATTGTCGATTGGCACCTTCAGAATGATCAGAACGTGTTCGAGAACCTGCTCACGTCGGACAAGTTCTTCGTTTACCACGACCGTAGTAATGAAGAAGGGGCGAAAATTATCAAGGAGTGGCGCGAGGTATATGAAAAACTCAAGGACACCCCATGGAAGACCCAGCCCGAGAAGGTTCTCGTCAAGCATCTCGACTTCCTGAAAGAGCGCTCGTCTGTCCGCGACATGCACAACGAGAACAGTGTCGGCAACCTCGTGAGCTACATGGACTTCTTCGACGAGTATTTCGGAAACGGTAAGACTCCGTTCACCACTATCCCGTGGGCGCATGGTTACACCTTCCACCATGCGTATTTGTATAACGTGGGATCCACTCCTGAAATCAGCCGATACGGCAACCATAAGACCACAAAGCTCAAAGAGAACAAAATGGAGATGGAACTGTGGGATTATCCGGTCGAACAGCCGTTCTCAATCCCGCAGCGCAAAGGTATTCTGACCCATCCCGCGTGGCTGATCGCTCACTCTAAAAACACCCACAACGATCCTGTGGTTCGCGGAAAATGGATGCGTGAGAAGTTGCTCGCCGGCCGCGTTCCCGATGTGCCAATCACCGTCGATGCAGCAATTCCCGAAGATCATCAAAGAACGCTCCGATCCAGGCTTCACGAAAAAACCAAAGCTCCCGAGTGCTGGAAGTGCCACGATGCAATGAACCCGCTCGGCCTGCCTTTCGAGATCTACAGCGACTTCGGTGGCTTCCGTACCGAGGAGCCGCTTGAACATCCCGACAATATCATCAAGAAGGGTAACGGGAAGACCTCTTTCAATATCTACAAAACCCTCAAGATCGATTCAACAGGGGAACTCGACAGCACCGGCGACCCGGCCCTCGACGGAAAAGTGGACGATGCCCTCGACCTGATAGGCCGCGTTGCAAAATCAGACGTGGCGAGACAATCGATCATCCGTCACGCTTTCCGCTTCTACATGGGCCGCAACGAGACGCTGTCCGATTCACAAACACTGATCGACGCCGACAAGGCCTATCTAGAAAGCGGCGGCAGCTTCAACGCGGTCATCGTTTCCCTGCTGACTTCGGATTCGTTCATCTACCGCAAGTAATTGTCAAAGCGGCGTTATTTTAAGATAAGCGCACGGGAAACAAGATAATCTCGCTCATATCGTCCCGAACATGATCGACGAAATTCGGACTCACCCCGAAGCTGGACAAATCCTTAATACTCGGCAAGCATCCGCGCCCGATGTCTGAGTTAGCGAAAGCGTACGAGCCGCAGGAAGTGGAGAAGAAGTGGTATGCCGCATGGCAAGCCGCAGGCTGTTTCAAGGCGGATGAAAATTCCGAAAAAGAGGCGTATTCCATCGTCATACCACCGCCGAACGTCACCGGCATACTCCATCTCGGCCACGTGCTGAACAATTCAATCCAGGACATTCTCGCCCGCCGCGCACGGCAAAAAGGCAAGGAAGTCCTCTGGCTGCCTGGCACCGACCACGCGGGAATCGCTACCCAGGCGAAGGTCGAGCGCGAGCTACGCGAAAGCGAAGGCAAGACCCGCCGCGACCTCGGGCGGGACGAATTTCTCAAGCGTGTCTGGGATTTCAAGGACAAGCACGGTGATATCATCATCAAGCAACTGAAACGCCTCGGCTGCTCCTGTGATTGGGATCGCGAGCGCTTCACCATGGACGAGGCCTACACGAAATGGGTCAGCCAGGTGTTTGTGGACCTTTTCAACGAAGGCCTCATCTACCGCGGCAAGCGCATGGTCAACTGGTGCCCGGTTTCCCTCACCGCCCTCTCCGACGAGGAAGTCATCATGAAGCCTTCGAAATCGAAGCTTTTCACCATGAAATACGAACTCGCCGACAGCCCTGGCGAGTTCATCGAGATCTCCACCACCCGCCCGGAAACACTGATGGGCGACGTCGCGATCGCCGTACATCCGAAGCACCCGAAGTATGCGAAGTATGCGAAGTGGATCGGAAAAATGGTGAAACGGCCTTTTCCCGAAGCGCTCATCCCCATCATCGGCGACGACGCGGTGGACCTGGAATTCGGAACCGGCGCACTGAAAATCACTCCCGCGCATGACAAGGTCGACTTCGAGATCGGCGCTAGGCACGACCTTGAAATCATCGACGTCCTCCATCCGGACGGCACCATGAACACTCCGGATCTTCCCGAGTTCGATGGACTGGACCGCTTCGTCGCCCGCCGCAAGGCCGCCGCGAAGCTTGAGGAAATGGGGCTATTGATCGGAATCGATGAATACGAAAACAACGTTGGCTACTCGGAGCGCGGAGATGTTCCGATCGAGCCGCGTATTTCCATGCAGTGGTTCCTCCGCTACCCCGAGATTGAGCGATCCACCCAAGCCGTCGCCTCCGGCGAAATCACCTTCCGCCCGGCACGGTGGGCGAAAACCTACGCCCACTGGATGGAGAACCTTCAGGATTGGTGCATCAGCCGCCAGCTCTGGTGGGGACATCAGATCCCGGTCTGGTATAAAAAGGACAAACTCGACGCACTGAAAAATGCCGAGTCACTCGAAACAAAAGACGCCGAAGCTGGAGACATCCATGTCGGTATCGAGTCGCCGATCGACGGCGACTGGGTGCGCGACGAGGACGTGATGGACACCTGGTTCTCCTCGTGGCTCTGGCCTTTTGCCACGATGTCCGACGTCGGAGAAAACTCCGCGACGCTGAAAAAATTCTATTCAACCACAGACCTGGTAACCGGCCCTGACATCATCTTCTTCTGGGTCGCCCGCATGATCATGGCAGGCTACCGCTTCGAGGATCAACTGCCGTTCAAAAACGTCTATTTCACCTCCATCATCCGCGATCTCAAAGGCCGGAAAATGAGTAAGTCCCTCGGAAACTCCCCCGATCCCATCGACCTGATGGACAAGTTCGGAGCCGACGGCCTGCGTTTCGGCCTGATGCGCATCGCGCCAATCGGAACCGATGTCCGGTTCGACGAAAGCTCGGTCGAAGAAGGCCGGAACTTCGCCAACAAGCTCTACAACGCCTGCCGCTTCCGCCAGATGGACGGCAACGAGTTCGTTCCGCTGCCTCCGGCGAAAGACCTGCCGGTCTATCACCTTCAGGTCATGGCGAAGCTCGACCAGCTCGCCGCCGATCTTGACGGGATCTACAGCGAATACCGTTTCGGCGAGATCGCCCAGCGGCTCTACGAATTCCTCTGGAACGACTTCTGCGACAAATGGCTCGAAGCGGTGAAAGCCGACCTCCGCGAGTCCGCCACCGCCGAAGCTCGCGCCGCTGCCCTCGGCACATTCGATGCCGTGATGAGCCGATACCTCCAACTGCTGCACCCCTACATGCCGCACGTCACCGAGGAACTCTCCGCGCGGATGAACTACGTTTCCGAAGGCGAGTTCGTGATGAGCAAGGTGCTGCCGGAAACCGCGCTTCTTGCCGGGGTTTCCTCAGCGGATATCGAAGCTGCTGACAATCAGGCCGCCGCCATCTACGAAACCGCAGGCCGTCTGCGCAACCTCAAGGCGGAATACAACCTCGGTTCCAGCAAGGACGTGCGTTTCATATTCAAAGGATCCGCCGCCTGGCTTTCCGGCGAAATCAACGTTCTCGCCCTGCTCGCAGGAGCTACTGAGATTCTAGTAGATGATTCCTACCAAGCTCCCAAAGGCACCCCGGCGGCGGTCACCCCCGTCGGCGAGGCCTACATGCCGATGGACGGCTTGATCGATGTCGAGGCCGAGCGCACCCGAATTTCCAAAGAGATCGAGAAAATGCTGCTTGAGGTTAAAAAATCCGAGGGCAAACTCGGCAACGCGTCATTTGTGGATCGTGCGCCTCCGGAAGTTGTGGCACAAGAGAAGCAAAGGCTTGAAGACTGGAAGACCAAGCTCGCGCAACTCGGCGAAATGCTCGACGCCCTCAAATAGCCCCATGGCGCAACTCAGCGATATTTCAGACATCGATTCAGCCTCTCTGGAGCTTTTGGAGGCTGCCGGTATCCGCGATGCCGAACAACTCGCGCGGCAGAAGCCTGACTTTCTGGTCACGGAATTGAAGAAGGCCAATGAAGTGCTCTCCATCGTTGAACGCGCCCCCGGAAAACCAGCCGTGGAAAAGTGGATTTCACTTGCGGTCGCCCTTGTCGGACTACCGGATGATGAGGAACCCGCCGTCGCAGCGCCAGTAGACTACGAAGGTAGCGAAGAGGTCGCGGAGATGCTTGCTTCCGCCCCTTTTGCCATTCCACTTCCAGGAAAAATGATGATGGAAAAGCAGTTGAGGGTCGGAGATATTCCGGCAGGCCTCCTGCTGAACCGCTATTCCGGGAATCTCGATGTCCGAATTGGTGAGCTTGAAAGACTGAAGGCAGATGTCCCAGCACGCCGCAACATTGGCATTTCCGAACGATTTGACACACAAGAGCAGCAGCGTTATTTCGATGACACTCATATCAAACCCATCCTGCCGGAACCCGGCCCCAAGCGGAAAAGAACCGCAAAATCGAAAGACCCGGACAAGGAAGACCGGGTCAGGCTGATCCGTGCGCCCCGTGAGAGAACCAACAAGGGAAAAAAGCCGGAGTCACGTCGCTTTGTGCGGGGAGTTCTCCACACCCATCCATGGAGCCTGCGCGTTGGTGCGGTCTGCACTCTGCTTCTGCTCGCCAACCTGCCCCTCGCTATCATCTCCGCCTTCCTCTTGCTGCTATTGGGGGAGTATCCTGAATCGTTTGGCTGGGTCCCGAAGTGGGTGCTTGTTTTCCCGATCACACTTCCTATTTTCGCCATCGCCTACCTGATTTGGGGTTTCTCCGCAAAATGCCGGATCTGTGCCCAGAAACTCTTTGTCCACAAACGGGCCCTGAAACATATCAAAACCCACCGCATCCGGGGGATGGGTTTCGTGATTCCACTGACTCTGCATTTGCTGATATTCAGATGGTTTCGCTGTTCCTCTTGTGGAACGCCCATACGTCTGAAAGAATAAGCTATGGGCCGGACCCTACAGAATATCTTCACAATCGCCGCATTCGCAATGCTCGGTGGTTGTGCGAATGATGAGAAAGAGGACAAGCCAAAACCCTTCGGCCCGTCCGGCATACCCCCGCAACTTCGTGGTAATCAAGGAGGCGGCACTGCTATCACATCAGGCGGCAATGCCCGACCCGTGCCGTTCAATATCACACCCCAAGAGGACATTGTTTTCACCGATCCAGACAACCCGGACGCAGGCATCCCGGAACTGGAGACACTCATGGCCGCTCCGAAAAAAGGGCCTTGGGAGGAAAGCGAGTCCATCGCCCGCCAAACCGCCGCACGCGAGGGAAAGCCAATCCTGATCTGGTTCACCGACTCCGCTCGAAGCCCGATGTGCAAGGCCCTCTCAACAGAGCTGTTCGCTACCAAGGACTTCGGAAAATGGGCGGCGAAACATATCGTCCGTTTACGTGTCGATTCAAACATCGACGTTGATGACCCTGACATTTCCCTCGGAGAAAAAGTCGACCGCCAGGTGGAGATTAAGAACTACGTCAAACGCCTGAAGAAACGTTACAAAGCACTCGGTCACCCAACGCTCGTGATGCTCAACGCCAGTGGCGAAGTCTTGTGGAAGGAAACAGGATACAAACGTGGTGAAGCGGATTACATCTGGGGCCTCATCAAGCAGGGGGATGTCGCTTCATCGCATCAATACAAAGCCTGGCGGAAGAACCTTGAATCCAAGGGTTATCGCGAGTGGGAAGGCAAATCCGGCCGCGAGGTGTTTGCGAAACTTGTTTCATATTCAAAAGGGACCTTGATTCTCATCGAACCCGGCGGCGAACGCTACAAGACCAACGAATCCAAGCTTTCAAATAGCGACAGAAGATGGATCGAAGATCAAAAAGCACTCCGGGGCATTCAATGAAATCGATATTATACCAACTCTCGGAATAATCCTTAAATCCGCAGTTGAAACGAAGATTTTCACCGCAGAGGCGCAGAGGGAACGCTGAGAAGAGTTAATGTTTCGGGACATTGCAGGGGATTTTAAACGGTGATTCCATTTCACCCGTTGGGTGAACCAAGCAGGTCCGTTTGTTCCCCGAATTTCATATCTTCCCACAAGCAAGGCTTTGACTCCATTTCATTCCGTCCAAGCGGTTTGGCTTTGCTGTCTGGAAAGGTTCGCTATCGCTCACTCCGGTTTGCGTTCCTTTGCGACCTCTGCGGCTTTGCGGTTGAAAAATTGATACCTAACCGCGGATTCTAGGTTCATCCAGAGGATGAATGTCCCGGATTTCATAACCCTCTTACTATCTGTGTATTCCGTGCTATCTGTGGTTTCTATCTTCCTATCCAGGATAGATGAAAAGTCCGTTTGTGAACCTGCGTATTGCGTTTACTCTAAAATCATGAAATTCAATGCCACTAGCGCCGCGGGAGCCTGCATCATTGTCGGAATCGGCGGTTTTCTGCTCGGAAAAATCACCGGCGGCAGCTCCGAAAAATCCGAAGCCGAAACACTGCTCGCAACCTCCGAGAGGCTGATTGAGCAACGCCGATCCGGCTCGGGAGAAACCTCCGGCAACCGTTCCGCTACTTCCCGAAACCGCCCTATTCGCCCCAGTGCCAATTTGTCCGATAGCACCTTTGAAGAGAAACTCGCCTCCATGGAGCAGATTGTTCGTGGCGAAAACGCCCTCGACCGCGGCCGCGCGATGCTCGATTGGATCGATTCGCTCGCACCGGAGGAGTTCGAGAACGCCGTTGCACGTTTTCGCAGCCTCGGCCTGACCCAGGCCCGTATGGGCGAATACGCGATGCTTCTGACCGCATGGGCAGAGGTCGATCCCATGTCCGCCCTGGCCTACACCACCGAAAACACGCGCGGCGGCATGGCAACCGGAACCGTCCTCAGTGCATGGGCCATCCGCGACCCTGAAGCCGCCATCGCATGGGCGGAGACCAATCACGAAGGCGAAGATGCGAATCCCTACATGGCCGGAATCGTCCGCAGCCTCGTCCAGACCAACCCGACCCGCGCCACCGAAATCCTCCAGGAAATGCCTTTCAGCAGGGAGCGCGGGGAGACTTTGGAAGCGATGATGCCCCACCTCCTCACATTGGGGCCGGAATCCGCGAAAAGTTGGATCGCCGCACTTTCAGATGACCGCCTCCGCGACGGGGCAATTGCTCGCTTCGCCGAACAGATGGCGAAAGACGATCCCTCCGGAACCGCATCGTGGCTACTCGCGAACCTCGGCGATGCCTCCACCGGCAGAGTCGATGAAGTCTACGAGGAATGGGCGAAACAAGACATGTCTGCCGCGAAAAATTCATTTGAAGGACTCCCCCCGGGCGACGCCCGCTCACGAGCTCTTCGCGGACTGGTCACCATCGAAGCCCGCGACAACCCGACTGTAGCCGCCGAACTGATGAACACCTACCCGGACGACATCGACGACCGTATGGTCCTCCATTTTGTCTGGAACTCTTTCGATAAAGCTCCCGAAGTCGCCATGGGTCAGGTCGCCTTGATCGAGGACCAGCGGCGGCGTGACCGGATGTACAGCCGTGCCCTCGACTCCTGGCTGGAACGCGACCAATCCGCCGCGCAGCGCTGGATCAATTCCGCCAATCTCTCCGAGAGCGTTCGGAAGTCCCTTCCCAAGACGAACACCCCTTGAATGGCTTCGCTGCCATAAGAAATCATTTTTTCTTGGCGTTTTTCGCAGCGTCCATGCCTTCCTTTACCTTGGTTTCGAGCTCCTCGTAGAGCGCGGGATCGGCTTTGATCGCGTCCTTGGCTGCGTCGCGACCCTGGGCAAGCTGGGCTCCATCGTAAGAGAACCAAGAGCCACGTTTCTGGACGACATCCATTTCCAAGGCAAGATCAAGCAATGAGCCGGTCGAGGAAATGCCCTCGTTGAACATGATGTCAAACTCCGCTTCAGTGAAGGGCGGAGCCACCTTGTTTTTCACGACCTTGATCTTGGTGCGGTTGCCGATGGTCGTGCCATCGGAGGACTTGATCGATCCGATGCGGCGGATGTCGATGCGGACGGATGAGAAGAATTTGAGCGCACGGCCACCGGGCGTGGTTTCCGGGCTGCCGAACATGACACCGATTTTCTCACGAATCTGGTTGGTGAAAATACAGACGGTCTTCGCCTTGGAGATGAATGAAGTAAGTTTCCGCATCGCGGCGCTCATCAGACGCGCCTGGGCACCGACCGTGGAATCGCCGATTTCGCCGGCCAGTTCCTGTTTCGTGACCAGCGCGGCCACGGAGTCGAGCACGACGACATCGATGGCGTTTGAGCGGACAAGCGCTTCACAGATCTGCAGGGCTTCCTCACCGGAAGATGGCTGGGAAACCAGTAGGTCATCGAGATTCACGCCAAGTGTTTGGGCATACTTCGGATCGAGCGCGTGCTCGACATCAATGAAAGCCGCAAGCCCGCCACGCTTCTGTGCCTGAGCGATGACCGTGAGGGTGAGGGTAGTCTTACCGGAAGATTCCGGGCCGAAGACTTCGACAATCCGACCACGGGGAAATCCACCGACTCCGAGCGCACGGTCGATCAGCAGGTTCCCGGTCGGGATCACATCGACATCGACGCGATGCTCGTCGCCCATGCGCATGATGGCCGATTCTCCGAACTCCTTTTGAATCTGGGAGATCGCCATATCGAGGTTTCTCTTACGTGCTTCCTTTACTTTATCCGCCGCCTTGGTTTCCGTTTCTGATTTGTTAGCCATGGATGAAACTTAGGTTTTTTCAACTGATCGAGGCAAGGAAAAAATGATGTTCACTAGAACAAAAATCAGACTTTGCATACATAAAGGCTGAGAGGCATGTTTTCCACCTTTTCCAGGAAATAAAGAAGGCGCGAATCCGTTTCCAGATTCGCGCCTTACAGACACCTTAGCTGTCTAAGAGTGACAGAGCTTTCCCCCCGGAAGACTCATATCAATTCAGAGCTCGCTGAGGACTGTTCAGGGTTGCCACACTTCAGCTAAACGTAAATTAAAAAAGTGATTTTT